>Ga0114967_10005545_pt1 | contig 10027 bp, 7 predicted proteins | sample M_130628_MF_Meta_FD_92639 | JGI IMG/M metagenome (GOLD analysis project Ga0114967, IMG submission 92639) | Freshwater microbial communities from Lake Montjoie, Canada to study carbon cycling - M_130628_MF_MetaG | ecosystem: Environmental > Aquatic > Freshwater > Lake | place: Lake Montjoie... | reverse complement strand
CTGAGGCATTCTTTGTATCATATGTTATTACTGTTTAGGGAGGCGCTGGGCGCAGAAATTCATCGTCGACAAGTAGGGAATTCCCGCGGCATCATAATATAGATATCTCATACCAGCATCAAAATTAATCTTATTATCCTCTGACACAAATGCGATAGTGCTCAACAAAGTAATATTATTCGTAGTAGTAGGTATAAACGCGGGATTGCCCTTTTTAGAGGCCTCTACCGCTGCTGCAGAAATAGTAGCCTGTAAGTTTCTGCGTATTAATTCACTTGCGTCCATTGTATAACTACAAAGACGGAAGAATAAAATGCAGAAAGCAGAAGGTATAATGAGTCGTAAGAGTTTTACACGGGCGATAGTGTTGCCGTTCCCGTGGAAGCTGTAACTATTACCTTATTCGGCGATGATAAACGTATTCTTGACGGTGTAATAGCGAAAATGGTGGCATCTACGGAATTTGTGACTCCTGCAACGGATGTAAAATCCATCCTGGTATTATTTACTAAAGTAAAGCTGACCATTCCAGAAAGACTCATTATATTCGCTCCAAATGTTGCGGCATCTGATGCGTCTGACCAAGTTACTCTAAACGAAGTGATTGCGTTGCCAACTTTTACAACGTTCGTTCCAGAAATTACCTTAGGAATTTGGCCATAGGTAAAACTGGTAGTGCTTGTGCCGTAAGTATTTCCAGCAATAATCGTTATTTTATCTGTAGACACCAGACTTGCCGACGCTGGGAAAGTGGCAGTTGGTGATTGAGATACTGCATTATTTACACTGGGGATTATAGCCACATCATTTAGCATGAAATTATACCATTCTGCTCCAGGCAGAGTATTCCAAGATAATGTAAAAGAAGATGATGTGACAGATTTCACCGTTATTAAATCTGGAGCGCCTGGGGATAGATTTATCACCATGCTGGAAGTTGTAGTTCCACTGGCATTCGTCGCTTTCAGTGTTATTATATCATCGTTGCCAAACTGGGGAGTCTGCTCTGAAAACACTACATATTGAGATAAAAGCGAGTTGTCTGTCTCAGGCAAGAGGGAGAATTCTGTTCCTTGGCCGCTAATCTGGCGTGTAAATGTATAACTCGTTGCACCATTTGCTTCCTCCCAGCTTAATGTATATGCGCCACCATTCTTCACAAATGAAATATTCATAGGAGGGGCCGGTTTCATGAGCAGACTTACAGGAGAAGAGTATGTTGTTCCAGAATTATTTGACGCTATGATAACCACTTGGTCACCAGGGTATGAAACAGGGGATAAATCGGTAAATGTGGCAGAGCTGCTTGTCTGGGTGGAAGGTGTTATTGCAAATCCATTTCTAGTAAAGGCGTATGTCAGGGTACCAAGTCCACCTGACCACGATAAGGAAAACCCTCTTGAGTTTATAGAAGTGGCCGATAGACTTGTAGGCTTTGTTGGAGGTATAGAAAGCGTGACGGGTAAAGAAGATGTGGATACGTTTTGAGCGCTTGTTCCAGTAATTATAATCTGGTCTCCATCTTGTAAGCTTAGTCCAGAAAATGTGGCAGACTGTAAGGTAGATGTTGCGGCGACTAATGTAAGACTAGGATATCCTGCTCTTATACGAGTAAATGAATAGCTAGTTGCGCCTAAACCACCAGACCAGCTAATATAAAATTCTGTGGGACTCATATTGGATACCATCATGTTCGTGATAGTTGTAGGAGGCAGTGTGTTAAATGTAATAGGAAGAGACGAGGAAGATCCGCCTGTATTTATTGCAGTAACTACTATATTTTCTCCAAATGTCAAATCTGGTGATAGATTTGAAAATGTGACAGATGGGGTAGCCGTTAGTGAATTATCTGTGGAAGGAGTTATGGATACGCCACTGCGAGTAAACGCGTATGAGGTTGCTCCAACACCCCCAGTCCATTGTAGAGTAAATCCTGATACATTGATTAGTGAAGATGATGATATTTGAGGTTTTGTAGGAGGAAGTAATAGGGCGATTGGTATAGAATCTGTATTTCCAGAAATGTTTTTAGATGTTATAATAAGTATATCTCCAGATGAAAATGTGCCGAATAAGGTAACGGATGTGTTTGTTTGGTCAGAACTCGTCGTGATAGGAGTTCCATTTTGAGAATATTCAAATCCAGTTGCTCCAATGACCCCTGACCATGTTAGCTTGAGGCTGCGGTGTGTGAGATTTGATACAGCAATATCTGTTGCCGCAGTGGGCGGCAAGGGCAATAAAAATACATCGGAAGATGTTGAGCCTCCAACATTCGTCGCTGTAACAATAATCTGCTCCCCAGGCATTAGATTAGGAGATAAATTCGTAAATGTGGCAGAGCTGCTTGTAATAGAGGAAGGTGTTATAGGAAGTCCATTTCTGCTGAATGTATATGACATGGCATTTGTTCCTCCAGTCCATGTTATACCAAAGCTATTCACAGAAGAAGTTGATAACGAGGCCGAAAGCACTGGTTTTGTAGGAGGCATGGTAAGATTTACAGTAGAAGAAATTTGGCCAGAAGGATTTACAGCTGTGAGTACAATCTGGTCTCCAGATAGAAGTGTATCTGTGCCAAATGAGAATACCACTGATTTTGAAACAAGGGAATTATCCGTGAGAGGTGTTAGAGATAAATCTGAGGTAGATGCGCGTTTACGCTTATATGTATAGGATGTCGTTCCAAATGCTCCCTCCCATGTCATACGGAATCCAGTGGATGTTAAATTTGTTATGAGAATATCCGTGGGAGAAGAAGGAGCCTGATTTGGGAATGTAGGGTCTGAATAGGTAGAGCCGGCTGTATTGGATGCAATGATAACAATCTGATCCCCATATGAAAATTCAGGTAAAAGTCCCGAAAATGTGGCAGTTTGGGAAGTTGGGCTTATGGTTGTGGGGAAGATGAGATTATCATTCAGCATAAAAGTATACGACAATGCCCCTACACCACCAGACCATGTGAGAGTTAGTCCAGAGGCGGATAAACTTGTAGAAAGGTTTGTTGGTTTTGTGGGTGGCATAGACAATGTAAAAGGCGCAGAAGGAGTTGACCCAATTATTCCATTTGTGGCTACAACTACGATTTGGTCGCCATGAACAAAATCGGGCGTAATACCCGAAAATGTAACGGATTGTGTGGAAAGAGAATTGTCTGTACCTGAAACTGGGCTTATAATTAGACCGTTGCGCTTGAAAGTATATACAGTTGCTCCATATCCCCCATCCCATGTAAGGTCAAAACCTCTGAGCGTTAGATTGGAAACGACAAGGTTCACAGGCTCAGTGGGAGCCATGTTTATCATGATAGGGAACGATGGCGTATAGCCGGTGGTGTTTGTCGCTATAACTACAATCTGATTGCCGTAAAATAAATCAGGGGATAAATCGGTAAATGTAACACTGGGGGAAGTGCTGAGCGAGGCGTCAGTAGAAGGCGTGATATTTACTCCATTTCTCGTATAAGTATATGACAATGATCCAACACCACCTGACCACGCTAGTGTAAATCCACCTGTAGTGGAAGGAGTGGCAGGATTCAGAGTTGTAACATTCGATACCACTAAGGCAAAAGGTTTCGTGGGAGGCATTGCAAGGGTAAAACGCGCAGAAGATGTTGAGCCAATGGAATTCGTTGCAGTGATTACAATTTGATATCCATTTACCAAATCAGCATCAAGATTCGCAATGGTTATATTTTGAGAAGTCAATGCATTGTTTAGAGTTATTTTGCCAGCGGCCACCGTATAGGGTGAGCTGTAGCCGTAGATTGTATATGTATAACTTGTTGTGCTAAAGGCACCAGCCCAACTTAAATTAAACCCTCTCAGAGTTACATTGGATACGGAAATATTGGTGGGAGCTGTGGGAGCAAAGCCCAGCTCAAAATGATAGGAACGAGTGGAGCCGATTGCATTTGTGGCAATGACACTTATTTCTTCTCCATTGATTAATTCTGGAGAAAGTAAGGCAAATGTAACTCCAGGAGAGCCAGAATACGGTGGCGCTGCAGGTGTAGTAGGTATAATGGGAGTATTAGACCTGTAAAATGTGTAAGAGGTGGCGTTCGTTCCCCCAGTCCATGTTAGCGCGAAACCTTGAGGTGTTATGCTTGAGCATGTTAGAGAAGGTCTTGTTGGAGGTAAGGCCAATATAAATGGAAACGAGGCAGTTCCTGTTGGAAAGTTATTGAATGCAGTAACTACAATAGAATCGCCCTCTAAGAAATTCAACCCTGTAAACATTACCATGCGTGAAACAAGAGCATCGTTTGTGGTCGGTGTTATAAGGCTTCCATTTCTAGTGTATGTATAACTGGTTGCGCCAATCGCTCCAGTCCAGCTCAATGTAAATCCTGCAACACTTTGGTTTACAACTGTTAAATTATCGGGCCTGGTTGGAGGTAGAAGTAGCGTATATGGAAGTGAATAGGAGGACCCGAGTGTATTGGTTGCAATAACCACAATCTGCTCGCTGTTTAATAAATCGGGCAGTAAGTTCGTGAAACTGACAGTTTGATTAAATAGAGAATTATCTGTGCTAGATGAAATATATACTCCATTTCTTGTAAACATATAGGATAATGCGCCGACGCCGCCCATCCATGCCAAATCAAAACTGGTGGTTGTTAAATTGGTAAGACTTGTTATAGATGGTTTTGTGGGTGGTGCTGCATCTGAGGTGGTAACAACAACAGGCGGAAAGGCCGTGGGAATACCAAAATCATTAATTGCCGTAATTGTAACAGTGTATACTGTGGAACTTTTCAATCCATAATATGTTACAGAGCTTGTTAAACGACCATTATCAATAAATGGTGGCGGATTCGCTATCATTGCAAGATTTGTTGCGTTATTGTTCGACGTTATGGAATATTCATATCTTACAGCCCCTTGATTGCCCATCCAGGTTATGGTGAATCCTGCTATTGTAATATCGGTCGTCGTGATTGACGTGGGTACGGTGGCAAGGGGCGGGATTGTATAAGAGGCGCTTGTCGAACCGTCGGCCGTGATTGCTTTTACGACAATGATATCTCCTGGAAAAAGAGTTACTGCATTATTGCTGAATATGATGACCTGTGAAGTTAAGGCAGGACTCAAGTCGTTAGCATACGCATATGAATTTATCGTCGCGGCATTTCTAGTGAATATATACGAAGTCGCTCCAAATCCTCCATACCAAGAAACTCTAAAGGCATAATTTGGGCTTACTTGTGTGCGAGCAAGTGCCAAAGATGTGATTTTGGAAGGGAGGACCAATGCGCGAGGATAGACAAGAGGGCCTTCTCCTAATGCGAGGCGGTCAACGGAAAATGTGGGAGCAGAAGATAGTACAGGAATACCTCCCACCGAATAATCCAAATACCGCATACCGTCGTCGAATGTCATTTTATCATCGGTCGAAGCAAATGTCATTGTGCTTACTGCCGTTATAGCATTGACCGTGGTTGGTGTAAATATGGGGTTTTTAGACTTGGCCTCTGCCACTTTTGAAGCAGCCATAGCCACTTCATTATTCCGACGAATTATATCACCAGCGTCCATTCTGTCTATCTATATAGATTTGTTGTTTTACGGTGCCGTAGGTTTTTTATCGGTCTAAGGTTTTAGACTAAGTATTCTAGAGTTATGTGTGGCATATGGGCATGGATTCATGCGAAAGGTGTCTATGTCGACGCTAAGAAGATGTCCAAGGCGGTAGAGCATATTGTGGCGCGTGGGCCTGAGGGAACTCGTATACAGGAAGTCGGAGACGCAACATTTGCATTCACTCGCCTGGCTATCAATGGACTGAATCCAGACGGAATGCAACCTTTTACACAAGGCGATGGGTTATCTTGGATGTGTAATGGGGAGATTTACAATTCTCGGCAAATTGAGGCGGCTCTGGGCTATGTGTCAAAGAGCGGCTCAGATTGTGAGGTGCTTGGAGAGCTTTGGACCTCGTGTGGGAACTCTGTTACATTTTGTCGGGCGCTAGACGGTGTATTTTCGATAGTGCTGTACGATTCTGTGGCGAATGAATATGTAGTCGCAAGAGACCCGTATGGTGTTCGTCCGTTGTATTGGTCTCAAGATAAATTTCGGGGGACGATGTTTGCCAGTGAGCGGAAAGCACTGGAAGGATTTGTGGAAAGTTATGCGAAAATCTGCGAATTTCCACCGGGCGAGGTGTGGCGTGTAAATGGCACGGGGATTGTGTCAAAGAGTGTATATCACATGGTGCCTTGGCTGAAGGGGTTTTTTTCGGGCGAGGCTGGGATTTTGTCTGCGGTGCGCGACTCGTTTTTGGCGGCTGTGCGGAAACGGTTAATGACGGAGAGACCGGTCGCTGCACTGTTGAGTGGGGGTCTTGATTCTTCTCTCGTGGCGGCGTGTGTACAGAAGATGCTGATGGATTCTGGCGCTCCGAAGCTGAAGACATTTAGCATCGGTATGCGTGGGAGCAGTGATTTGAAATACGCTCGCCTTGTGGCGGACTGGATTAAGTCCGATCATCACGAGATTGTCGTGACGGCGGATGAGATGTTTGCAGCAATACCGGATGTGATTCGTGATATAGAGTCATATGATATTACTACCGTGCGGGCGTCGGTGGGGAACTGGCTCGTTGCGCGAGAAATTCGTCGTAGAACCGAGTGTAAGGTGGTGTTTAATGGGGACGGCTCGGATGAGGTATGGGGGTCATACCTGTATTTTTACAGGGCGCCGAATGATTATGCCTTTGAGGCGGAGACTGGGCGTCTGCTCGCTGACATTCATCGGTATGACGTGCTGCGCTCTGATAGGAGCATTAGCTCGCATGGACTAGAGGCGAGGACGCCATTTCTCGACAAACAGTTTGTAGGGGTGGCGATGTCTGTGCCGACAGAGCTGCGTCGTCCAGTTGCAGGTGGGCGAGTAGAGAAGGATTTATTGCGGAGGGCCTTTGCTGAGACGGATTATTTGCCGGCTGATGTGCTGTGGCGGACGAAGGAGGCGTTTTCCGATGGAGTGAGTACTTCCGAGAAATCTTGGTTCCAGGAAATCCAAGAGCGGATTTTGGAGAGGGGGCTTGTTCCTTTGGACTGGGAGAAGTTGGCGAAGAAATTTCCTTCACCGATTCCCATTACACCTGAATCGTTTTATTATCGGTCGTTGTATGAAAGTATGTATAAGAAGACGGGGGATTACTGGCCGTATTGGATGCCGCAATGGTCGCCCGAGACGAAGGACCCGAGCGCGAGGACTTTGGCGGTGTATGCTGCTAGTTCCGTAAAAGCTTCTGATTCTCCTGTATAAAACCTTTATAATGAACAATGGCGACGTGTAATTTGGAATCTGTGTTAAAGGGGAATCTGTTCCAGTATTTGGATAGAACGAAGTTTGAGATTGTGATTACTCGTTTTAACGAGCCTTTGTTTTGGACAGATGGAATCGAGCATTTGTCTACGGTGTATAACAAGGGAGAGGAGGGGTTTCAATTAGAAAAGGGGGCGAAGATTGTTTCCGTGTCTAACCACGGAGTAGGCACGGAAACAATTCTGCGGCATATTATTGCACGATACGATTCTCTTGCTGATGTGACGTTTTTTAGCCAGGCCACCCTGTGCGATAGAGAAGACCAGCCGTTGTATCCCTTGAAAGATTATTATTTGAAATGCTCTGTTGGGGGTGTATTTGGATATAAGGATAGGTTGGAAGAGCCGGCGGAGTCTCGGTTTCAGTGGAGAATATCGTCGCCTTCTTGTAAATCTGTGGGCGATAGGACATTTGCTGAGTGGAGGCGAGACGTTGCGGGTATACCGTATCGGTGCTTGGACGAGTCTTGGGTAAAAGGAGATTGGATTTCTGTTGGACGGGAAAGAATACGCCAGCGGCCGTTGTCGTATTACCAGGGGCTGTATGATGCGTGCCAGTTTTCTCGCGGAATACTCTTGGAAGAATGCTGGTTCTTGGAGAGGACGTTTTATTCTATGTTTGGTGGGGCGTGAGGATACGTTCTTAGAGAAAGAACATTTCTAAACATTCTATAGAATCAAATGTCTTCTAGTACGTATGACATTACACCACAATCTGTTATGCACTGGGCGAATTCAGAGCTTGAACACGTTGGTCGCATTACATCCATGAAAGATAAGAATCTCCAGTATTCCTATGCACAATCTACTATAAATGGAATGGCACATCTGAAAGATGCCATTTTTCAACTTGTAAACGATCCAGAATATAAACGTTACAAGCCCGACCTCTTAGTCCTTCACGGGAAAGTCATTCGGACCATGAAGCATTTAATAAAGGATTATCGTGTTGATTTGAATGAAATTAGGGCGTTTAATACACGTAAGGTTCTTAGCGACTTATCGTATTTGACTAAGAAAAACAGAAATACTGTAAAAAAATCTTCCAAAAGAAAGAGAGCCACTCAACGTCGTCGTGCCTAAAACTTGAATTTGGCTGGGAGCTGGGTAAAAGGTCACCATGGAAAAACGGCGATGTCTTGCTCGTCTGACCAACTGGGATAAAACGGCGGAGCGACTTGCTCCATGTATGACTGCATGTCGCATTGTTCTTTGTAAAAATACTCGTGAAGGGGATTCTCCCATTTGCGAGCATTGTAAGAGTCGTCCTGTTGATGGGAAATACCAGACGCGCATGATACATGGCCTTCTTACGGAGCCTATACCCGAAGCTTCGAGGCTGTATGGAGGTCCGTGGTATTGGATGCAGGTGGATAAACATGGAGAGCCCACGAATAAGGAATGGTTGGCAGCGGCTATGGCGAGTCAGGCGGCGGCGGAAGAGGTAGTTGCGGCGGAGGCTGCGGCTGCGGCTAAGCCCTGGACTGCTTGGAAGGTTCAAAGGCTGAGTGTAAAAGAGATGGAGATGACGAAGCGGAAGGCTGAGGGGGCCAAGGCAAAGGCTTTTGCGGCGAGGGCAGCTGGGACAGGGACAGGGGCAGGTGCAGCAGCTTCTGTGCCTGGAGCAGCAAAGGCTGCTGCCGCATCCCCTGCAGTAGCAAAAAAGGCGGGCACGTTGCTGAATATCTTTTACAAAGTGGAAAAGAAATACGAGGAGGCGGCTGCGGACCCTGTGATGATGGAGACAGATGCCTATCGCATACGGAAGCAGAAGGTTGGAGAGATAGAAGTCTGGATTTCCGAAAATGGGATGGTGTTTGATTGTGAAGATGGGGGGAAAATCGGGGAATGGATTGGGAGATACGTGAACGAAGAATTCGTGGAGATTTGAACTGCGTTCAAAGGTCTAAAGATTTCACCCCGATATACACTAGGAGGTGGTGGATTCTCCTGGGGGGTCTTTTTTACTTCTGATAGCTCAGTTGGCAGAGCGGGGGATTGTAGTGATGATTATTTCGCTGCTTTACCAATCCTCCCCAAGTCGCTGGTTCAAATCCGGCTCAGAAGAATTTTGGGGTCCTTTGGGACCCTAACCCCTTTGGTCTGATAGCTAGCTTGCTTCGCAAGAAGCGAGCTTGCTAGAGGACCAGTTTTGGTCTGATAGCTCGGTTACTTTAGTAGCCTTGCTAGAGGACCAACTCTGTTGGTCTGATAGCTCAGTTGGTTAGAGCACTCGGCTGTTATTACGTGGTTTTTCGGGGAAGACCATGGATATGTGTTGTTGTTGTGACTTACCCAACTCACATGTTGCAGCGTATACCGGGAAGTCCTGGGTTCAACTCCCAGTCGGACCGCCATTTTTTATATCGTTTTACGAGCTAAAAAATGACATTTGTATCTTCGGTCGTTATATTTTCCGAAAATATAACGGGCGGAGCAGACGAGCTGTATCTCAGGGCAATGACTCTTGTGACGCCGAAGTTTCCAGTGCCACCCCTTCGACCTACATGGTTGGCCCCATGTTCTTAGTATCCTTGCACCACATCTTTATTACTGATGCGAGGTTACACGGAGACCTGTTATATAAAACGGGTTATGTTGGACAAGGGGGACAGGAAACTTTGATTCTAGATGACCCGCCATCATCAAGAATCTTTTAAAGTTAAATATAACTGGGATTAT
>Ga0114967_10005544_pt1 | contig 10029 bp, 5 predicted proteins | sample M_130628_MF_Meta_FD_92639 | JGI IMG/M metagenome (GOLD analysis project Ga0114967, IMG submission 92639) | Freshwater microbial communities from Lake Montjoie, Canada to study carbon cycling - M_130628_MF_MetaG | ecosystem: Environmental > Aquatic > Freshwater > Lake | place: Lake Montjoie... | reverse complement strand
CCAGTGAGGTTGTGCCGCGGTGTTGCCGGGGTGCAGGCCCCCACGCCCGGCAGATAGGCCACGGATGTCACATGCTCCGCCTCGAGCAGATCCTCGACGACATAGTCGCGGGCCTCATCGACGTCGGGATCGATCCGGTGGGTGGTGAGATTCCAGACCTTCGTCGTGAACCGCACGCCAATGTCGCGGCTCACCTGCCCCACCCACACCGGCTGCTGCTGGAAGCGCAGCGGCGCCATCCACAGGCGCAGGTGGAGCCGTTCGTTGATCGAATGGCGGATGCGCTGCAGGGCGACATCCTGGCTGCGGCCGAAGAGATAGAGCGGGCTGATCGGGGAATAGCGGTATTCCGAGCCGAGCAGGAAGGCCTTCACCGTCCGCCAGCAACTCGCCAGCGTGATCGTTTCGGTCTCGTCCCAGCGGCCGACGAAACTGCCCACAATCTGGTCGAAGTCGCCCACCACAACCAGATTGACCGGATCGCCCTCACGGTCGCCTGAGCGATTCGTGGTGGCCGCCGGCAGCCCCTCGATGCGGCGGGCCATCTCGGCCACATCGCAATTGACAACGCTTTCGCCCGAGGCAATTGCCGCGAAATCGCGCCGGAGATAATCCACCGCAATGCCGGGGACAGGAATCGAGAAGGAAAAATCGATCACCGGCTCCGCCCCGGTGGTGGCCTCCGCCGAGCGGCGCGTGGTGAACAGGCTCACCAGAAAAACTTTCGTGCCGGCACTGAACTGCGTGTAGATGACGCCTTCACTCGTCGCGCCGGGTGGGATCGGTCGCAGGCGGAAAGCCCGCTTGAGAAAATACTCGTCCATCCGCTGGTTGGCCCACACGCTGGTGATGATCTTCGAGGGGAGCATCAGCAGGAGGACGTGAAAAAACACCCAGCCGACGAGGCCGTAGGCGGTGAGCCGACTGAAGATCGAGAAATGGTTGGCAGCCGCCGCTTCCAGGGGGCTGAAGTAGTTGGGATCGATTCCCACCACCTTCAGCCGCAGCGGCACCTCCGAGCGATTGGTGATCCGCACGAACAGCGGCTGGATCCCCCGGGATGTGACCGAGGCACCGAAGATTCGCGTCGCCTCCCGGGGGCCGGGAACCGCTGCCAGCACCTCGGCGTAAGCATTTTCCTGCCGCTGGGCGCGGTGGAGAAAGTCCATGTCCGCCTCCGCAGGCGCAAACGAGGCGATGAACAGGCGCTTGAAGAGAAACGTGAGGGAGCGGAACAAACGAGGGGCTCTCAGTTCGGAGGAAAGGCACTACTTTCCCTGCAGTGTATCGACCACATACTCCGCGACGTTTGTATGCCGCACATTTGGGGCGCCGGGATAGACCAGTTCGCAGGGCACTCCCACCGCGGCGAGCCGCTCCTGCAATTTGACCCCGAAATTCGCGGTGTGGGTGGGGTCTTTCTCCGGCTGTCCGAGGGCCGGTGGGCGGCGGTAGACCAGCTGCACCGGCGGATCATCGGCCGTCACCAGCGCGTAGGGGGAATAGAGGTTGATCACCGGGAGGAGCCTGTCGCGGGCGGCGAGAAACTCCGCAAATTGGCTGTCCCGCTCGTTGGGATCACGAAAAAATCCAAAGGCATGGCCGCCGTAGCGGCTGTTGGGTGTCCACTCGAGCATCTGGGCGGGGTCGAGCGTTGTCTGGGCAATGGTCACCGCCGCCGCCAGCAGCCGGGTCGATTGGCGGGCCACCGGGTCGGTGCTGGTGGGATCGGCCATGTCGTCGTGGAACGCCAGCCACAAACTCGAGCAGGCGCCGGCAGAGGCGCCGCTGGCGATGACCCGCGTGGGATCGATATGCCATTCGGCGGCGCGGCTGCGCACCATCTGCAGCGCTCGGGCAGCATCAAAGAGCGGCGCCTTCACCGGAGGATCGATGCCGGCGGCTATCGCCTCACCGATGAATCGGTATTCGATCGAGACCACGGAGATGCCCTGAGCCAGCAGCGCGGGCAGGAGTTCTCCAACCGAGTTGCGATCACCGGCGTTCCAGCCGCCACCGTGGATAAAAAAGAGAAGTGGGGACGGATGCTCTGCCGTGGCGTCTGCCGCCTTCCAGAAGTGGAGCACCTGCTTGGGGTGGAGGCCGTAGGGAACATCGGCAAGCGTCGGCGGTGGGAGCTTGGCGGCAGTGGCTGCCTCTGCCTTTTTCTTGCGTTTGCCTGCGGACGCCGTTTCCTTCTGACCTGTCTGCCGCTGGAATTCGGTCTGGAACGGGTTTTCGGCCGGTCCATCGAGGTTCTCATTCACCAGATCGGGCTGTAACCGCTGCCACCAGGCGTCGTAGTCGCCGCTCAACTGCGCCACGATCTGGGAGTGGTCAGCGGATACGTTCCGGGTCTCTCCCGGATCGCTGGCGATGTCGTAGAGCTCCCAGCCGGTCTCCCGGTTCTGCACGTTGACGAGGCTCCACTGATCGCGGCGGACCCGGCAGTTGGCCCACTTGTTCTGAGCCGCCTGGCCACGTTCCCACCGGCCGACATGTGTATAGAGGGAGCGCGCGGGCCAGGGGGCATGCTTGTCTCGCAGCAACGGCACAAGACTGCGCCCCTCGACAAGCGCCTCTCCCGGCAGCGCGACACCGGCCAGTTCGCAGAGCGTGGGGAGCACATCGATGTGCGCCGTCACAGCCGACACATCGACCCAGCGGGAAACTCACCTGACAAGCGCCACAAGCTCGGCACCCGCGTGCCCCCCCGCCAAGGCGTTCCCTTCTTGCCCCGCATCTGATCGTTGAAGACTGCCGCACCGGTGGCGGTGCCATTATCGGTTGTGAAGACCACCAGCGTGTTCTCCGTCAGTCCCCACGCGTCGAGACGCTCAAGCAGCCGGCCGACGTTGTCGTCGATGTTGCCGATCATTCCGTAAAACTTGGCGATATTACCCCGCTCCTGCGGATCGGCAATGCCCGCGGCGGCGAGCGGCTCAAGATACGGCTGATCGCTCCCCGGCGGACAATCCAACGGGCCGTGCGGCGCGTTGGGGGTGATCATGCAGAAAAAGGGGCGGTCAGCCTGCCGGCACTGGTCGATCCAGGCGAGGGCGGCGGCGAAGAAGACGTCGGTGCAGTAGCCCTGCGCTTTCTGGAACGTGCCGTTGCTGCGCACCCAGGGATCGAAATAACTGTTGCCCGGCACATCGCCGCAGCTGCCGGGGAACGATTGCCCGATCCCGCCAGCCCCGTGGATGAAGGCCCGGTCGAAGCCGCGCCGCAGCGGCTGGTAGGCCTCTTCGTCCCCCAAGTGCCACTTGCCGAAGATGCCGCTAGAATAACCGGCCGTAGAGAGCCGCTGGGGGAGTGTTGTTGCTGCGAGGGCAAGACGCTCCCGTTCGTGGATCGTGTGCGTGACTCCCGAGCGGAATTCATGGCGCCCGGTCAACAGTGCCGCCCGGGTCGGGGCACAGGTGGGGCTGGCATGAAACTCGGTGAAGCGAACGCTTTGGCTGTGGAGCCGGTCGAGGTGGGGCGTGCGGAGGATCGGGTTACTGTGAGCGGAGAGATCGCCATAGCCCTGATCGTCGGTCATCACATAAATGATATTGGGGGGGCGCTTGGACCCCGCCAGCGGCTGGGCCGCGGATCGGGCCGCAGGGGCCGCGGCAAGCTCCCGGCAGGCGGCAGCCGTGTGCAGCCACAGGGCCTCGAGAGCGGCCACGCGGGCCGATTCCTGCCCCGCCAGATCGACCGTCTCGCTGCGATCGGAGGCGAGGTTGTAAAGCTCCCAGGGCTTCCCTGGGTCACAGACCAGCTTCCAGTCTCCCTCCCGCACCGCCCGATGCCCCTCATGGCACCACCAGAGCGTTTCCTGGGGCCGCTCAGCGGCCGGATCGTTGAACAGGGCTGCGAAGCTGCGCCCCTGCATCGGCGGCACGGCTTGGCCAGCCAGCTCGCGTGGGGGCGCGACACCTGCCACCTCCAACAGCGTTGGGGTCACATCGATGAGATGAACCGGCTGCTGGCGCAGTTCTCCCCGCGCTTGAATCCCGGCCGGCCAGTGGACGATCCAGGGCGTGGCAATGCCCCCTTCGTGAACCCAGGCCTTGTGGCGGCGAAAGGGGGTGTTGGCGGCGGTCGACCAACCGGGCCCCAGGCAGAGAAAGCTCCGCGCCGAGCCGGGTGCAGCAGTCGGATCGTGCCCCCCGCCACGCACCATGATCTCAGACGAGGAGCCATTGTCGCTGGCAAAGAGGATCAACGTGTTGTCCCAGGCGCCCATCGCGCGGATCTGCTCAAGCACCCGGCCCACCTCCCGATCGAGCGCCTCCACCATCGCCGCATAGATCGCCATTTTTTCAGTCTGAAATACCTGCTGCTGGAGCGTGAGCGACTGCCACGGCAGCGGCCTATTCACCTCGCCAGGGCCGAGCAGCGCGAGCGTCTCGGCGGGGGGTGGATAGCGGGGACCGATCTCCTCTTCCAGCGCCGAAAGAGTGCCGGTGACGATCCCCGACTCTGTCAGCCGCTGGTATCGTGCCTGCCGCACCGCATCCCACCCCGCCCGATAACGCGCGCGGTATTTCGCGATCAGATCGGCCGGTGCCTGGATTGGGAAATGAGGGGCGGTGAAGGCCAGATACTGAAAGAAGGGGTTGCCCTTGTGGTTGCGCGCATGCTCCGCCAGTGAGGCGATTGCATGGTCGCCGATCGCGCGAGTGAGATAAAAATCGTGGTGAGCCGGTGGGGCCCCGGTGGGGTCATCCACGCCCGTGGGATCGAAAAAATTGTTTTCGCCGGTGCCGTTGACTGCGAGCGACCGGCAAAATCCCTGCTCGAGCGCCGCGCCATCGATATGCCACTTGCCCGAGTGATAGCTGCGGTAGCCGGCGCTTGTGAGCCACTCCGGGAGCAGCTTTGCCCACGGGGGACGGCGGCCACCGCCCCCTCCGGGTAGCGCCGGCAGGGAACCGGCAGCGGGCAGAGCATCGCGCCCGATCGCCTGCGGGTAAAACCCCGTCAAAAGCGCTGCACGGCTGGGCCAGCAGCGGGCGGTGTTGGAGCCCTGCGTGAAACGCAGCCCACCAGCGGCAAGGCCATCGAGATGGGGCGTGTCGATCTCGCCGCCATAACAGCCCAGATCGGAATAGCCCAGATCATCGGCGAGGATCACCAGCAGATTCGGCCGGGGGGGAGCAGGGAGTGCGGCGGCCTTGGCGGGAGTCGGAGTCGATCCTGAGGGGGCGGGAGTCTCCGGCTTCTCCCGGGGAGGAGCCACGAGATCTGCGCCGTAGAGTTCACGCAGCTGGCGGTCGAGCTGGGCTACCGTTGCGGCCTGTTCCGGCTTGTCAGCCAGGTTATGGAATTCGTGCGGGTCGGTGTCGTGGTCGTAGAGCTGCCGCCCCGCCTCCCCGCCATTCCAGAGCGTGTAGCGGTGGCGCTCGGTTCGCATGCTGACGCCCCGCAGTCCGGGATACTCAACTTCCGTGAGCGCCGGCCGCGTCGCCAGCTTCACGTCAGCTACGTCGTAGGTGGCGCGGATGTCAGCCACGAGGCTCCGGCCATCCACGCCTGCGGGGATCGGCACGCCCGCCAGGCTGCACACTGTTGGCAGAATGTCGACGAGCTCCACCGGATGTTCGACCACTCCCGCCCCGCCCACGCCGGCTGGCACCGTTCCTGGCGGCGGCACGATCACCAGCGGCACCCGTGCGCTCTCCTCAAAGAGCGTTCGCTTCTGCCACAGGCCATGCTCGCCGAGGTGATAGCCATGGTCGCTGGTGAAGACAATGATCGTGTTGTCGTCGAGCTTGAGTCGCCGGAGGGCATCGACCACGCTGCCGACCTGCGCATCGACAAACGACACGGCCGCCCGGTAAGCCTGCACCGCCTCGCGGCCCAGCTGCCCCACCAGCCGCTGCTCCTCCTTGTCGCGCATCTGGAGTGCTGCCGCGGGGAGCTGGGCATCGTGGTCGGCCGGCACCTGAGGCAGCTCGATCTGCTCCGGCGGGTGTTTGGCAAACCAGCTGCGGGGTGCCACATACGGGGTGTGTGGCCGGTAAAAGCCGACGGCCAGAAAGAACGGCGCCTGCGTTTCGGCAAAGCCCTCCAGCAGTTCCACGGCACGGGCGGCGCCGATGCCATCGGTCTGCTCGGCATCGGTTCCCTCCGCCGCCAGCCAGCTCACCGTGCCGCCAAACTTACCCGGCTCGAGCGAAAAAATCAGCGGCTCATCGGTCACATCGCGGCCGCGGGGATTGAACACCGCGTCCCAGCTGGGGGGATCATCGAGGCCATCGGTGCCGATCTGGCCAGGCACGCCGTAGTGATAGAGCTTCCCCACCCGCTCCACCCGGTAGCCAGCCTGCCGAAACGCCTGCGGCAGCGTCACCACATCGGGAGCGACGGCGCGGAAATGCCGGCCGTTGTTGCGCACCTGCGTGCGGCCCGGGCGGCGGCCGGTGAGGAGGCTTGCGCGACTCGGATTGCACAGCGGAAACTGGCAATAGGCTTTGGAGAACCGCACGCCCCGGGCGGCCAAAGCGTCGATATTGGGCGAACTGGCGGTGGTATCCCCGAAGCAATGAAGCGCTGGGCGAAGGTCATCGCACATCACCAACAAAACATTGGGCCGCCGGAGTGCCGGTGGTTCGGCTGCCGCTACCGGCCAACTGGCCAGTAGCACCAGGAGCACCAGCACCCTCATTGCGAACAACCGCCGGAAAATCGTCGCACACAGACGCATGAGTGACTCTTCCTTGCCAGATGTTATTTGTCTAACTCGCCCCGCAGGGTGGCATAGAGCTCGCTGCGGCCGGCGGCATCGGCTTCACGCAGCTTCAAGAGCATCGGCCGCAGGGCCACGGCCCAGCCGGGATCGCGGGCAATTTTTGCAGTCGCCTTGGCGAGCATTTCATCGGCGTTGGCACCGCTGGCACTCGCCGCAGCAGCCACGACGCTGCGCAGATATTCCGCCGCCTGAACCTCAGGATTGGGCGTGGCCACCGCTTCGGAACGCCTGAGTGCCCACGTCATCCCCTCCTGCATGTGCTCGCGGAACATCGGCGTTTTCCAGGTGACGTCATTGTGGCCGAAGTTGGTGTAGAAGACGCGGCCCTGACCATAGTCGCGGATCCACGACACCGGCACGTGCCACGGCTCTCTGGGAAAGCTGGCGGCCATGTCGAGGCTCACCAGCACCCGCACCGTGCCGGGGTCAAACCGGGTGTCGTACTGATAGATCTCATCCTGCCAGCGAAACCGCTCCGGCAGCATGCGAGAGAGCGGATGGCCCGGCTCATGGACGACAAACGCATGCTCGCCATTCCCATTCCAGGGATGGCCGGCAAAGATGCCCCCCACCAGATCGCGGTAGCGATCATCGCTTTTGAGCGTGTCGGTAGCAGCGTGCATGCCGACGAAGGCCTTGCCTGTTTTCAGCCAGGCAAAAAAAGCAGCCAGATCGGGGATCGGCAGATCGCCGGTGGTGTTGCAGAAGATCACGCCATCGAAGGCAGCGAGAGCCTCCGGAGCGAAGGCCTTGGCGAACTGCTCCTGCAACACCTTCTGCCAGACGGCATCAGCAGCCCGGAATTTTTCGTCTTCGGCCTTGAACGCCGCTTCCTGCTTCTGCCACTCCTCGTCCGTGGTGCCTTCCTTGCGCTTGGGAGCCCGCGGCTGCGCCGGCTTGCCCTCCGGCACACGGAGATAGTCGCAGTGGTAGAGCCCGCTGGTGCGTCCCAGTTCCTCAAGCACCGGCTCGGCGGTGCCGATCGACCCATGCCGGAATCCGGCGGTGACCGTCACCACCAGCAGGCGGGCGGGCTTGAGCGGCTCGGCGGCGCAGGCCCCGCCCGCCACCAGTCCCACCCAACTTGTCACAGCAACAGCCAGCATCCCACGCACAGTTCGCATGCAGCACCTCAGGAAAAAGACGACGCGGGGGCACATCGCATCCCCCAGCCCAGTAGCCTACCACAGCCCCACGGCGTACTCTCAGGGCTTGGGCAGTGGCGTTCACCCTCCGTGGCCGCCTGTTCCTGCGGGGAGAAAAGGTGATGAACGTAGAGGGCCTCTGGTGGGAATGTGTGGTGGCCATGGCAGGAGGAGTCTGCCTGGCGCTGGCAACTGGCGCGGCAGCCGAACCGGTGCCCACCAACTACGACGAGGCTCTGGTGCGCAGCTACACGCTGCCCGACCTGCTCGTCGGCCCCGATCAGGCGAAGGCCACGACACCGCAGCAGTGGCAAGCCGGGGTGCGGCCCCACCAGTTGCGTTTGCTTGAGCAATTTGTATTTGGGCGGCGGCCGGCCGCGGTGCCGGTGGTGGCCGAGATGGTCGCACGGGAAAGTGCCTTCGACGGCCGGGCGACCCGCGTGCAGGCGCGGCTGCGGCTGGGCGACCGGCCAGATGCCCACGCCACCGAGGTGCTGCTCTATATACCAACCTCCTCCATACCCACCTCCCCCGCGACAGCCTCAGCACCGAAAAAGTTCCCCGTGTTTCTCCATCTCAATTTCGCCGGCAACCATGCCGAAAGTGCTGACGCCGATATTCGCTTGCCGCTCCATATTTCCGCGCCACAGGCATCGCCCGAAGCGGTGGCGGCGGCAGAGGCGGCCCGCGGCACGAAAGCGGTCGGCTGGCCGATTCAAAAGATTCTCGAGCGGGGATACGCCACCGCCACCGCCACCTCGGCTGACTTTTATCCTGACAACAAGGATGGGCAGGCGCAGAGCGTCCTGCCCGGCCTCGGCCACGCCGATACGGTTGCCCAGCGTGCCGCCGATGAGCCGGGGAGCTTGGGGGCCTGGGCCTGGGGGCTGTCGCGGATTCTCGACTGGCTGGTGACGCTGCCGGAGATTGATCCCGAGCGCGTGATCGTGGTGGGGCACTCGCGGCTGGGCAAGGCGGCCTTGTGGGCCGGTGCCGGCGACGAGCGCTTTGCCATGGTCGTGTCCAACAATTCCGGCTGCGGCGGAGCGGCGCTGGAGCGGCGCAACTTCGGCGAGACGGTGGCCAAAATCACCACCCGCTTTCCCCATTGGTTTTGCCCAACGCTTTCCACATATGGCGACCGCGAGGTCGATCTGCCGGTCGATTCGCACACGCTCCTGGCGATGGTCGCCCCGCGGCCGCTCTATGTGGCCAGTGCCGTGGAGGATCGATGGGCCGATCCGCGTGGTGAGTTTTTGGGCGCCGTGGCCGCGGAGCCCGCCTGGAAGCTGTTTGGCCTCGAAGGCCTCGGCACAACGCAGTGGCCGCCGGTTGATACCCCGATCGGCCACCAGATCGGCTACCACCTGCGCAGCGGCAAGCACGATCTTCTGGAATACGACTGGCTGCGATTTGCCGACTTCGCCGATCGGGTGTTGCCGGGAAAATAACAGCCCGGCTCCACCCCCGTCATCATTCAGTCAGCACGCGCTCGGTGTACACTTTTCCATGGCAACCCAACCGAGGATTCCCATGCCTGAATTTGATGGACTACTGGCGCTCAACCGACTGGAGCAGGCCGTGGAAAAGATCAGGGGGAGATTGTTGCGGTCCACCGCGGCGCTCGAGGCAGCGGGGGTGCCCTATGCGGTGATCGGGGGCAATGCCGTGATGGCCTGGGTGGAACAGGTCGACGAGGCGGCGGTGCGGTTCACGCAGGATGTTGATCTCGTGCTGCGGCGCGAAGATCTGCCGCGGGCCGGGGAGGCGTTGGCCAAGGCCGGCTTTGTCCATCGGCATGCCGCCGGCATCGACATGTTTCTCGACGGCCCGGGGGCGAAGGCCCGCGACGCAGTGCATGTGCTTTTTTCGGGAGAGAAGGTCCGGCCCGACTATGTGACCGCGGTGCCCGATGTGGCAGAGCATGTGTCGTTTGGACCCTACCGGGTGCTGAGCCTGGAGGCACTTGTGCAAATGAAGCTGACGTCCTACCGCGACAAGGATCGCACGCACCTGCGCGACATGCTCAGCATCGGTCTCCTCGACGTCATCTGGACCAAGAAGCTTCCCGCCGTGCTGGCCGCCCGCCTCAAGCACCTCATCGACACACCCGATGGGTGAGTTGGACCCTACCGGGTGCTG
>Ga0114967_10005543_pt1 | contig 10029 bp, 10 predicted proteins | sample M_130628_MF_Meta_FD_92639 | JGI IMG/M metagenome (GOLD analysis project Ga0114967, IMG submission 92639) | Freshwater microbial communities from Lake Montjoie, Canada to study carbon cycling - M_130628_MF_MetaG | ecosystem: Environmental > Aquatic > Freshwater > Lake | place: Lake Montjoie... | reverse complement strand
GAGAGAGTAATGCAAGGGTTTAGAAAATGAGTCAAGAACCAAATCTGGATTTTAAATCTTATTCAGAACTATTTTCGTTAATGGGTAAGACGGCAGCCGTCATTGGCGGCGGTGGACATATCTGTTCTGCGCTAGCTAAAGGGCTAGCTAGTGCCGGCGCTGATGTGGCAATTATTGATATCAGGGCAGAAAAAGCCGAAGCAGTTGCTAATGAAATAAGGAAGGAGTTCGGGGTTAAAACAATTGGAATTTGTGCAGATGCTACTAAATCAGATGAACTTGATCAAATGATGGATAAGTTAATTGAATTTAGTCCAAAAATAAGCATTGCAATAAATGGTGGAGGAATTAATAGCCCTGAGCCGTTTTTAGATATTAAAGTGGATGAGTGGCATAAAGTAGTTGACTCTCAATTGACCGCAACTTATTTGGGTTGCCAAATTTTTGCAAAACACATGTTAAAAAACAAAAACGGCACAATAATAAACATATCTTCTGCCTCCGCAGACCCTGCACTTTCTAAAGCTTTTGCATATTCTGCAGCAAAGGCAGGAATTAGAAACTTAACTCAAAACCTAGGTAGAGAGTGGGGCATGTCAGGGGTAAGAGTTAATGCAATACGTCCAGGATTTTTTCCTACAAGTTGGAATCGGAAAAATTTTATAACACCAGATAGAGAAAAAGCGATTCTTAACCACACACCAATGGGTCGATTTGGTGAAAGAAATGAATTGATTGGTGCAGCAATTTTTCTTGCTTCTAATGCTTCGAGTTTTGTAACCGGATCCGAGCTTATTGTTGATGGCGGGTTTTCTGCCATGACAATATAATAAAATGTCACGCACAGTTGTAATTACTGGAGGATCAAAAGGCATCGGTTGGGAGATAGCACAAACTTTTGCTCGGGATGGCTATAAAGTTATAAGCGGATCTCGAACTATACGAGAGGATCTACCGCCAGATGTTTCTAGAAATATTAAACAATTAGTTATTGATGTAAAAAATAGGGAAGACCACATAAAATTAGTAGAAGCCGCAATAGAGTGGGGGGACAAGCTCGATTGCTATATCAACAATGCTGGATTTTCTGAGTGGCGGTCAATTGATGCAATTGACTATAATTTTCTCACAAATGTTTTTGAAACAAATCTATTTGGATACTTCTGGGGATCACAAGCTGCTACGACCGCACTACGCGAAGGCGGATCCATCTTGAATATATCCAGTTTGGCAGCTAAACGGGGAACAATAAACAATAGTGCGTACTCTGCATCAAAATTCGGTGTTACAGGCTTAACGCAGAGTCTTAGCAAAGAACTTGGTCCCAAAGGAATTAGAGTCAATGCGGTGTGTCCGGTACTTATCGAAACACCTGGCCTTATGACCGCTTTAGATGCTAAATACTCACCTGCAGATAAAAATATTCCTAGTTTCTTAGAAAACTTTACTCAAAATCAATCCGCACTTGGGCGCTTACCCACCGCAAATGAGGTTGCGCAACTCTGTTTATTTTTAGCTTCCGAAAAAGCAAGCGGGATTAGCGGGCAATCAATAAACATAGATTGTGGGGTGCTACCAAATTAAAATAGGAATTGTTATACCAGCTAGGCTAGAATCAGAGCGTTTACCAAGAAAAGCTTTAAAAATATTTTCTGGGCTTCCAATGATCGAACATGTATGGCGGCGTGCGCAACTTACTGATCCAGTAATCGAAACAGTTATTGCAACAGATAGCGAAGAAATTAAAAAAGTATGTGAAAATTTTGGTGCAAAATGCTATATAACTTCAAAGGAGCACCCTAATGGCCTAAGTCGAGTAAGTGAAATTTCAAGCATACTAAATTGGGATTTCTACATTGTACTCCAGGCAGATGAAATATTAATTGACCCTAAATATCTAGATCAGTTGTATAAAGAAATTGAAGTAAACTCTAAACAGCAATTTTTTAATCTTATTACCGACCTAAATAATAAATCAGAGTTAACAGACAAGAATACTGTAAAATGTGTGCTTCGAGATGATAGAACAATAATTAATATATTTAGGAAAAGTGGGTTAGTTTCATCAGAAGAAACGCAATTAAAGATTATTAAAAAAATATGCGGTATTTTTGCGATTTCAAAAAACTGTCTATCAATAGTTTCAGGCGCTCAGCCTCAAAAGATTGAGATAAGTGAATCTATTGAGCAAATGAAAATTATTGAACTAGGAATTAATATTTTAGCAGTGAATACTAAGTTAAATTATCCTTCAGTTAACACACCAGAAGAAGCCCTATTAGTCGAAAGAATCCTAGGTATGGATCCTAGACAGAAACAAATTTTAGAAATGATCAATTAATTATTATGGTTAATAAAGAAACAGAAATTAGTGAAAAACTTGAGTCAATAATTGTAAATTTACTTGGAAAAGAGTTTTTAATAAACCCTTTTTTTCGAATTTCTAAATCCACTCCAGAACAATTGACGCCTTATAAACACATTAATCGTAAATACTCAAGAGAATTATTATTACTTTATTTGATTATATGTATACCGATAAATTTTGTTAAAATCACTATGCAAATATTTTTTAGCGTATTATTTAGCTACCAGTATTCCTACTTTAAACCGAAAAACTATTCAACTGAAGTATTATTTGTATCCCATGCAATTGGTGCAAATATTATCAATAAAGACGGTGATCAATTTTTTGCTTTAATGCCAGAGTACTCTGCTGATAAGAATTTGAACACAACTGTTATTTATACTAACCATAACAAACTTAGGTACTATAAAAACTTAAAGTTATTAACTTTAAAAAGCGATAAAGTAAACAGGGTACTAATACCAAAATTCCTGAAACCCAAAGAATTGATTAAGTATTTCGTGACCATAATTGGAATGTTCATCAAATGCACAAGAATTGGACTAGCCAATTATTTTACAAACCCAATGAATTCCCAAATATTATTTAGTGCAGCAAACTCATTTTTCAAACGGCCAACCTATTCAAACTATTTGTTACTTTTAAGAATTAAAGATTTTTGTTCATTAAACGCAATACAGGTAATTTTTATGACATTTGAAGGGCATAGTTATGAACAATATGTAGTAAATGAAATTGGTGGAGTAACTCCAAGATTGAAGGTGGTGCTATATCAGCACAGCCCCATCACTCCAGCGCACGTAGGTATTAAGAATTTTATGCAAAAAAATATTAATAACATAATAATTATGACAACGGGAACTTATTACACTAATTTCTTGCGAAAGTTTTCTAATATTCCTGAGTTCATCATAATTGGCTCCAATAAAGCTGAGCATTTGCAAGAAAATAAAGAAATTAATAAATCAAAAACACTTCTTTTCGCTCCAGAAGGAACAATCGTAGCCACAAAAAGCTTTCTAAAATTAATACACCTCATGAGTAAGGAAGACTCAATACACCATTATTCATTGAGGCTACATCCAAATTTACCTCGGAATATCGGTGTATATCTGCTGATCAGAAAACTAAAAAGGAAACAAAATTTCTCACTATCCAATAAATCGTTATCAATAGATTTGAATTTAGCAAAATTTGTTTTTTACAGGTCAAGCGCAGTTGGCGTACAAGCATTAAATTCGAGTGCGACTCCTATTTTTTACTCAAAACAAGATAACAATATGCTAAACGTGATTCCACCAAATTCTGAGATATTTTACACGGCTGGAACGTCTAAAGATGCTTTAGATATAGTCAATTCTCACGATTATAGAAAATCAATTAAAGACAAGAAAATAATTTTTGAAAGTTTATTTTCTGACTTAATTTATCAAAATCTTGATTATATACTAATCAAAAATTAGAAGAGTTTACATTTTTTAACTTGGAACGAATCAATTCAATTCCAGCTATTTTATTAATAGATGCATGAAATAAACTAAACCAAGTATCTAGAGCAATTTTGACTCTGGAATAAAAACTAAACTCGTCCTTGGTCACAAAAATATACTCAATATTTCGCAGAACCTGTGCCACAAGAAGCCAATATTTCGAAAATTCTTTATGTTTATCCACGAAATAATATCTTAAGTAAGAGCCATGAATAAACTGATGCGTACTTGTGATTTGCGGTGCCATTTGTATTTGACTGGTAACGATAACATCTGGCAGAAAACGCAATTTATTTGTCTTGCTTAGATTATATGAAAAGATAACATCTTCGTAAGAGGAGTGATCAACAATTAAATCAGCATTTATATACGTTTCTAAAACATCAGATCGCCAAAGTGAAATTCCATTTAACCATGAAACATCGCTATCAAAATTCTGGTGCAGATAGGATTGAGGGTGTCCACTTTTTGTAATTGCTCCGGGTTTAAAGGAGTATAATTTAAAAGTATAGAGTATAAGTTTACTTAAAATATTTAAATTCCGATAATTTATATTTTTAATCGCCAAACCAAAACCAACATGTTTAGAATACCTATCACTATTAATATATTGTTTGACTAAAATTTCAATTGCTTTACTATCAATTAATACGTCATCATCTAAAAATAGAACCCAACCATCATTACTCTTTAAGGCCTTAATCCCTTCACTCTTTTGAAAAATTTGACTCGCAATTTCTGATCTTATCAACTCAATATTTAGTTTCGAAGAGTAATCCGAAACTATTTGATTTATGTCAATTCCAGCAAAAACAATAATTACTTTACTAGGTAAAATAGTTGATTTCGTTATTGAGTCAAGCAATAGCGTCAATTCATTAGGACGGTTTTTCGTAGCTATTAGTATGCTAAAGTTCAGATTATTACTAACTATCATTACTTTTCAATTCATTTATATTCAAATTCATAAGTAAACCGTTTTCACCTTTATTTGCAATAGGCCGAAATCCAAGTTTTTGATAAAGTTTTAATGCATGGATATTACTATTATCGACACCAAGAAGTATATTTTCAAGTCCTAAGTTCTCTTTTAGCCACTTAATCGATATAGTAATTGTTAGTTTTGCTACTCCGATTTTTTTATATTTTTGTTCTCCAATTAATATACCCAAATATGCGCTCTTATCAAGTTTATTTATATTATCATACTTGATATTTCCAATATGATTATTATCTATTTTGTCATAAATCCCAAGCAGAATAGTACTTTCGTCTTTATTGCAAATATCAATGAAAGTACGCAATTCTTCTATTGAGTAGCTGTTTTTTGCAGAAAGTATATATTGATTTTCTAACGGGTTTTTCATCCAAGATAAATAATTGTCCAAATTATCTGTTTTTACTATTGAAGACAGATAATACTTACCAGCAAATATTTTAATATTCTCCATATATTCATGTAAGTAACTTGTTCAAATTTTTGTATACCTTAAACTGTTTTAAAATGCTTAACTTTGGATAAATTGGAATAGATAAGATTTGAAAATAGAAATTCATGGTATTTGGTAAGTTATCTACATCGTATCCAAGCTGTTTATAGTACGGATGTAACGGAATTGGAATATAATGCACCTGAGTAACTATTCCGATTTCTCTAAGTTTATTCATCAGATCATTCCGGGATGATTTTATTTTAGTAAAATCTATCTTTATTGGGTATAAATGATTAGCACTACCGCTATTATTTTTGCTCTGTGACTTCTTAATGTTCTTAATATTCAAAAGGTATTTGTCGTATCGTTTAGCTATAGTTTGTCGCCTTTTCATAAATTTATCAATTTTTTTCATTTGCGAATAGCCCAACACTGCTTGTATTTCAGTTAATCTATAGTGGTAACCGAGTGAATCCATTTCATAGTACCAAAGATTAGGTTGACCATCTGAATAACCAAGAATCTTATTTTGAAAACCAACCTCCTTTCTTTGTATGCCGTGCGTTCTCAACTTCAATAATTTATCGTAAAGCTTTTTATCATTTGTTGTAATCATTCCACCTTCACCCGTGGTAATTGATTTCACTGGGTGAAAAGAAAACACTGTCATATCTGAATAAGTGCAGGACCCAACTTTTTCACCAGAATCGTAAGTGGCCCCAAGTGCGTGAGCCGCATCTTCTATAATGCTTATATTTTTTTCTTTACAAACCTCGTGCATTCTTTTCATATCGCAAGGTAATCCAGCATAATGAACTGGCACCACAGTATTTATCTTGGTTTGATTAATTAAATCAGTTAACTTATCAACCGACATATTTCCTGAATCAAAATCGATGTCGACAAAAAAAGGAATATGCCCAGAATAAATTATTGTATTTGCTGAGGCCACAAACGATATCGGAGAAGTCGCAACATTCGAACCAATGGGATGACCAATAGCTAAATGTGCTAAATGCAGTCCAGCTGTCGCGCTTGAAACAGCAATTGCATACTTTGAACCCACATAATCAGCAACAGATTTCTCAAATTCTTGTATCTGATTTCCCTGTGTTAGAGATTTGAATTTAACCTGTCGAGCTACACGTAAGGTATCAATTATTGAAATACTCTGCTTGCTATAAGGGATCAATTAAGCAGCCCAGCATTTTGTAGAGCCATTTTAAATGTATCAAAGTTGTACCAGAGTTTATTATTTTCACTATTAAATGAAAACCCTTTAGGCACCTTGGTTCCGATTGATTTGTACTCATTTGAATTCATTAGGAATGGAGCTAATATTGCATAGTAATCTTTAAATTCCAAGGTATATTCAGAATCATCTTCAGTTATCATCACTTCATGTAGTTTCTCTCCTGGTCGGATTCCAATTATCTTTATGGGAGAATTTGGTGAAATTACAGTAGCGACATCTACTACTTTAAAGCTAGGTATTTTAGGAACAAATATCTCTCCACCATGCATTCTTGATAAACTATCCAGAACGAATTGAACGCCTTCATCTATTGTTAACCAAAATCTAGTCATATTTATATCAGTAATCGGCAAATATCCATTTTTGATTTGTTCCTTAAAAAAAGGAATCACACTTCCGCGAGAACCAAGAACATTGCCATAACGAACTACTGCAAATCTTACACTTCGCTTTCCCGCTAAAACATTTCCGGCAACCATTAACTTGTCCGAACATAACTTTGTTGCACCGTACAAGTTGGCCGGATTTGCTGCCTTATCGGTGCTCAATGCGATTACTTTCGAAACATTATTTTCAATTGCTACATTTATGATATTTTCTGCACCTAAAATATTGGTTTTAATTGCTTCCATTGGATTATATTCCGCAGCTGCAATTTGCTTAATAGCTGCAGCGTGAACAATTATATCCACACCAGCCGTTGCTTGCTTGAGTCTTTGAAAATCCCTAACGTCACCAAGAAAATATCTGAGTTTAGGCGAGTTTACTTCAGATAGCATTTCAAACTGTTTCAATTCGTCTCTACTAAAGACTATTACTTTACTTACTTCATCATCCTTTAAAAGTCTTTGCACAAATTTTTTACCAAATGAACCAGTACCGCCTGTTACGAGAACAGATTTACCCTTCAACATAACAGTCCTCCGTTTGCACGATTAAATTTCCTCCGTTATCATATCGTAGATACTAGGTGCATTAATTCTAGTTATTCCCACTAGCTTCCTATTATCTAGAGCCATATATTTTGGCCTTAATGCTCTAAGTTTAATATCATCAATACTAAATGGCCTATGCAAATCCTTACTCATATTTAAGCAATCAAGTACAGTTTGGTGGAAGTCGTATTTTGATACAACCTCATTTGAGGAAATATTTATCAAACCAGAAAAATTCAATTCTAGTAATTTGTTTAAATATAAAATAAGGGTTTTAGTGGATATTGGAGTGAACCAAACATCATTATAACTCTGAGTAATAACTTTATTTCGACTACTAATGATTAATCTATCTAAAAATGATGTTGGGTTTTCGAAATTGAAATGAAAAAAATTCGTTCGAATCACAATTGCATTTTGATTTACTTTTATAATCATTTTTTCTGCATAAAACTTTGTATAACTATATTGATTGACTAAACCAATCGGGTCAGTTTCCAATAGTTTTACATTTGATATATTCAAATAATGGTCGGTACTAATATGGACGAATTTAACATCGTTCACTTTACAAATTTCTGCGATAGCAACAGGTGATTTGCAATTTATAATCCAACTTTTCTCTGGGAATTTTTCGCAATCATCCACATTTGTAAACCCTACACAGTTGATAACAACGTCAGGTTGAATTTCCGCTAATAATTCCCTAAATTTATTTAAATTTAACACATCTAAGTAATATAAATTAGATTTATTTACAGGTGAATAGCTAAAAAAAGTACCGTAAGAATTACTAATGATTTGGTGGATACGCGAACCCAAAGACCCACTCGCACCCAAAACTAAAATTTTTTTCATTTTATTTACCCAAGTTTGACTCGATATATTTTCTTAACTCAAGCTTGCTCTGAATAAAATTAGCATGATTATATTTGACTAAAGTATTGGTTGAAGAATAATGAATTGAAGGAACTTTCAATTCTTGACCGATTATTACAGGGGAAGTAAAAGGAAAGCCAATTACAATTTTGCTAGCTGCGATTGTTTCATATAAATCACTGTCTAATGGCAACACAGATAGTTGAAGATTTTTAGCTAACATATCGATATAAGCGATGTACTTCGAAGAATGATTCGGAGCAAAATTTCTTTTGTGTTTAATATAAATACCAATATTTCTATCAAGTCTTTGCGAAACTAATTCTACGCTTTCTATAATGTCTTCGATAAATTCTTTTGCAACCGGAAAAGAATAAATCGAATCTTCGAATAAACTTTTACTATTTTGTGGGGTTACATCAAAGATAACAACGTCATATTTTTTGTTGTTATCAAGTTTTTTTGGGGGATTATAAAAGATCATGCTTCCCTTAACTAAAATAGCTGAGTTAGTCATTTTTTTGAGGTATTTTTTGTGTTCGTTTGTCCACACCCAATGGGTATCAATCGCCATACACCGAAAAGAATTTTCCAGATTTTTCTCGAAAATTGAAGTTTTCCTAGATTTATACTTTATCGGGATAGAATTTGTTGAATACCAAAGCATTACACGCTCTACTGCAAAATTTGGTATTTCGAAACTTATTGGTTGATACTGGATGGCTGTTGGGGTAGTAATAATTTTATTAATTTTATTTTTATTTTTATTTACAATTGCAAAATATACATTTTCATCAAATACAAATTCTCTAAAAACTAAATATATATACTGAGAATTATTAAATGATTTAACTAAAATTGTTAACTTGCAAAAAAATACAAGTAGCAATTTTAACTGCCCTTTTAAAGACAGTTTTGTGGCAAATATTTTAAGGGGAATATCTAAAGTTACAATTAAATTAGAATATATTCGTGAACGCAAAATCCCCCTACACTCAATTAGTATTTCGTTTTCTTCTGTCATATTAAATTTCTTACTAATCAAGAAATCATGTAGTTTAGCAATAGAAGCATCTTTAAAAATTTGATCTTTAGTCAAGGAATAAATTAGCACAATTTTATTTTCTCTAATCTTATTTTTTTTCGGAGTAATTCGAAATATTTTAGTAAAATAAAGCAGAATTATAATAAAAGTAATTAATATCATTTTTATTTTTTTAAAAAATGGTACTTTAATTTGCATTAATTCACTATGGTTAGATGCGTTTAAATTTACTTTTTTGTTTAGTAATCGTTGCATATAACTAGAAATATATAATTTACTGTTTTTGGTTAGAGGAGAACTCATACCACATTATATCAGATGAGACTTTTTTCATTTTCAATACAATCTTATAAATATTATTTGAAGTTAATCTTTTTATTTATTTTTTGTAGGGTTTTTGGATCCACACAACCTAGGGTAAAAAAGTATCAATGCAGAAAAGAATAGTTTTCAGTTGGTTTAGTGTCAGATAAGTATGAGATATACTTAACCTAGTTGTTTCCATGTGCTTACACTTTGTAAGCGCCTTGCGGGTCTTAATCTCTAATCACCACCAAGACGCGCATCATGTCTTGTTAGGTTGATTATGTCATTTAAAGATTTAGGCGTTAACGCTGCGCTAAT
>Ga0114967_10005540_pt1 | contig 10032 bp, 9 predicted proteins | sample M_130628_MF_Meta_FD_92639 | JGI IMG/M metagenome (GOLD analysis project Ga0114967, IMG submission 92639) | Freshwater microbial communities from Lake Montjoie, Canada to study carbon cycling - M_130628_MF_MetaG | ecosystem: Environmental > Aquatic > Freshwater > Lake | place: Lake Montjoie... | reverse complement strand
GCAGCGATTCGTCATTTCCGTGAAGAATTTGAGTGGCACGTTACGCATCCAGAAGATGCAGTGAAAGGCAATTATGGCTTGTTAAAAGGAATTACTGTTTAATCAACTTTTTGGGTCAATCCAAAAACGATAATAAAAAATAACCATGGTCAAAGTAACCATTGATGGCATAGAAGTAGAAGTAGAAGCTGGAACGACAGTTTTGAACGCTGCACGCAAAATTGGGGGAGATGTTGTTCCGCCAGCGATGTGCTATTACAGTAAATTAGAAGGTAGCGGTGGCAAATGCCGTACTTGTTTGGTTGAAATTTCAGCTGGTTCTACAAACGATCCAAGACCAATGCCAAAACTGGTCGTTTCTTGCTCAACACCTGTGCAAGATGGAATGGTAATCAAAAATAAAACGAGTGAAAAAGTGCAACTGAATCGGGGCGCTGTTACTGAATTTTTATTGATTAATCACCCTTTGGATTGTCCTGTTTGTGACCAAGCGGGAGAATGTCACTTGCAAGATTTAGGTTTTGAACATGGCGCTTCTGGAACCCGTTACGAGGAAGAAAGAAGAACTTTTGAGCCAATCGATATTGGTAACAAAATCAAATTACACATGAATCGTTGCATTTTGTGCTACAGATGTGTAATGGTTGCAGATCAATTGACTAACAAACGTGTTCACGGAGTTTTAGGTCGCGGCGATCATTCTGAAATTAGTACTTATATTAGCAATGCGGTTGACAATGATTTCTCTGGAAATATGATTGATGTGTGTCCAGTTGGCGCATTGACGGATAAAACTTTCCGTTTCAAATCTCGCGTTTGGTTCTTGAAACCAATGGAAGCATCCAGAGACTGCGCGAAATGTTCAGGAAAAACGGTGGTTTGGATGTTTGGTGAAGAAATTTACCGCATCACTGCAAGAAAAGACAAGTACGGCGAAGTTGAAGACAACGATGGTAAACCAGCTTGGATTTGCAACGATTGTCGTTTTGACCATAAAAATGTTTCTGATTGGAACATCGAAGGACCAAGAAAAATCAACCGCCATTCTGTGATTTCTGCAAATCATTACGAAAAAGCGAATCCATTGGAAAACATTACTAAAAATATCAAATAATGGATACAGGATTATTGATAGAAAAAACGATTCTCGTGGTCGTGATTTTTGCAATTACTTTGTTTATTGCAACTTATCAAACGTACATGGAACGCAAAGTTGCTGCTTGGTTGCAAGACCGTATAGGGCCAGATAGAGCAGGGCCTTTTGGGATTTTACAACCGATTGCAGATGCTGGGAAAATGTTTTTCAAAGAAGATTTTATTCCTGCCAATGCGGACAAATGGTTGTTTATCATGGGGCCTGGAATAGCGATGTTCACTGCTTCTATGACAGGTGCCGTAATTCCTTGGGGACCGCCATTGGAAATGTTTGGAAGAACGGTGGCGCTGCAAGTGGCTGATATCAACATTGGAATCTTGTTCATCATGGGATTTGCTTCTATCGGTGTTTATGGAATCATGATTGGTGGTTGGGCTTCTAACAATAAATTCTCTCTTTTTGCCGCAATTCGTGCTTCTTCACAAATGATTTCTTACGAATTGGCAATGGGAATTTCCATTATCACTATCGTCCTAATGTCTGGAAGTTTGAGCCTAGGACAAATTGTTGAACAACAACACGGAATGAACTGGAACATTTTATATCAACCTGTTGCATTTATCGTTTTCTTTATTTGTTCAATCGCTGAATGCAATAGAGCACCATTTGATTTGGCTGAATGTGAAAGTGAGTTGATTGGCGGTTACCACACAGAATATGGTTCAATGAAATTAGGATTTTTCTTGTTTGCTGAATATGTGAATCTATTTATTTCATCTGCAGTAATTGCAGCACTATTCTTTGGCGGTTACAATTTCCCAGGAATGGATCATTTTTCTGGAAATACATTGGCTATTTTAGGATTGGTGGCATTTTTTACAAAAATCCTTTTCTTTATTTTTGTAATTATGTGGATTCGTTGGACTTTACCAAGATTCCGTTACGATCAATTGATGCACTTAGGATGGAAAAAATTAATTCCAATTGCGGTGGTCAATATGTTGATTACTGCGGTTGCCATTGGTTTCAACGCTGGTTGGTTTAATAAAAAATCAGCAAAAGCGAAACAAACTGAAAAAAGTGTTGCAATGATGCCAAAAGCAAAAGTAGATGCACCGGCTAATTTCAAAATCAATTTCAATAATTAAACAGTAAGCATACCCAAAAGATATGGAGAGTTTATCAAATCGGAAAAAGGTTGTTTCTAACAAAAAAATGAGTTTTGTTGAGAGTCTGTATTTGCCTGCAATCGTCGGTGGAATGTGGATTACAATCAAACACATGTTTAAGAAACACAACACGCTTAAATATCCAGAAGAACAACGTGTTTTTGCTCCAGTTTATCGTGGAATGCACGTTTTGAAACGTGATGAGCAAGGCCGTGAAAACTGCACTGCTTGCGGTTTGTGCGCAGTTGCTTGTCCTGCGGAAGCGATCACCATGGTGGCGGCTGAAAGAGAGAAAGGTGAAGAAGGTTTATACCGAGAAGAAAAATATGCTGAACTGTATGAAATCAACATGTTGCGTTGCATTTTCTGTGGTTTGTGCGAAGAAGCTTGTCCAAAAGAAGCGATTTTCTTGACAGATAGAATTGTGCCTACGCATTTTGACCGCGATGAATTTGTTTACGGAAAAGACCGCTTGGTAGAGCAATTGGACAATAGAATAGACATCACAGTAAGACAAAATACTGGTAAAAGAGGGGAAAAATGAGTAGTTTAGAAATTATCGCAACGGTTTTAGGCGGACTGACGATTGGCGCTGCGCTGATGGTGGTTTTGAGTCCGCATCCCGTGAGAAGTGTCTTGTATTTGATACTTACTTTTTTCCTGATTTCCGGGAATTATATTTTGATGAATGCCCAATTTATTGCGGTTGTAAACATCATCGTTTATGCTGGTGCAATCATGGTTTTGTTCTTATTCGTTTTGATGCTCTTGAATTTGAGTAAAGACAACGAACCAAAATCATCTATCAAAATGAAAATTGCCGCAACTTTTGCTGGCGGTGCACTTTTGACAGTTTTGATTGCTGCTTTGAAAGACAGTGTGATTTTGCCAAAAACAGAAATGTTAGAGAATCAGCAAGGAATGGTTGAGAATTTAGGACAATTGTTGTTCACCAAATATGTACTTCCTTTTGAAATGTCTTCCATTTTGTTTATCGCTGCCATGGTGGGAGCTGTGTTATTAGCAAAAAGAGAAAAACAAATAATCGAGTAAGAATGATATTAGCTTCTATTTTTGAATCCGGAGTATCGATACAGTTTTACATTGTATTATCAACGATACTTTTTGCGATTGGTGTTTTGGGTGTTTTGATAAGAAAAAATGCCATTATTGTGTTGATGTGTGTTGAAATCATGCTAAATGCTGTAAACCTACTGTTGGTTGCTTTTTCTACTTATTTCGGAAATGGCGATGCGCAGGTTTTTGTGTTTTTTATCATGGTTGTTGCCGCTGCAGAAGCCACCATCGGTTTATCCATCTTGGTGTTGCTTTACAGAAACAACAGATCAGTAGATATCGGATTGTTTAACAAATTAAAAGGATAATCAGATGTCAATACAACAACTCGTACCCTTAATTTTATTGTTTCCGCTGATTGGTGGAATCATCAATGGCATATTTGGGAAAAAATTGCCAAAAGCATTGGTTGGTTCGCTGGCTACTTTGGCTTCAACGTTATCATTCGCAACTGCGTTGATGGTTTTCTTCCAATTAAATGAACCTGTAAAAATTCATTTATTTAGAATGATTGACCTGAAAGATTTGCATTTAAACGCAAGTTTATTGGCTGATAATCTTTCTTTGTGGATGGTTTTAATAATCACCGGAATTGGATCCTTGATTCATTTGTTCTCCATGGGCTACATGAAGCACGATGCTGGATATTCTAAATTTTTCACTTATTTGAATCTCTTCATCTTCGCGATGTTAATTCTTGTTTTGGGAAGCAACTATTTCATGTTGTTCTTCGGTTGGGAAGGCGTAGGAATCTGCTCTTATTTTCTAATCGGTTTCCATTACAGCGATGCTGAAAAAGGAATGTTGAACGGAATTGCAGCAAGAAAAGCTTTCATTATGAACCGAATCGGTGATTTAGGATTGCTAATTGGTTTGTTCTTAATTCTTTCTCAATTCGGCACGTTGGAATACCAAGAATTGACAAATATGGTAACGGTTGATAAAATCCTCGGAACGCCTTGGATGATGTTTGGAATAACCATGTGTTTGTTTATCGGCGCAACGGGAAAAAGTGCGCAAATTCCTTTGTTCACTTGGTTGCCAGATGCCATGGCGGGACCAACGCCAGTTTCTGCTTTGATTCACGCTGCTACAATGGTAACTGCGGGTATCTTTTTGGTTGTGCGTTCAAATTTCTTTTTTGAACACGCGCCAATGACACAAGAAATCATGTTGTACATCGGTTTGGCGACTTCTTTGGTTGCTGCTTTTATCGCCATGCGCCAAAACGATATCAAAAAAGTGTTGGCTTATTCAACCGTTTCTCAATTGGGATTGTTATTTGTTGCACTTGGAATGGGCGCTTACACAGCAGCGATTTTTCACGTCACAACACACGCATTCTTTAAAGCATTGCTTTTCTTAGGTTCTGGTAGTGTTATTCACGCCATGTCTGACGAACAAGATATGCGCAAAATGGGCGGTTTACGCAAGAAAATTCCTTTGACACATTTCACTTTCTTAATCGGAACATTGGCAATCACGGGTTTTCCATTGTTGTCTGGTTTCTTTTCGAAAGACGAAATAGTTGGACACGCATTCAGCCACAATGTTGTGATTTATGGAATGTTGATGTTCAGTATTCTGCTGACAGCGATTTACATGTTCAGAATGTATTTCGTGGTTTTCTTCGGGACTTTCAGAGGAACGCACGAGCAAGAACACCACGTTCACGAAGGACCAGTTTCAATGACTTTGCCTTTGGTGATTTTGGCAATTCTTTCCGTTTTTGGTGGTTTGCTAAACTTGCCAGGAATTTGGTTGAAAGGCCAAGCGCATTGGTTGTCTCACCATTTAGAACACAACACTGGCGGCTTGAATTTAATCAAAGCAGAACATGCGGACGATATGATTACATTAATGCTAATGATTATTGCAGTTGCTGTTTGTTTGGGCGCAATGGTTGTTTGTTACCTAGTTTATGGTAAAAAACAAAACGTGCCAGTTGCAGATGCAGATTTGAGTGGATGGCAAAAAATTTCAGCAAACAAATTGTACATCGATGAAATTTACAACTTCTTGTTTGTTCGTCCTACAGAATGGCTTTCAGTTGTTGGACATAAATTCATTGAAATTATGTTCTTGAATGGAATCATTCTTGGATTTGCAAAAGGAATCGGAGCATCCGGTGAATTGGTTAAAAAATGGCAAACAGGACGAGTGAACTGGTACATCCTTTGGATGGTTGGTGGAATCGTTGGTTTGATCGTGTATTATCTTGTTAAAATATAAAGGCTTTGGAACTTCTTATAATACCTAGTTTATTTGCGCTCGCGGCGCTAGTGATTCCACGAAATTTCATGCGATACTTCGGTTTAGCTGGTGGAGTTATTTCTGCTGTTGTGGCTATTGTGCATGCTGTATGCTATGCACCGACGACAAAGTACGTTTCTTTAATCGACCCAAATTGGACTTCAACTTTCGGGTTGACATACAAAATGGGTTACGATGGAATCAGTTTAATCATGGTTGTTTTGACCAATGTCATCACGCTTTTGATTTTACTCAGCAATTTCAACAAAGAATTGGCCTCCAACAAAATGTTTACTGCGATGGTCTTTTTCATGCAAGTAGCATTGTTGGGCGTGTTCACATCAATGGACGGATTGTTGTTCTATATTTTCTGGGAAATAACTTTGATTCCAGTGTTCTTAATCGCTCTGTGGTTTGGCGCTCCGGGAAGAAAACAAGCTTTGATAAAATTCTTTATCTACACTTTTGTTGGTTCATTGGCGATGTTGTTGGCATTGATGGCAATCAAAACAGGAATTTGTGGAAATCTACCTGCTAAAAGTTTTGCAATACAAGATTTGATGGCCGTTCAATTGTCAGCTTGCTCAGCTTGTTGGATCTTTGGAGGTTTCTTATTCGCTTTCGCAGTAAAAATCCCTTTGTTTCCATTCCATACTTGGCAGCCTGATACTTATACCACTTCTCCAATGGCTGGAACCATGTTGCTTTCTGCTTTGATGCTGAAAATGGCGTTATACGGAATGATTCGTTGGATGATTCCTTTGGCTCCTGAATCGTTGGAATCTTATAAATTACCAATCATAATTTTGGGAACAATTGGTGTGGTTTATGCAGCAATTCTAGCCATCAAGCAAAATGACATCAAACGAACTTTTGCTTTCGCTTCTATTTCACACGTTGGGTTGATCGCCGCCGGAATCGTTTTGTTGAATGTCGATGCAACGATGGGTGTTTTTGTTCAGATGATCAACCACAGTTTGGTTGCTGTTGGACTTTTCTTGGCAGTGGATATTATTGAAAGCAGAACAGGATTCAGAAACATGAGCGAATTGGGCGGAATTGCCAAACAAGCGCCAAAATTTGCTTTCTGGTTTGGAGTTGTTGCCTTGGCTTCGATTTCAGTCCCATTGACAAGTGGTTTCATTGGTGAGTTTTTATTGATTCGCGGAGTTTATTCCTACAATTGGATCATCGGTTTGGTCATCGGTTCAACATTGGTTTATGGTGCTGTTTATACTTTGCGTGCTTACCAACTTTCAATGTACGGTCCTTCAAAGAATTTCAATTTCCCAGATTTAACTTGGAATGAATGGTTGGTGTTTTTCATTCTAATGGTTTTAATTGCGATTTTGGGTGTATATCCGCAATTGGTGATTGATTTTGTTCAACCAAGCGTTACACATTTATTCGAAAATATTCATCCTTCAAAAATTTCAGTTCAATAATATGATAGCTCTAATTGTAATATTCATCAGCGGTTTACTTTCACTTTTCCTGGCTTTTGCAAAAAAACCATGGTTAGTTCTGTTGACTGCTTCAGCTGGTTTGATTGCTGGTGGAATCTCACTTTTCACGCAGTATTATTATCAGTATGATTTTATCCATTATGAAGGACTAAAATTTGACGGTTTTGCCGTAGCATTTGGTTTAATCGCGATTTTATTCACTTTCTTGATTGTTTTAACTGGTTATAGTTCTTTCAAAGAAAAACCGCAGCACACGGGTGATTACATCGCCTTATTGTTGTTTTCTTTGACTGGCGCTTTGAGCATGCTTGCATTCACGGACATGTTCATGTTTTTCTTAGGATTAGAAATTCTTTCGATTCCAATTTACGTAATGGCAGGAAGCAATAAAGACGATATACGCTCTTCAGAGGCTTCTTTGAAATATTTCATGACTGGTGCTTTTGCTACAGGCGTTTTGCTATTCGGAATTGCATGGGTATATGGAGGAACAGCTTCTTTCAAACTAGACGAAATTGCGGCATTTATCAACAATACTGAAGGAACACATTCTTCTATGATTTACGTCGGTTTATTGATGATTTTAAGTGCTTTCTTATTCAAAGTTGGTGCTGCGCCTTTCCATTTTTGGAGTCCTGATGTGTATGATGGAAGTCCGCACATTGTAACAGGGTTCATGGCTGCGGTAGTGAAACTGGGTGCTTTTGGTGCCTTCATGAAAATCTTCTCGGCAACATTTGGTAGTTTACACGATTTTTGGGCTCCAGCGTTGTCTGTGCTAGCAATTCTGACAATGTTTGTAGGAAACCTTTCAGCACTGAAACAAATTCGTTTCAAAAGATTATTGGCTTATTCGAGTATCACGCATGTGGGTTACGCTTTGTTGACAATCATCGTGCAAAGTCCTGACAGCGCTTTCAATCTTTGGTCTTACATTTTCTCTTACGGTTTCTCAACAATTGGTTTGATTACCGTTGCCATCATTATTCACGATGAAGAAGACAGAATCGAAGCTTTCAGAGGTTTGGTGAGAAGAAATCCATTCACAGGATTTGTGGCGATTTTAGGATTATTGTCTTTGGCTGGTGTACCACCTTTGATGGGATTCTTTGGTAAATTCTTGGTTTTCTCAGAAGCAATCACTCAATATCCATGGTTGGTTGTCATTGCGATTATCAACTCTGGAATTGGTATTTTCTACTATTTGAGAATGGTCATTTTAGTGCTTCAAAAAGAAGAGGAGGACAAACCAAAAACACCCAAACACAAAGTTCCTGCTTTGCAAATGATTGTTTTAGCAATTTGCGCTTTAGCATTATTGTTCGGCGGAAATATGTTGATTTTCTAAAAATCAAAACAGCTCCATAGGAGCGTCATCTTCATAACGACGGATGCAATCCGGCGAAGAAAAAAATACATGAATTCCTTTTTTGGCATGCATTTTTGAAAAAAAATCATGCCAAAAAACCTTTGTTAGAAAAACTAGCTCTGTAACTTTGATAGAGCCCTTTTGCGATTACGAACAAAAGATTTTATGTCTTTTCCTCCTCTTTTTGAGCTTCTAACTGATTGCCAACATGAACTCTATAAGCGATTAAAACCGGTAATGCAAATAGCATCAAAAACACCAAAAAATAACCCATCGGCAATAATCTAAATCCAACAACATCTTTCAAATCTTCAGGACTTGCGCCAATACCAATGAAATAAGACAAACTCATTTTAGCTTCTGCTGCACTGGGTCTTCCATTGATGTTAAAAGTATATTCCGCATCGAAAAGGTTAATCGGAACTAGAAAAAAGACGGCAGAAAGTCCTATCATCGCTATAAAAAACACAACCATCGGTTTGCGCAAATAATTACCCATTTGTTCTCGAATTTGAATTCATTTTCAAAGGTCTGAAATTTAAAGGAAAAACAGACGATTTATTTCAGGTGATTTTTAAAACCAGTTCTAAGTTCAATCTAATGATTTGATTAAGAATTTAATTCATTCTAAAATTAGATTCTTAATATATCACCGTTGATAAGTAAAGGCTCACCGTAATAATTCTCTATTTCTGCGTTGTACTTTTATGTCGATGAAAAGATTTTTGTGGAAATTTACCAAGTGGTTTTTCGGAATCATCTTTGGCTTATGCCTAACAATTTCCTTGCTGCTTTATATTTTCAAAGATGATATCATCAATTATGTAGTCAAAGAAGTCAACAAAAATCTCAACGCAAAAGTTACCGTTTCAAAAATTGATTTGACATTTTGGGCTACGTTTCCCAATGTTTCGCTAGATTTCAATGATGTTTTCATCCAAGATGCGCTGCCAAATGCAACCAAGCGCGATACTTTGTTGTATTCAGATTTAATACGTCTAAAATTCAATCCCATCGATTTGTGGAACGAAAAGTATGATGTAAAACGCGCAGAAATTCATCCTGGGACGATTCAATTGAAAGTGGATTCAAAAGGAAAAGTGAATTACGATATTGTCAAAAAGAGTAAATCTTCAGCCCAATCTAAATTCAAGCTGAAATTAAAGGAAGTTCAATTCGATCAGATAAAATTCGCTTATTCAAATCAAGCCACAGGACAATTTTATAAAACCAAGGTCAATCAGCTAAATCTTTCGGGAGAATTTACGGAAAAGAAATTTACACTCAACGCCAAAAGCGATTTGTATATCAATTCGTTGAAAAGTGAAAGCATCGCTTTATTGACCAATAAACCAGCTGAATTTGACTTACTAATCAAAGTCAATCAAGAGAAAAATACCTTTGAACTTCCAAAAACCGTCTTGTTGATTTCCAAATTGCCATTTGAGGTCTCTGGTTTCGTCAATCCTGAACAAATCAAATTTGATATTTCTGCCAAAAAATTGAGATTGGAGGAAGTGGCTTCCAAATTGTCGAACCAATTAGATCAAATTAACACTTTCGAAGGACAAGGATTTTTCAATTTCGACCTGAAAATTGCGG
>Ga0114967_10005538_pt1 | contig 10034 bp, 14 predicted proteins | sample M_130628_MF_Meta_FD_92639 | JGI IMG/M metagenome (GOLD analysis project Ga0114967, IMG submission 92639) | Freshwater microbial communities from Lake Montjoie, Canada to study carbon cycling - M_130628_MF_MetaG | ecosystem: Environmental > Aquatic > Freshwater > Lake | place: Lake Montjoie... | reverse complement strand
TCCAGGCCTCGGATTGGTCGTCCATCGCCCAGCGCTGGGTGCAGTGCGCGCCGCTGGATCGTGGCGGCTGGAGCGTGCTGCCGGTGGTCTATACCGGCTTCGACATGGCCGACCCGCTCTCGAATATGGGCATTGGCTTCAACTGCACCGACAACCAGCCCTGGGGCTATTGCGAGGCCTCGATGACGCCAATCCTCGAACGCTTCGAGGCGGAGAGCGACCCGGAGCGCCGCCGGGCGCTGGCGGCCGAGTTGAACCGCGAGGCGGTGGCGCAGGCAACCTTCCCGATTGCCGGGCAGTTCCGTGCGCCGGCGGCCTGGCGGGCGGAGCTGCGCGGGGTGATCGATTTCGGCTTCCCGGTGATCTGGAATATCGAACGCGGCGGTCGGGCGGGGTAGGGCTGATGGGCATGGGGGGCGGTTTGCCCCCCTATGGTCAGGCCGGTTGAAAAGCCTCGGCCAGCCCTGAGAACATTGGCAGCCCATCTGTGCCGCCCACCAGCGGGTCCACGCAATTCTCCGGATGCGGCATTAGGCCCAGCACCCGCAGATTGGGCGAGAGCACGCCGGCGATGGCATTGATCGAGCCATTGAGGTTGGCGCCGACATAGCGCAGCGCGACCAGGCGCTCGCCTTCCAGCCGCGCCAGGGTGTCGGCATCGCAAAAATAATTGCCATCGCCCTGCGCCATGGTGGCGCGGAACACAGCACCGGGGGCGAAGCCGCGGGTGAAGACGGTGTCGGGCCGTTCCACGCTGAGCGTACAATCCTGCGCCAGGAAACGCAGTGCGGCATTTTTCAGCAGTGCGCCGGGCAGCAGGCCGGCCTCGCACAGCATTTGAAAACCGTTGCAAACACCCAGCACATGGCCGCCGCCGGCGGCGAATGCGCGGATGGCGGCCATGATGGGCGATTGTGCCGCCATCGCCCCGCAGCGCAGGTAATCGCCATAGGAAAACCCGCCGGGCAGGACCACGAGGTCCAACCCTGCCGGCAAGGCCGTGTCGCGGTGCCACAGCATGGCCGGGCGCTGGCCGGAGACGCGCTCCAGCGCGATCGCCATGTCGCGCTCGCGATTCGTTCCGGGAAAGACCACCACCGCCGATTTCATGCCCAATCCTCTGCTCAGAACTCAATGCCCAGCCGCAGCCGGGATACCCAGGCCTCACTCGACCGAGACCAGCCATGGCCCAAACCGACGCTCACCTCAACCCGACCCACCGGCATGCCGATGGTCAGGAAGCTCTGATGCGCCTGGCGGGTGAGGGCATTGGGCTGCTCAATCCGGCCCAGATCGGCGTAATGTTCTACGCCCAGATCGACCTCGGAGGGCAGGGTGTAGCTCGCTCGAACTTGGGGCGAGAGCACGCTGTGCAGCCCAGGGCCGGAGGCTGCGGTGAAGCCCGCGCCGCCGACCAGGAACCAGGGCCCGGCGCGCCATGTCACGACCGGACGGGTTTCGATTTGCAGTGTCTCAGGGGAGACGCGGCGGGTGAGCAGGCTGATCTGGCTCAATATGCCGAAGGAGAGACCGTTGGCGTGATATAGCCGGAAGAGGTTGCGCAGCTTTGCCCCGGCTGGGTGATAGCCGCCGGCCAGCACGCCGGGCAGGTAGAGCGCGCCGCTCCAGCCCGGCGCCACGCCCAGGCCGATTTCGGTGCTGAGATAGCCGGCACCCTGGCTGGGCTGCGCCCCGCTCCAGCCCGGCTGGCGCAGGCCACGGATGCCCCAATTGAAGTGCTGATCGATTGAAAAATGTCCGGTTTCGGGGATTTCGAGGTCATGCACCTCGAATTCATCGAAGAGTGCCGCATGGGCGGGCAGGGCAAGCAGAAGGAGTAGCAGCAGCGCTGCCAGCCTCAGTCCGCCTCGCCCTCGCCCCCTGATTGGCTCACGGCGCGGTTGGGCAGGAGGTGGCGGAACAGCGCCTGGCGCTCTCGCACCTGCTCCAGGCTGGGCTTCTCCGGCTCGGCGAATTCCTGGCGCGCACTGACCAAGGCGGCGCCCATCACGGCCGAGAGCAGCAAAATGGGGGCCACCAGCATGCAGGCGGGAAAGATGGTCCGCGGCGAGAGGTCGCGCATCCAACCGGGCGGTAGCAGCCAATAGGCGATCCACATCAGGGGAATGGCGCCCGCGGCCATGCCGAGCAGGATGCCTCCCAGCACGGCGGCAGGAATGACCGGAAAGAACAGCAAAATGCCAGCGCTGGGTTGCATCCTCCACCTCTGGCGGGAAGTGTGGCATCAGCCCTGCCAGACCCGCAACCATTGCAGCCCACCCAAAAGCAGGATGGTGGCCAGGGCGGCAATGGTGGCGGCGGTGACCCAGCGATTGGCGGTGCGCTTTTGCTTCTCCACCCAGCCCGCAGGGGCTGGCGGCCCGCCCTTGCCTTCACGCCAGCGCAGGCCCATGGCGGCCAGCACCGTCAGCAGCGCCATCAGCAGCAGTGAGGCCTTTATCATCCCTCACGCCCACCAAGGGTAGAAGAGCCAGCCCAGCGGATTGGCAAATCCCCCCAGCGCCAGGGATACCGGCCAGAAAAGCCCACCGAGAAAGGCCTTGCTGAGCACGAAGAAGACCTGGGTGGTCACGTGCTGCGGCGCGACATCAAGCGCCGGGCCGAAGAGCAGATAGGCGATGGCGCTGGCCACGCGCAGCGCCGTCAGCCCCACCGAAAACCAGATGAAGACGCGGAGGGAAAGTGCCTTCACACCAGCTCCACCGAGAAACTCTCGATGACGGTGTTGGCGAGCAATTGCCGCGCCATGGCCTCGGCGGTGGCGCGGGCGGCGGCGGGGTCGGTCTCTGCCAGATCGAGCAGCAGGACTTTGCCCGCGCGCACCTCCTGAACCCCGGCAAAGCCGAGTGAGCCCAGCGCCTGCTGAATGGCGCGGCCCTGGGGGTCAAGCACACCCGGCTTGGGCATGACGGTTACCTTGATCTTCACTGCACCGTCTCCGGCCCTTTTAAATCCCGCACGCCCGCCTCGGGGAGGATCCCCAAACGTCGCGCGACCTCCTGATAGCCTTCCTCGACCCGGCCGAGATCCCTGCGGAAGCGGTCCTTGTCCATTTTTTCGCCGGTTTTGCTGTCCCATAGCCGGCAATTATCCGGGCTGATCTCATCGGCGAGGACGATGCGCATCTCGTCATTTTCGTAAAGCCGGCCGAATTCCAGCTTGAAATCGACCAGGGTGATGCCGACGCCCAGCAGCAGGCCGGTGAGGAAGTCATTCACCCGCAGCGTGAGCTGGACAATATCATCAATATCGGCGGTGCCGGCCCAGCCGAAGGCGGTGATGTGCTCTTCGCTCACCATCGGGTCCTGCAGCGCGTCGTTCTTATAGTAGTACTCGATGATCGAACGGGGCAGGCGGGTGCCTTCCTGGATGCCCAGGCGGGTGGCCAGGCTGCCGGCGGCGACATTGCGCACCACCACTTCGAGCGGGATGATCTCCACCTCGCGGATCAGCTGTTCACGCATGTTCAGCCGGCGGATGAAATGGGTGGGCACGCCGATCTCGCCCAGGCGGAGCATGAAATACTCGCTGATGCGGTTGTTCAGCACGCCCTTGCCGGTGATGGTGCCCTTCTTTTGGGCATTAAAGGCGGTGGCATCATCTTTAAAATATTGCACGAGGGTGCCTGGCTCCGGCCCCTCGAAGAGTATTTTTGCCTTGCCTTCGTAAAGCTGGCGCCTGCGTGCCATGCGCGTCGTCCTCGAATTCCTCCGCCGCCTATAGCAGCGGGGGCGGGGGAGGGCCACTGAGGGCTGGCACGGGCTGGAAAGGCGCCTGATGCGGCGGCCCGGCGGCGAAATCCCAGCGTGTCTCCAGCCCCAGCGCCAGCAATGAGGCCGAGACGGTGCCAAAGCCGTGGCGCGGCGGCACGTTGAGCGTCTGCGCCGCTTCGCCATCGGAATCGGCCAGCAGGGCTGGCCAGGCGCCCCAATCATCGGGTGAATCCGGTGCCGGGGCCTGGCGCCAGCGAGGCAGGTGCCGCGCGGTGCGGGCGCTGGCGGCATCATTGGGCGGATAGGCGGTGACCATGGAGAGTCCGGGCGGCAGGGCGGTGACGCGCGGGCGACCCTCGCCCAGCCCTTCGACATAATGGCCGCCATGGCGGTCGGCCAGGACGAGGTTGAAAGGGCGCCATTGGGCGGCATCCCAGCCGGCCATGATGGCGGCAGCCTCGGCTGCCGAGCCTGCCTTCAGCGCCAGCAGGGGCAACTCCCCGCGCGAGCGCTTGCCCGGCTCTGGTCCCAGGCTGCCCACCCGGTTCAGCACGGCGGCCATCACGCCGTGTTGGTTCACGGCCATCCAACTGCCACCACCCAGCCGGTCACGCCCGCCGATCAGGCCGGGCCAATGGGCGGCCGGTGGATCCCAGGCGCGGTCCAGGCGCTCATCGCGATTGGCGGCGATGAGGACGGGCCAGGTGGCGCCGGGGCGGTGGAGCAGGATGACGGTGCACATGGCTGATGGTCGCCATAACAAAAGCAGGGCAGGTTTGGCAGCCCTTGGCCGAAACGGATGTGGCCGCCAGCTTCATCGGCAGGGGCGCTGGTCCCTGGTTAGGGCTGGCAGCGATGGCATCATTGCCTGCGCCGCCATCATCTTGGTTGTGGCTACCAGCGGCGGCCATGGCCGTGGCGATAACCGCCATTGTAGCCACCATAATAGCGTGGCCGTGGCGCATAATAGACCGGCGGCGGCACATAGACCGGCGGCGCATAGTAGCGCGGCGGATAATAGACCGGAGGCGGCGGCGGCACATAGCCGTAATATTCGGGCTGGTAGACGTATTGCGGCTTATAAACCTGCGCCTGGGCCTGACCAGGCGCCAGCGCGATGAAGCCGAGCCCCATTAGGGCGGCTGCGGAAAGGCGGAGCAGGGAGCGCATGACGTGGTCCTCCTTGGAGTTAGCGATTAGTGCACAAACCTTGCGGCGGAAACAGGGCGGTCATATGGCCCAGTTGCGACATAACTGCCACGAACTGGCAGGGTTGCCGGCCTGGGCTTCGTCTGGCTTCAGCGGTCAGCGCGCAATTTGTCACAGGCGGCGCGGCGTGCAGTCAGATAGGCTTGGCGCGCCCCTTCGAAACTCATCCGCCCCTGGTCCACATTATCCGCCCGGCCAATCCGCTCAGCCAAAAGCCAGGCTGGGATATTGTCCAGCAGTTCCACCGCGATGAAGACTTCCAGCGGCGGCGTGGGCCCGGTGAAGGGAATCAGCGAGGCATAAATCAGAGCATTGGCAATGACGATGTCCGAAAGCCCGTCACGCAGCGTCCTGCCGCCAATGACTGGCAGCACGATATAGGGGCCTTCGGGCACGCCGCGGGCGCAGAGGGCGAGACCCATATCGGCATAAGGTGCCGTCGGCATGCGCCGCTCGGTGGCGATGTCGCGCAGGCCGGCGCGGCCTTCGGTGATATTGACGGCGACACGGTCCAGCACCGTCCAGGAATCGGCCGGGCGGCCAGCGGCGACCAGTGACAGCGCCTGCCAGGGTTCGGCGATCCATGTAGTGATGAGGTTACCAGCGCCTTCTCGGATCTCTGGGTTGAGCGTTCCCAGGCTGGGCAAGCGCTCGGCAATGGCGGAGACATGGCCGCGCACTTCACGGTTGAGGCCGTAGAGGGTGCGGTTGAGGCTCCCCAACCAGCCTTCCTCGGCAGGGGCCTCTGCGACCGGTGGCGCAACTGGTGCAGCGCTGGCGGCCTGCACCGCCGATACCGATGCGGCAGGGGCTTGAACTGCAGATGGCTGGGACCTGGATTGCGGCGGCGCCATAGGCGTCTGAGCAAGAACGACCTGAGGAAGGGCTGTGGCCAACAGGATGCCCAGGGCGAGCGCGCGGAGAGAGGGTGTCATGCAATCATGTCCGGAATCGTGCAGTTTTGTACCCGAATGTGCCCAGTTGGCACAGGGGATAACAAAATGAGAATATGATGCTTTTAACTACCAAAGACGCGGGCGAAGATGGTGTCGACATGGCTGAAATCGCGCGCTGGGTTCATCGCCGCGTCCAGCGCCGCGCCATCCATCACTGCCGCCACCTCGGCACTGGCCAGAAGATTGTCGCGGAAGCGCTTTGCATCGGGCTGGCCAAGCTTCGTCCAGGTTGCCATGGCCGCTGCCTGCACTGCGGCATAGGCACCCTCGCGGCTCATCCCTGCCTGGGTCAGTGCCAGCAGCACTTTTTGCGAATGGGCGACGCCGCCGAGGGATTCGAGGTTTTCTTCCATCCGCTCAGGATAGACGGTCAATTTTTCCATCATCCCGGTCAGCCGGGCGAGGGCGAAATCCAGCGTGATGGTGGCATCGGGCCCAATCACCCGCTCCACCGAGGAATGCGAGATGTCGCGCTCATGCCATAGGGTGATGTTCTCCAGCGCCGGCATGGCATAGCCGCGCACCAGCCGGGCCAGGCCGGTCAGATTCTCGCTCAGCACCGGGTTGCGCTTATGCGGCATGGCCGAGGAGCCTTTTTGGCCGGCATGGAAGAATTCTTCCGCCTCGCGCACTTCGGAGCGCTGCAGATGGCGCACTTCGGTCGCCAGGCGCTCAATGCCGCCGGCCACCACGGCCAGGGCCGCAAAGAAGGCGGCATGGCGGTCTCGGGGGATCACCTGGGTGCTGACTGGCTCCACCGCGAGGCCAAGTTTTTCGGCGACGAAGGATTCCACCCGCGGGTCCACACTCGCAAAAGTGCCGACGGGGCCGGAGATGGCGCAGGTGGCGATTTCGGCGCGGGCCGCGCGCAGCCGCGTCAGATTGCGGGCGAATTCGGCATAATGGCCGGCGAGTTTGAGGCCAAAGGTGGTGGGTTCGGCATGGATGGCGTGGCTGCGGCCGATGGTGGGGGTATACTGATGCTCCAGCGCCCGGGCCCGCAGGGCTGTTAGCAGCGCCTCGACGCCCTCGATCAACAGATCGGCCGCGCGGGTGAGTTGCACGGCGAAGGCGGTGTCCAGCACGTCAGAACTCGTCATGCCCTGATGCATGAAGCGGGCATTCTCGCCAATGCCCTCGCCCATCCAGGTGAGAAAGGCGATGACGTCATGCCGCGTCACCCGCTCGATCGCGTCGATCGCCTCGACCGCGGCGGCATCGATGGAGGCGGCGCGGGGTGCGCCCTTGTGGCGGATGTCGTGCGCTGCTGCGGCGGGGATGGTGCCGAGGCTGGCCATCGCCTCGGCGGCCAGGGCCTCGATCTCGAACCAGATGCGGAAGCGTTCCTCGGGCGACCAGATGGCGACCATCGCGGGGCGGGAATAACGGGGAACCATGGCGGCCTCGACAGAAAGGGCTGAAGGCTGGGGGTTTGATCCCGCCGGCGCGGCCTGTCCAGGGGCGGCATCATGGATCTTGCGGATACATGTCCAAAAGGTTATCAGATGGGTAATGTCTGTCTCAATAGGATGTCTTTGAATGCCGGATTGGTTCGTACCACTGCTTCAGGTGCTGATGATCGATATCGTTCTGGCGGGCGATAATGCGATTGTCGTGGGCATGGCCGCTGCTGGGCTGCCGCCAGCCCAGCGTCGCACTGCTATTTTGTGGGGAATCGGCGCGGCAACGGTGATGCGAATTGGCTTTGCCGCGATCACCACGCAGCTTCTGGCCATTGTGGGAATCACCCTGGCGGGCGGTGTATTGCTGGCCTGGGTCTGCTGGAAGATGTTCCGTGAATTGCGTAATGGTCATGCAGGTGGCCACGAACATGGCGTGGAGATGGCGCCGGGCGAGACTGAAACCCTCAATGCCGATGGCACACCGAAGAAGACCCTTAGCCAGGCCATTGGCCAGATTCTGGTGGCCGATATTTCGATGAGCCTGGACAATGTTCTGGCGGTGGCCGGTGCGGCCAAGGATCATCCCTATGTCTTGGTGATTGGCTTGGCGATTTCGGTGGTGTTGATGGGTGTTGCCGCCACTTTCATCGCCAATCTGCTGAACAAGCATCGCTGGATCGCCTGGGTGGGCCTGCTGATCATCGTCTATGTCGCCGGCGACATGATCTGGAACGGCACGCATGAGGTGGCTGATCGGGTGCCCGGTTCTTATGCCTTTCTGCTGCTGCCGCTGGGCTATCTGGCGTTGCCCTCGGTCTTTCCGGCCTGGATCTGGGCGGGTGCCACGCTGTTGCAGGTGGCGGTGCTGACCATTCTTGTGGCTGCCATTGCCTCGGCGATGCTGGGGCGCGGCAAGCGCGGCTGAAGGCTCTCGTCTCGAAGACTTAGCCGGATTGCCGGTTGTCCATCTGCTCTCGGGGCCGTAAAGACTGGCGTCAGTCGGCAGGATTGCCGGCTGGCGATCATGCGACCGGGAGGCGAGAGCAATGGATTTGGCAACGATCATGGCAAGCTGGGATTGGACGGTTCTGTCCACCATCCTGGGTGTCAATCTTGTACTGTCGGGCGACAATGCGGTGCTGATCGCGCTTGCTGCCGCCGGCCTGCCAGCCGAGCAGCGCAGCAAGGCCATTCTGTTTGGCATGGTGCTGGCGGTGGTGCTGCGCATCGTGCTCAGCTTGGCGGCGGTCTATCTGCTGGAAATTCCTGGCATTCTTCTCGCTGGCGGCTTGGTGCTGCTCTGGATTGCTTATGGCTTCTTCAAAGAACTTCGGCAGAAGGAGAAGGAGAATGCCGACGGCCATGTCCATGACGGCCCGCCCAAGTCCATGGCGGTGGCGCTGCGCCAGATCGTTATTGCCGATGTGTCGATGAGCCTGGACAATGTGCTGGCCGTGGCCGGTGCGGCGGTGGGCAATACGCCGATGCTCATCATTGGCCTTGCCATCTCCATTTTGGTGATGGGCGTGGCGGCAACGCTGGTCGCCCGCCTGCTGGAACGCTTCCCCGTCATTGCCTGGGTCGGCCTTGCCCTTATCGTCTACATCGGCGTGAAAATGGTCTATGAGGATGTGCATCGCCTCACCTCCGGACACGCGGCCGTGACGCAGCAGGGCAAGTTGGCATCCCCGCCGCATGGGCCGATGGTGCGGTTCTCCTGATGCGGCGCGCTGCGGCCGGGCTTTTCCTCGCGGCCCTCGCGGGCTGCGCGGTGGAAGGCCCGGCGCCCGCTTCCGTGGATACCTCGCCGACCGCGGCGGCCGCTTTGGTAGGGCGCCTGCCTGAGACCCTTGGTAATTTCAACCGTGGCGGCACCACCGTGTTGGATGGTGCAACGCCAGGTGGGCAGGAAATTGCCTATGCCACCGCCAATCGAAGCCTGGCTGGCTTTGTGCAGGTGGTGCCCCAGTTGGAGCCGATGACCGGGGCGGGCTTGCCGGAGGCGCTGCAGCGATTCGTCTATGACAGCACCGCCAATACGCCGATCCACCGGCGCCTGCGCGAACGGCTGTCGGTCAGCCTGCCTGAGGCGCAGCCGATGCTGCGTTGTTCCGAGCTGGAGGGCACTTATGGCCGTCAGCCGGTGGAAAGCCTGGCCTGTGTGGGCGTCTTTGGCGGGCAGTTGGTGCGGCTGCGGGTGTCCCATATCCGCCGTGAGGGCCGCATGGCGGAAGTGCGTGGTTTTGCTGAGCTGGTGGCCACGACTTTGCGCTGACCCCCGCGCCGCTGGGTGGGGCCTTTGATCGCGGTAATCCCTTAAAATGTCTCGCCGGGAGATTTGGTCTCCTGCTGCGATTGTTCTGAGCAGGCTCCCGTGGCCCGGGGGCCTGTCTCATGCCGGCCATCTCCATTCTTGCTGGTTTCCCCCGAAATGCTTGGCATCGCATGATAATTGCGGCATATTGGCATAAGAATCTGTGGGGAATAATAATGTAGAATACGGTTGTGGCTTTGCTGTGCGGCGCGCAGGGCGCGCCGGCCATTGGCACCCCCGATGCGGCGCCCCTCACGCATGGCGGCCTGCGCGATCTGGCCCATGCCACGGTGCGGGCGCTCAATGCCATTGGTATCGGTCGCGGGGATCGGGTGGCTATTGTGCTGCCCAATGGGCCGGAGATGGCGGCGAGTTTCATCGCCATTGCTGCTGGGGCCACGACATGCCCGCTCAATCC
>Ga0114967_10005537_pt1 | contig 10034 bp, 6 predicted proteins | sample M_130628_MF_Meta_FD_92639 | JGI IMG/M metagenome (GOLD analysis project Ga0114967, IMG submission 92639) | Freshwater microbial communities from Lake Montjoie, Canada to study carbon cycling - M_130628_MF_MetaG | ecosystem: Environmental > Aquatic > Freshwater > Lake | place: Lake Montjoie... | reverse complement strand
ATATTTATAAATAAAAAACAAAGATTATGACACAACAAGGTTTTACACTACCAACAGAAATAATAAAATTGCCATCAAAAGGTTTGGTTTATCCAAAAGACAATCCACTTTCATCAGGAGAAATAGAGATGAAGTACATGACTGCAAAAGAAGAAGACATTCTAACAAATCAAAACTACATTGCTCAAGGCATAGTTTTCGATAAACTATTCCAGTCTATGATCGTTAGCAAGATAAACTACAACGATCTAATCGCAGGAGACAAAAATGCAATATTGCTTGCTGCTAGAATTTTGGGATATGGTAAAGACTACGAAGTAAAAGTAAAGCATCCTGAGTCGGGTGTAGAAGAACAAGTAACAGTAGATCTAACTCAATTAAAAGAGAAAGAGGTAGATTATTCTTTATTCAATAACACTAATGAGATTTCTTATGTACTACCTAACTCAGGCAATGAAGTTACTTTCAAAATATTGACGCATGCAGATGACAAGATAGTAGACGCTGAATTGAAAGCTCTTAATAAAATTAAGCAATCGGGAGAAGTTACAATCAGGTTGAAACAACACGTGTTATCTGTTAATGGTACCACAGATAAAAAAGTTGTTAGAGATTTTGTAGATAATGGAATGTTAGCCTCTGATTCTATGGCTCTAAGAAAATATATCAAATCTATTACCCCAGATATGGATATGACTTTTACTTTTGTAGGATCTGATGGATACACAGAGGAGGGTGTGTCACTCCCTATTGGGATTTCATTTTTTTATCCACAGTTCGACATATAGGCCGATATTATTTAATCAAATCCATGAGATTGTTTTTCACGGTAAAGGAGGTTACAATTGGGATACCATATATAACATGCCTATTTGGCTAAGAAAGTTTACGCACAAGAGTATTAACGATTTCTATATGAAAGAGAAAGAGGAATATGATAATGCGTCTGGAAAAAGCAAGATAGATCCCAACAATCCAATAAAGAATATGAAAGATATGTCTAAAGTAAACCTTCCAGATTTCGTTTCTAAAATAAAATCTGCGATAAAGTAGTTTTGTAAAATATTTATACAAAATGAATACATAATAATAGATGGCTAAAGATAAAACTCAATTTACTAAAGAAGATTTTACAGAATATAAAAAGCTAGCTCAAGAGTTACAGCAGAGCGTTAATGAGAGCTATGAAACTTTTATTAATCGCGTTAAACCAACCGAGGCAATAAAAGTGCTGAAGCAGATGAGATCGGAAGTAAAAGATCTTCATTCTGACTTTGCAGGCGCATCACAAGCTTTTCAAGATTCTGTTAACTTCTTAAAAAAAGGTAATCAAGCTTTATCAGAGTCTGTATCTGCTACAAAAAAATTAAGTAATCTTGCTCAAGATTTGCTTTCAGATAAAGAAGGCATTTATGAGATGGATAAGAAAGATCTTGAAAAGACTATAGCAAAAATACAAAAAGAGCAACAAAGATTGACTATTGCTAGTAAGATGACTGGTCTTACTGAGCAACAGAAATTAGAAAATCAAAGCAATTTACAATTATCCAATCAAATATTAAAAGGCGCTCAAGAGAGATTGGCCCAAGAGCAAAAAATAACCAATCAATTAGGAATTACGGGCGCTGCTGTTAAAGGACTTTCTACTGTACTTGATAAACTTGGAGTAGGGGGATTTTTAGAGATCGAAAAGATCAATGAAAAAATGCGAGAGGTTGCCAAAGACGGTGGCAGTAAAATGAAAGTTTTGGGTGCTGGAATGAAAGAGAGCTTTAAATCAGCAGGATTAGCTATGAGAGATCTTGCTACCATGACTGGTTTAGTATTTATAGGAATAAAAAAATTAATTGATGTTTCTTTAAAATACGAAGACAAGCAGTTTGAAGTTGCAAAAGCAATGGGAGTTTCAGTTACAGAAGGTCGAGAAATGCTTAACAACTTCCAAAGCATGGCAATGGCCAATGGACAATTAGCGATGACTGCTAAACAGTTAGCTGATACCTATGGACAAATGAATGATACATTAGGTTTCATGGGTCCTCAAAATGCTGAATTTCTAACTACTACTGCGGGCATACAAAGAAGATTAGGGGTGAGTGCAGAATCTATGCAGCTTTTACAATACAGTGCATTAAAAACTGGAAAAACACTAACAAAAACATATTCAGACGTAGTTGGCACATCGAAAGCAATAGGAGCGTCTCTTAAATTGAATATGTCTGAAAAACAAGTTATAGAAGCCATTTCAAAAGTTTCTACTACGGTTTTAAATAACTTCAAAGGCAACGTAAAACAGTTGACTGCAGCTGTAATGACAGCTACAAAATTTGGTACAACACTCGACACAATAAACGCTCAAGGAAATTCTTTATTAGATTTTGAATCAAGCATATCGAAAGAGTTCGAAGCTCAATTACTGACAGGTAAAGATTTAAATCTATCTAAAGCTAGAGAATTGGCTTTAAACCACGACACAGATGGCTTGATGAAGGAGTTGAATAGCAAGATGATGACATCTGCAGAATACAGTAAAATGAATGTTCTTCAACAACAATCATTTGCAGAAGCTGTTGGATTGTCTAAAGAGCAGATGGACGAAATGTATCACAAACAAGAAATGGTTAAATTGCTTGGAGACGATGCTGGTAAATCTTTACAAACTCAATATAATCACTTAGCGGCTATGGGAATGTCTTACGATGACATAGCTGCAAAAATAGGAGATCAAGCAGCGCAAGACGCTAAAAGAGCTACCGCTCAAGAGCAAATGCAAGCAACGATGGAAAGAATATCCGATGAGATAGGAAAAATGACTCAAGGTCTTGCAGAGATGGTTGCTCACGTCGCTGAATTCTTTTCTCACACAGAAAATATAAAAGCAACATTAATAATTGTTGGATCTGTTATGGCAGGCATGGCAGCGTATTCTCTAATGATATCAGCTCAAAAGAAAGAGCAGTTAGCTACAGAAATGGGATTGAAATTAGCACAAGTAGAACAGCTAACATTGAATAATGCTTTATTAGCATCTCAAATTTCTCAAAATGTGGCAAGTCAAACTGGATTAGTAACAACTGGGGAAGCCATAGTAGAAGAGGCTGTCTTAACAGGAGAAAGAACAGCGGGAGCTGTTGCTGCTGTAACAGCTGGATCGTGGTTTACTGGACCAGGAGCTATTGCAATAGGCCTTGCTGCTGGAGCTGCTCTTATAGGATTCGCAATGTCTGCTGGAGGAAAGTCTAGATCTGCGCCCGCTGCATCAGCGCCATCATCTCCATCCATATCTCCTATGAATATGGCTGCGGAAACAGTGAAAGCCGCTGGACCATCACAATTAGATAATACAGGAAAATCAATGAGCAGAGGATCAAGTCCAAACATATATATAACTGTAGATCCAATGACAGGCAAGAAAACAGTACAAACGTTAAACGATACCTCAGCAGGAACAGATGCATCAAAAATAGCGTCTCCAATGCCATCAACAAAATAATAAATCATGCCATTAATAGATTTACTAAATAACAAACCAGATTTTTTCTACTATTACGGTGGACCTGGAAACTTTACTCAAAGGAATTTACCTTTCGATAAAGATATGCCAGGAGGAGGAAATTCAGGTCTACCGTATGTTCAATTTCCAATAGACAGTACAGGAATTAAAGATGATTTTAGAAAATATTATAGTACAAATAGAACTGGTTTAGATTTTCCAGTAAGAGGAGGATCAGCAGTATTCGATTTGGGGCAACAGACTTTCACGCCGTCTGCAGATTTTGATAAGCAGAGAATTTCAAGATTCTTAAAAGACGATCCAAGAGGACAATCGTTCTTATTGAAACAACAGGGACTACAACTATCCAATCCAAAAATACAGACAGGAGATACTATATACACTCTGAGAACTAATTCAATACCTAGTTTAATACCAAATACTCAACTATTTAATAATGGTAGAAATTTACTAGCGCAAGTCGGAGCTCAAGGAACAGGCACTCACATATCAAGAATAGGTAGTATGCCATATAATCCCCTAGAGAAATTCTATCAAGACGTAGTTGGTGCAGAAAAAGGCATGAATAATACTGAAGCATCAGAAAACAATCGATTGCTTATTTTAGCTTCTTTAAAAATGAAGTCAAAAACTACCGCAAATCAAGTGTCTACTTTAGGAGATGTTGCAAATATAACGGTAGTTAATAAATTAGGAATATCTCTAAATAGAAACATACTATTTCAATATCTAGGAGGTCCTGGATCAGTTTATGGCATCGGAAGCACAACCATTAGAAGATCTAAGGACGCTGATACGACTGAAGCCATCAACTTTAAAACAGAGCTGAGACCTACCACAATGACGACTTTGGGATTTACGTACGATATGCTCATGCAACAGAGTTCTTCGAGAGCTCAAGCGCCTGCTAAACTTATAAACAGTTATGGAGATTTTAGAGATTCCATATTGAATTACTCGGGAGGTAAAATATCAGGCAGCAATTGGGGAAATGACAAGACTCAGAGAGTCGATATAAGATTTTTTGATGGCAGAGTAGATAAAATGAATAAATCACCAGTATTTCCTTTTGCTTCAGATACAGCTCCATGGACAACGCAAGGTAAAGAAAATGAAACAGACGATATTATAAAGTTTGTATTTGAGTGCATAAATAGCGATGATACATCAAAGTCCGATGCTGTATTTTTTAGAGCTCATCTATCTTCAATAACAGATTCAAATTCTGCACAGTGGAATGGCTTTAAGTACATGGGACGCGGAGAAAACTTCTATACCTATGGAGGATTCGATAGAAGCGTTAGTTTTGGATTTAAAATAGCTGTGGGATCGAAACAAGAATTAGACAACATATATAAAAAAGTAAACTTCTTGATGTCTCAAGTATATCCTGATTATTCTAACGCTGGATATATGAGAGCTCCAATAATTAAATTAACTATAGGAGATTATCTATACAGAGTACCAGGATATTTAGAAAACGTTAACGTAAGCATAGATCAATCTAGTACCTGGGAAATAGACGAAGGCAGTCAATTGCCTCACTATGTAGATATATCAACTAGTTTCAAACCTATATTGGAACGACTACCACAAAGAATAGTTGTTAATGATACAGTAAAACAAGTAGATTTGATAAGACAGAAAAGAAAAAGAACCACTATAGCTGCAGGAACTCTACAAAATAACACTAATCTTAATTTAAATGGAGGGAATCAATTATCGGGCTTAGCAAATTCAAATAATAATGATTTACTTTTTGGAACAATTCCTCCTTTAAACACATAATTAATTTCGTATGCCATATAGATACCAAAACATAGCGGAACAACAATTAGATAAATTTGGAAACGAATATTATGTCAACAACATATATCCAGATATTCCTATTTCTGAGGACGACATGTATGTAATAACAGTTCTAGGAGATAGATTAGATCTTATAGCAAATGATATATATAAAGATCCTAGTCTTTGGTGGGTAATAGCATCAGCTAATGGACTATCAGGAGATTCTTTAGTTCCGCCAATAGGAGGTCAATTGAGAATACCTTCAGACGTAAAAGCAGCAATCAACAAATACAATTCAGTAAATTCAATTAGATAGTTATGGCCGGAATGAGTAATAAGATATCGAACGTTTTAGGAGTGCCTATTCCTGGCCCTCTTGGTCAACAATTAAAGATTAGATCGAAAAAAAATGTTGGCTATACTAGAAATAACGATGATATTGTTTATTTAGCAAATAAGACTTCTTGGGTTAGAATGGTCTCCTCAGTTCAAGTGATAGGAGAAGATCAGAAATATTTCAATGATTTATTTCCTATTCTAGATCTAAGCGGACCTGATGATTTAGCAAAAAGATTCGTACTATTTGCCGGAGTTTCAGAAAACAACAACAACGCGTATACTTTAAAATCAGGAATATCGGGAATAAAAGCGGCGTATAGTCCATTAGGAGAACCAGAAATTAACAAATATGGTTATAGACCAATGCCAGGTATAACAGATGCTAGTATAGAAACTCAAGGACGATTGGGATCTATAAGAATGGCAACTATAAACTTCAAAGTTTGGGATAAATACCAATTGGACGTTATGGATGCTCTTTACTTCAAATTGGGATACACAATGTTTTTGGAGTGGGGCCACACTGTTTATTACGATAATGATGAAAAATTGCAGAAATCAGAATTTGTTCAAATAGATCCATTTGAGAAGGGCGTAAAAAAAGAAAAGATACTTCGTCAAATAGCAGAGAATGTAAGCAAGACAAACGGCAATTACGATGGAATGTTGGGTATGTGCACAAATTTTAATTTCACATATAATCAAGAAGGTGGATTCGATTGTACAGTTAAGATAATAGCTTTGGGCGCTTTAGCGGATTCTACAAAATTGAATCAAACTCAAGCTTTACCATCGCTAAATACAGAAGTTATAAAAAAACTGATTGGAACTCTACAAAAGATAGAACAAGAAAAAATTGATGCTTTAGCGGCAGAAGAGAGGAAGAAGAACGCGGCGCTAAATGCAGAAGTAGCGAAAAAAGAGGCTGTAGCAGCACCAGTAGAAAAGAAAACTATTAAAGAGTTTTTTGCAGCAAAGTATCCAAATAAGTATGGGTCTTCTTTAGATTCGGGAGTGCTACCGCCTTTTAATGCTGGAAAAGAATATGGCGCTTTTGTATTCGCGGATTCTGATGCGAGAGAGCCAGCAGTCGCATATTCAATATATCCAAAAAAATTGGGATTGGGAATATATAGCGATAATGAAAAAAATAAAAAGCTATATGAAAGTTACACAGCAAATACATATCAGGTTTCTAATGCACTAAAAAAAATATCTACTAATGGAGACGGTAAAAGTTTTTACCCTTTTGGAAAAACTGGAGGCAAAGGCATTGTATATGAATATAACACATTTGATCCAGACACAGTTAATATTTTAAATTATCTCGATGGACCTAACGGAAAATATCCATTTAAAATAGATTTTAAAATAGATCAATCAAAAATAAGTTCAGAAGCTGCAGAGGCATTTTCAAAAAAATATAACGCTCCTGGAGAATTTAAAAAATCAGGATACTACTTATATGTTATGGATAAAATAAGTAGATTATGGTCAGCAGGAGGAGGTGGAATAGTAAAAAAAGATTGGGATTCATTTAATTTACAGATGTATAAAAATCCGTACACTTTTCAATTAGATTATTTAGATAGCGGTGGAACTATAAAATACGATTTACCGCGTACTAGCGAAGGCACAGGTTTTACAATCGAAATTACTCTTAATATAGAAGTAGATAATAAAACTCCAGAGAAAGAAACATATCTAGATAACGCAGGAAATTCTGTACTTAGAGATATTCCAAATCCAGGAGGAGATTCTCCTACTAAAAGAAAACAAACAAGTATACCAATAAAATTTACTTTTTGTGATGGTGTTATAATAAGCGATTTGAAATTAACAGCTGATGCTGCAAGAGACCCATTCAAAGATTATACAGATAGAATTGCTAAACAAAATACAGCAGCAGCGCCTCCTCCTCCTGAGCCTGAAGAAAAACCAACTGTAGCAACGGTAACAGAAGAGGAAGCTCAAAAATACCATTCAGGATTAGAGTATTTTATAAGATCAATTCAACTATATGGACTAACTGAATTTTTAGAGAAAAAACAACTAAGAGTAAAAGAGGTTGACTTATATAAAGGCGGAGGAAAAAATAGTTTTATAGTTCAAGCATTTGCAAATGGCGTACTTAGCGAGATTGTAGATGATCTAGGAAAAGATACTATTCCTGAAAAATATCAAAACATTAATAAAGATCAAAATCGTCAAAAATTAATGTATGCTTATGCATCGTACGGTTTTAATCACAACTTAATGGGAACTTCTGATGGTAAATTAGAAGTGCCGCAAGTTAACTTTAAAGATCTATTTAAAGCTTGGGCCGTACCATACAAAATAAATGGAGGAATAGTTAGTGGAACCGATGTAAATTATCCAGTTTACATAAAATTAGGACTACTGTTTATGTTCATAAATCACATGTGTACGATATATGATTCTGAAAAAGGAGAAACTGTTTTTACAAAAGATCAAGTTCCGCTTTTGTATCTAGATTTTAATCCTGATACAAATATCTGCTTATCAGAGCCAATGCAATTATCTACTGATCCACTTAAATTTATAATACCATGGAGAAGCACTAACGCTGAGTATTTTACGCTATTCGACGATGCAGTAACTAAAAAATCTAAAGGACAAGCATTTGTAGGAGATGGCACAGAAGACGATCCTGCAGAACCCGTATTTTTACCCGAACAAAACGATTTTCTATCGGCGCAATTGCCTAATTTCAAAGATCCATCTCCAGAGCCAATATCTGCTTATAGGGGATTAATAATGAATGCGTTAGTTAATACGGACTACATATTAAATTTATGTAAAAATTTCGCTTCAAACAATGAATCGCAATCAGTATATTTAAAACAATTTTTACAGCAGCTAGTAAATGATTTAAACAAAAGTTTAGGAGATATAAATATTTTTAGGATAGCGTACTCTGATACTGGAAATTGTTTGTATATAGCAGATGATCAATTTTGTCCTCCTCATGCAAATGAGGCAACCTATTTAAGGGCTCAAATAGACCAACCTAGTGGCGATATCTATACTCTTCCTCTTTTTGGAGTAAACTCGATAGCTAAATCTATATCCATCAATACAGAAGTCAGCAGTCGATTGGCTAATATGATAGCGATATCCTCTAATTCCGATCAAACTTCGGATTCAGGAAAAGACGGCAGTCCATTTGGTCACATGAACGTTAATTTTATAGACAGATATAAAGTACAAGCGTTATCCGCTGGAGCTTCATCAGGAAAATCGGCTGACGTTATAAAGAAAGAAGCCGAGGAATTAAAAAAAGCCGAGGACCTTAGAAAAAAAGATATAAACAAAGCCGACAAATCCTCTGCTAAGATGTTCAATGCTTTTATTAGAAGTTGTTTTTCTACCGACAGTCCTTCTGTAGACGATATCAGCTCTGCAACTAATTACTACATAGAAAGAATGAATAAAAGAAAGTCGCAACACTCAGGAACCAGATCGTCAGCTATGATACCTGTTTCAGTTGAATTTAAAACTGATGGATTGGCAGGTTTGGCAATGGGACACGCATTTGCTTTGCCTGAAGAATTGTTGCCAAATACATATAGCAACTCTTTTTCGAGAAGAAAAGATAAAAAAGATAACAAGAGAATAGGATTTGTGGTTGTAGGTTTAAATAACAGCTTACAAGGAAATATTTGGGAGACCACAGTAAAAGCAAATATGATATATTTGAAAGATGCTGATGATTTTGTTGGAACCGGATTTAATTTTAAAAAGGATTTAGCGCAGGGCGATTTTATAGGAACTCCTGCAGAGGACACGACTGATACTGATTATAGTAATTCAGCTCCGGCATCTAATTTCCCGTCTACTCCGTCTGCATATCCAAATGTTAAATACTCAAATATAGGATTAGGAAATCCAGCATCTGATAAAATAAATCCAAATGTATTAAAAGACGTGAGTGATGCAGCAGTTAAAAGTGGGGTAACTGTTTCAGTTACAACAGCAGTATCCGGTCACCATACGGATCCTCCTTCTAGACACACATATGGAAATGCTGTTGATATCGCAATAATTGACGGAATTTCAGTAAGACCGAATGCTTCTAATATTGCAAAAATAAAAGAATTCACTCAGGCATTAGTAGATATGGGATATAAAAAAAATAGTGAAAGTGGAAATCCTAAAGCAGTATTAACGTTTGGTTTCCCTAAACACGATGATCACGTTCACGTATCAAATAAAGCATAAAGTATGGCTATAAGATATTATCCTAAATCAAAAATAAAACCGCCTAAATCAACAACGGGTAATGAATTTTATCTCAATGGAAAACCTTATAAGGGAAAATATTATGAGGATTTTGATGGAAAATTCTATACAGGTGAAAATCCTGTTT
>Ga0114967_10005535_pt1 | contig 10034 bp, 11 predicted proteins | sample M_130628_MF_Meta_FD_92639 | JGI IMG/M metagenome (GOLD analysis project Ga0114967, IMG submission 92639) | Freshwater microbial communities from Lake Montjoie, Canada to study carbon cycling - M_130628_MF_MetaG | ecosystem: Environmental > Aquatic > Freshwater > Lake | place: Lake Montjoie... | reverse complement strand
TTTCATCCAAATGAACTAGGGGAGCGATAAATTCGTCAGTAATGTTATTGTGCTAACTAGCTTCAATTGAAGCCACCAAATCATTTGTTCCAGTTCCTGTTGCATTTACTAATAAGTCGTAGGCTAATTTTACTCTTTCCCAACGTTTATCGCGATCCATTGCATAATAACGACCTATAATTGAAGCTATTTTAACTGAAGTTTTTGAGATATAATTTTCAAGATCTTGGATGTATTTTTTCCCTGATTTTGGATCTACATCACGACCATCAGTAAAAGCATGAATGTATACTTTTTCAAGTCCGTATTCTTGAGAAGCATCTATTAATCCTCTTAAATGAGAAGTATGTGAGTGAACTCCACCATCAGAAACTAATCCTAAAAAGTGAACTTTTTTATTTTGCTTTTTGGCATAGGTAAAAGCATCAATTAGTACTGGTTCTTTTGCTAAAGTTTTATTAGCTACAGCCAAATTTATTTTTGCTAAATCTTGATATACAATTCTTCCTGCACCCAAATTCATGTGTCCCACTTCAGAATTTCCCATTTGGCCTTCAGGCAATCCAACGTTTAATCCGTCGGTTCTAAGTTGGGCGTTTGGGTAGTTATTGTAAAGCGAATTTATAAAAGGAATGTTCGCATTGTCGATAGCTGAAACCTTTGGATCGGGAGATTTTCCCCATCCGTCGAGTATCATTAAAATCACTTTTTTATTCATGATGTTTGTTTTTAGCCCAGATGGAAGTGGAAATCATTTTTGTTTTTTCTTAAAAACAAAAATATTGCAACGTACAGCTGGAAATAGCTCCAAATTTAAGAAATTAAAATAACTTTTTGGCTTGATTGTAATCTATAAAATACTTCATACTTATGGAAAAAGTATGGTTTAACGCCTCGTTATTTAGCAAATTGGTAACGTTGCTTCCGAAGTCGCTATTGATAGTTCGAGAAAAATTGGCCGCATTATTTCGATATAAAACCGATAGTTGACTTCCAGGCGCAAACCACCATGAATACGATAAATCGACATTCCAAGACGTGAAATTGGAGTTTTTATTGGTTGTATAATTGGTAAAATCGTTCAATTTTCCTTGATTGTCTAATGATAGAAAGTTTTTATTTTCGGCATACGACCAATAGTGGCGAACGGAAAGGTTGAAAGTCATGGTGCTATTTACCGAGTATTTTCCAGATAATGTATTAGAGTAAGTGATCACATTTCTATTGGCGAAAATTATAGCATCTGGCGTTATTGAGTTGGCATCGTCATCAATACTATCCACGAATCCTTTATTATTGTTTTGTCGGAAGAAATTAAAATTAAAATTCAATAAAAACTTGTCGTTGAATCGGTATCTTGGCCCCATTGAGAAGCCGTATCCGTTTCTTCCAGCTTCATTTAATATTCCAAAATTTGGGTTAAAATCGAAGGCGAATTTATAATTATAATTAGAAGAAAAATACAACCATCCGCCTAATCTAGTTGGGATTATCACGTATCTGTTTTCAACTCTTGGTTCGTAAAAATCGTGACTTTTTAAAGGATTTAAATTAATTCCAACACCAAAATAGTGGTTCTTTTTATTGTTGATATTCACATTGATGTTTAAATTATTTCCTTGCACTAATCCCGTTTCTTTTTGGAATTGTAAAAAGGAATTTAAACTAATATTAAAATAATTTAATTTTTTTGTAGAGTTCAAAATTCAATAGTTTGCATTTCCATATAAACTATAATAGTTGGTTTGAAAATTGATTCCTAAATCGTTGATATCGTAATCTTTAGTAACAATATCTGCGCCCAAACTATAGCGATATTGACCGCTGGTTTCCCCGATATTTATGCTTGAAGCATATCCAGTTTTTGCACCTCCTTCCTTTACATAACTGTATTTAAAATCTCCAGAAAGGTTGTAGGTATTGGCTTTAGTATTTAAATCCCAAATTAAACCTGAAACATTTCCGTCTCTAAAACTCCCATCTCTTGTTACATTAGTATTAATAAAACTCACGGATGAATTTTTGCGAAAGCGTTGGTCAAGTACTATAACACTATAATTTGCAAGAGGCTCAACAACTTCACTTCGAACAGATTGATCGGTATTGTTTCTGATTTTTGCCGTGGTTGTTTCTGTAACAGCATTTAACACTCCAACTCCTAAACCACTTTTTGTTCGTCCGGAAACTTTTAGTGCATTAATTAAATTAACAGTTGCTGGATTATCAATTATTTCTTCGTTATTATCTACCGTAGGATAAGCAGACGGGCTTCCACCAATTCTTCTTGAATAAAATATTCCTCCTTTATTAAAAAGGTCGGTTCCTTCAGTAAAAAAGGCTCTATTTTCGTTAAATTGTTGTTCAAACGGACCTAGATTTAAAATTTGATCATCGTATTTTGTTTGGCCAAAATCAGGAATTAAGATAGCATCAAGCGTAAAAGCATCATTAATTCCATATTTTATATCCATTCCACCTTTAAGTGTTCCTTTCGTTTTTTGAGCATCATTGGCATTCAAATAAAAGGAAGAATAAGGCATAAAAAAGAGTCGAGTAGGGGTTTTTATATTTTCAATTCCCTCTAGATTTCCCGCTTGTTGGATAACATTATCTACTTTATTATCTACTTTGTTCCAAGCGTAAATAGAGTTTTCTCTTTTCAAATCTCTAACAAAATTGATTCCCCAAGTTTGAACGTTATTGTTTGAAAATCGAAGAGCAGCATAGGGTATTTTCATTTCTACTACCCAGCCTTTGTCGGTAATTTTGGTTTTACTACTCCAAATAGCGTCCCAAGTAAAATCTTCACCAGTAGAATCGGTTGCTAAACAATCCAATTGTGTTCCCGAGGCGGTACAAAAAAATCGAAAATCTTGTTGACCATCATTAAAACCGTTGATGAAAACGCCAAAATTATCACTTGTACCTTGATCATCGCGTTGGGTAAGTTCCTTTAAAATCTTAGAAGGTTCGGCATCATATAATATGGCACCTATATATATCGCTTCATTATCGTAAAGAATTTTTACTTCGGTATCTTTACTTTTATCAACTTCTTTTCCATTGTCTGGAGCGAACATAAAAAAATCTTTCGCTACAGGAGCAGATTGCCATTGAGATTCGCCTAAATTTCCATCAATGGTAATTCCACCATTAATATGAACTGCTTTTAGTGTTTTTTTTTGAGAGTAACTTAACGCACATGTAATTAATAAAAGGAGTAGAAGGGTTTTTTTCATAGAGGTTTAATTCAAGGCGCAAAAATATCATTTGATACTATCAATAACAATTGTTTTATATTTTTATTATGAAATAAACAATAAATATCAAACGTCTGACAATAATTTCCACCTTCCTCGGATTTTTGATATTATATCGCTTTAAACAAAATGTAATGAGGCCCAACATCTGGGATTTCAAATTGTCCTCCAATAATTTCATATCTTGATTTTTTATAGAAACCTACGGCTGTTTCACGTGCATTAAACCAAATTAATTCTCCTTTTTTTATTCGAATTTCATTTTCGCAGTATTCCAAAAGGGCTTCTCCAAAACCTTTTTTTTGAAATTCACTCAATACTGCCATTCCTCGAATTTGATATTGATTTTCCTCTGAAAACAATTTATTTTGTGCCTTAAAAGCCGAAATTACCCCTGCTAATTGGTTTTCAAAATACAATCCAAAGTGGGAAGTTGTTGGCAAATCATCGCCATCAAAATGACAAGATTCTATTGGTCGGCCAGGGCGCAAAACAGGATGTCTTACAATTATGGTTTCAAATGCGGTAATTTTTTCAATTTCAATCATAATTTAATTTCTTTTATTTTCTTGCGAATTGTTATCATAACAATATCAAAATAAATTATTTACATTAACATTTGGCACTTTATCCTGTAAGATTTTAAAGCAACCATAAATTTTTTTTGAAAAAAACTTGCAATAAACCCAACTAATTATCTATATTTGCACCGTTGATAATGCGAAAGTAGCTCAGTTGGTAGAGCTCCAGCCTTCCAAGCTGGTTGTCGCGAGTTCGAGCCTCGTCTTTCGCTCTAAAATCCTCAGACTAAAAGTTTGGGGATTTTTTATTTTAAATCGCTCAAGTCAGTTCCCGATTCCAATTCTTCAGGATTTTTATTTTGTCTGAATAATCGAGCCGAAAGACTTCCTTTTAAAGTTATTTTATCACCTTTAACTTCTAGCCAACTCCCTTCTCGAAGTCCCAAAACTGGAGGAGAATTCAAAAAGTGAAATTCTTTGATCCTCATTTCCCGAGTTTCGCCGTTGTGTTTCAGTTGCAAATCGGCATCCAAATAATGTGGATTGATATTGAAAGGAACAATTCCTAATGTTTGAAAACTGGGTGGGAAAATAATAGGCATATCGTTGGTGGTTTGCATCGTTAAACCACAAATATTACTTCCAGCGCTAGAGCCTAAATAGGGAGTTCCTTTTTTTATGGCTTCCGCCAATGCATCCATTACTTTATTTTTATACAATTGGGATACCAATAAAAAGGTATTTCCGCCACCTGTGAAAATACCTTCGGCTTCTTCAATTGCTTCAATTGGATTTTCAAACTCATGAATTCCTTTAACTTCAATATTTAATTTGGCGAAAGCTTTAGAAACTCTTTCTGTATATTCTTCATAGGACAATCCACCTGGTTGCGCGTAGGGAATAAATAGAATCGATTTACAATTTTGGAAGTGCAATTTCAATTCCGGAAGTAAATAGTCTAAATAGGTTCCTCCATATAAAGTGGAGGTGCTGGCTATAATGCAATTTTTCTTTTTAATCTTTTAGGAATTCAAAGTTACCCAATTTATCATTTTATTTTCAATATTAGAAAATTATATATTAACATAACTTTACCAACAGAAATAATAATTATTTAATTTCACTTAAATACTTTTACAAATAATAAAAATTAGTTTCAGATTATGAAAAAATGGGTTGTCCTACTTTTATTTTTTAGCACCTTTTCATTGTGGTCACAAGATCGTAATGAGAAACTGCTTCAAGGTATTATTGCAGCCGATGACGCCTTACTTTCAGGAATTGATGTGGTGAATTTAGGTAATGAAAAAGTGACTGTAACCAATAGTAAAGGGGAGTTTTCTATATTGGCTAAAGCCGACGACATTTTGGTATTTTCATCAAAATCTTTGGAAATGAGAAGACTATTAATTGATGAAGACGATTTAAAATCAGGGACTATTACCGTGAATATGTACCCTAAAATCAATGAGCTTGATGAGGTTATTGTAAAGAAAAATGCAGCCGAAGGGATTAGTATAATTCCGGGTCAAAAGCAATATACTCCTGCTGAACGAAAATTACACACCGCAACCAGTGGGTTATTAGACGCTCCAATTAGTTGGATGTCGGGGCGAACAGCAATGCTAAAAAAGGAAGTTGTTGTAGAAAGAAAAGAACGGCTCCTAGATAAAATAGGAATTCTATATGAAGACAAATACTATATAGAAACATTGAAAGTCCCAGAAATTTATATTGATGATTTTCAAAGATATATCATTGAGGACAAAGAGTTTACAGCCGCTTTAAAAGTCAAAAATAGAACGATGATGTTATTTTTAATTTCTAAATTAGCCGTGAACTACAATGCTATTCCTAAATAGAAAAGCAAGAAAGTTTTATTTTTGAATTAGATTTTTACCTTTATAAAAACTTAGTAACTTTGCAACAAAATAAATCGATATGTTTGGAATAGGCGGAGGCGAATTAATTCTAATTTTATTTGTGGTCTTGATGCTTTTTGGGTCGGATAAAATCCCTGATATTGCCAGAACCATGGGAAAAGCAATGGCGCAATTGAAAAACGCTACCAATGATATTAAAAGTGAAATTCAAAAAGGAGCTGAAGCAAATGGGTTAGATTCTAAATCGATAACCGATATTACTGGAAATATCAATCAGGAAATTAGTAAAGCAAAAGAAAATTTGCTCAAAGAAGTTACTCCAGTTGTTGAAGAAGTTAAAATTGATATTGAAAATTCGGAAACAATAGAAAGCGAAGGTCCAATAAAAAGACAATCCTAATGCTCGATAAAATCCTTGCACTCGATAAAGAACTTCTTATTTTTTTAAATGGGCTAGGATCTTCCACCTTCGATCCTTTCTGGATGTTTATTACAAAGCAAAGTAATTGGACTCCATTTTTTTTAATTCTACTTTATCTTATTTATAAGAAAATTGGAGTGAAACAAACCCTATATTTGCTATTATTTGTAATGGTTTTAATCACTATTTCCGATCAATTTACAAATCTTGTAAAAGATACTTTTCAACGTCTTCGTCCATGCAGTGACCCTAAAATCAATGGGTTAATTAGGGTAGTAAAACCGAGTGAAACATTTAGTTTTTTCTCTGGGCATGCCTCAAATTCAATGGCAATTGCCTCATTTTTATACTTAATTCTAAAAGATAAATTCAAGTATTTTGGTTTGTTATTTTTGTGGCCACTAATTTTCGCATTTAGTCGTATTTATCTAGGATTACACTATCCAACAGACATAATTTGTGGCTATATAGATGGATTTATTTTTGGATTTTTATTTTATAAATTATTTCGTTTTCTACAATTTAAAAAAATAATTATCTAACTCTAGAAACGGTTAATCCATCACGAATAGGTAACAAAACGGTTTCAACTCGAGAATCATTTTTCAATAATTCATTGTACTCTAAAAGGACTTTTGTACTCAAATCATTTTTCTGTAAAGGCTCTAAAACTTTCCCGCTCCACAAAACATTATCCGATAAAATAATGCCTCCTTTATTCATTTTAGGAAGAATTAACTCAAAATAGTTGAGGTAGTTTTCTTTATCGGCATCTATAAAAACCAAATCAAATTTTAGTTCTAATGTTGGAATAATAGCAATTGCTTCTCCTAAATGTTGGAAAATTTGATTTCCCCAAGGAGATTTATCAAAGTACTTTCTTTGAATAGTTTCCAATTCTTCTTTAATGTCAATAGTGTGTAACTGACCATTTTCTTGCATTCCTTCACACAAACACAAAGCGGCATAACCAGTAAAGGTCCCAATTTCAAGGATGTTTACAGGACGAATTAATTTAGAAAGCATGCTCAATACACGTCCTTGAAAATGGCCGCTCAACATTCTTGGCAAAAGAATTTTTTGATAGGTTTCCTTATTTAAAGCCGCTAATAAATCGGGTTCTTTTTCAGAATGCTGTTCGATATAATCTTCTAATTCTTGGGAAATAAAGTGCATCTTTTGATAGTATTTTTATTTTTCAAAGTTATCAATTTATCAAATAAACATATCCATAAATTAAACTAAATTTGCACCATGCAAATCGAGAAAAAAGACATAAGAGCATTATCAAAAGAACAGTTGCGTGATTTTTTTGTTGCTAATCAAGACAAAGCCTTCCGTGGAAACCAAGTTTATGAATGGCTATGGAGCAAAGGCGCACACAGTTTTGATGACATGACCAATATATCCAAAGAAACTCGATTGATGCTTGAAAACAATTTTGTAATCAACCATATTAAGGTAGATACAATGCAACGCAGTTCAGATGGAACAGTAAAAAATGCCGTTCGATTGCATGACGGATTGGTGGTAGAAAGTGTTTTGATTCCAACCGACACCAGAACTACTGCTTGTGTTTCCAGTCAAGTAGGCTGTAGTTTAGATTGTAACTTTTGCGCTACAGCGCGTTTAAAAAGAATGAGAAATTTGGAACCTGGAGAAATTTACGACCAAGTAATCGCTATTGACAAAGAAAGCCGTTTGTATTACAATCATCCACTTTCCAACATAGTTTTTATGGGAATGGGCGAGCCACTTATGAACTATAATAATGTGCTAAAAGCAATTTCCATGATCACTTCTAATGAAGGATTGGGGATGTCTCCAAAGCGAATTACTCTTTCTACTTCAGGCGTTCCTAAAATGATAAAAAAGCTTGCCGATGATGAAGTTAAATTTAAATTGGCTGTTTCATTACATTCTGCAATAGATGAAATACGTTCCCGAATAATGCCGTTTTCAGCTAATTTTCCTTTATCCGAATTACGGGAATCGTTAGAATATTGGTATTCAAAAACCAAAAGTAAAATTACCTACGAATATGTGGTTTGGAAAGGAATTAACGACAATAAGGAATCGGTTGATGCCTTAGTGAAATTCTGTAAATATGTTCCTTGCAAAGTCAATTTAATTGAATACAACCCAATTGATGACGGCGAATTCCAACAAGCTTCGGAAGAGTCAATTAATGCTTATATAAAAGCTCTTGCTGCATTTGATATCGTTGCAAAAGTTAGGCGAAGTAGAGGTAAAGATATTGATGCTGCATGTGGGCAATTAGCGAATAAAGAAGTATAAAAAAAACGTTCAGAATTTCTGAACGTTTTTTTTATAAACTAATTCTAATTATTAGAATGTAATTGTAACTGGTGTTCCTCCATCAATTGAAATGGTAGCAAGATTGTCACAAGTTCCAGCACCATAATCTAAAACTGCGGTGTGATTTGGTCTTGTTATATTTACAACTCCAGAAACCACTCTGTAATCACAATTTAATCGAATTCTGATTGGAGTTGTGTTTGAAATGGCATTGGTATGAACATTTCCGTTAGGGAAAGTAGTTGTCCAGTTTCCAGTTACAACATATACATTATTAATCCATATTATGGTTGAGTTGTAACCTTCAACACATTCTCTAGTTCGTGTACCAACTCTTGTGTAAACCCCAGTTGCATTGGTAAATGTCATATTCATGTCCATTACACAAATAGGGTGAACATTTACTTGATAAGTAGAAGTTCCTAATGATCTTGTAACTGTTCTGTTTCCTTGAACTAGGAAGTCATTGTAATGAAAACCATCAAACGTATAAGTAATCACATAATTAGTAGTTGTGTATGGTAAAGCTCCACTAACTCTAATAATACCTCTTAAAATTGCTCCATTTGGCATTGCACAACCCGATGTTCCAAAATTAATTGTTCTAGTCCAACTTGTTGCAGTAAAAGTTCTAGTTACTGTAACACAAGGAGGTAAAAGGTTGGCTTCCGTTGGAGCGATTGTTTTACCCGCTGGATTTTCCGTAAAATATTGATCGTCAATAATATCAGATAAATCGTTAGCAACTTGGTCTAATTTAGCATTAGTTTGAATATCAGCAGCTGTAAATGCGCTGGAAAGGTCATTGTTGTCTTTAGTACAACTTGCAAACAAAATAACTGCAAACAATACAGTTAATTTTAAAATTGAATTTGTTTTCATATTTAATATTATTTAGTTTATTTATTATAGGACTTTAACAAAGGTAAAAAGTTTAATTGTAATAAAAAAAATATTTTCAATACAATTTCAAAATAGTATCTTTGAGTCCTATGAATATAATTGCTGAAATAAAAAATCCGATTATTTTAGAAATGGATCTTTTCGAATTAAAGTTTCGAGAATCAATGGTTTCTAAAGTCGCTGTCCTCAATCGGATTACCTATTATATTGTAAATAGAAAAGGGAAACAAATGCGCCCAATGTTTGTTTTTTTAACTGCAAAGATGCTTTCAAATGGGATTGTAAATGAAAGAACATATAGAGGAGCTTCAGTTATTGAATTAATTCACACCGCCACTTTAGTTCATGATGATGTGGTTGACGACAGCAATCAAAGACGAGGTTTTTTCTCCATAAATGCCCTTTGGAAAAATAAAATTGCCGTATTAGTTGGTGATTATTTATTATCGAAAGGCTTGTTACTTTCTATTGATAATGGCGATTTTGATTTATTGAAAATCATTTCAGTTGCCGTTCGGGAAATGAGCGAAGGGGAATTACTTCAAATAGAAAAAGCACGAAGACTGGACATTACCGAAGCTATTTATTATGAAATTATCCAAAAGAAAACAGCCACTTTAATCGCTGCTTGTTGTGCGCTTGGCGCAAAATCGGTAATAGATGATGAAATTCAGGTGGAAAATATGAGAAAATTTGGAGAGCTTATAGGAATGGCATTTCAAATAAA
>Ga0114967_10005531_pt1 | contig 10035 bp, 8 predicted proteins | sample M_130628_MF_Meta_FD_92639 | JGI IMG/M metagenome (GOLD analysis project Ga0114967, IMG submission 92639) | Freshwater microbial communities from Lake Montjoie, Canada to study carbon cycling - M_130628_MF_MetaG | ecosystem: Environmental > Aquatic > Freshwater > Lake | place: Lake Montjoie... | reverse complement strand
GTGAGCACTTCGAGCATTGACGACCTCCTTGTGAGCGATCTGCTCCCTTACTAAAAAGAGGTGCTGAACGACCCCAAGGCGTATATCCATTTGCTTCCAGAAGAAGGCAAAAGATGATGGCGCCATTTTCAACAAATCGACTATATACAAAAGAAATACCTTCAGATTTTTGTACAGTTTGAATGACGTTGAAAAATTTTGGTGAAAATCGTTTGAGCTGCCCTTCAGTTGCGTTCATCCAGCCATATTCGGTATCAGCAGCCGCAGGGATATATTGTGGTAATACAGATAGACGAGTTCCTTCAAAGGTTCCAGGAATACCGCGAACTCCAAACCAATTCGCAAACCCTTCACTTCCGTATCTTGCATCAGTGCCTTCACCAGGAAAAATACAATTTCCAGCTTGAAGCAAACTATCAATTGTGCGAATACCCAATCCTTTTGTCTCAATAAGACGTGTTGTTTCTGCTTGTAAAACTGCTAGTGAATCTCCATTTAATTCGCATTTTACTAAGGGAAGTCGCATTACATTTTGCTTCTCCAACTCATTATCCAATTTGACGCTATTTGGCCCTGTGGAAGGCCACTGCTTTACACGCATTGCTTCAGGAGGATCTAGACGAGCAGGAAACGCCTTAGGATTTTCACCTCGCATATAAGAAACGTGGGAATTTGCAATTTTAATTAATTTTTGTTCAGCTGCGACTGTAAGCTCACCTGTTGCTGTAAATGCAAGATCTGATAGAGAAAATCGCTTCTCTTTATCATTTTCATCAACTTTATCTACAATTTGTAAGAATTCGAATAAATTAACAATCTCTAGATAACTATTATACATCGGTGTAGCTGTCATAAGAAGTAATTTATTACCTTCGCATAATGCTAAGACTCGCTTTAAAAAGGGAGTCAGTTTCTTTCCAGCAGCTGCATCATTTTTGCCGTCCGCATCATCATCTGCATCATCACCTTCTTCTGTCGTATCACTTACTGTTCTTAAATTGTGCGCCTCATCTACAATAATCAGACAGCCACTCAATGCTTTTTGTAGAAGACGTGTTTCTTGAATTAATTTACGTTCAGGTGCTAGATTTTTGGGAATCTGATCAAGAATATCACGAACCATATTACGAAAAGCGACATATCCCATAATTGAATACCGCTTCTTAATGAGTTTTGTTACACGAAACTCAATATCTTTCTTCTCACGCTCGTATTGCGTTTGTGTAAGTTGAAGATAGCGATTGCCAGTACAACCTTCGTGTTCATTTAAATCGTCGGGTTCTACACCGAGTTTAACACGATTAATATCAAAAAGAGTACGATAGAATCCATCTTGAATCGCAGGAGGTGCTAAAATATAGACTTTATTTTTAGGACTTAGTTCTAAAAATGCCTCAGCGGTTAAAACTGCTGTGCACGTTTTACCGACACCCACACCGTGATACAGAAGCATTCCGTTATAAGGTGTAGTAGGCGACATAAATTGCGAGATAAATCTTTGCGTAGGAGTATACTCAAATTCTGTTGTAGCACACGCGTCGGTTTCAAGGCTTTTATTCGTCAGTTTTGGTTGAAGGCTCTCCCGAATCTCCCTCTTTCCCAGAAGTTTCATAAGAAATTGGCTGTCTTCGATATCCGGATACAAACCGCCCTCGGCCTCGCGATCCTGTAGTGCTTGCGCTCCCACTGGCGCTGGCACTAGCCCCTGAATTCCTTGAATTCTCCTCGCTGTTGTCGCCTGCTTGTCCGCCGCGTAAGTCCGAAATTCGGCGATGAGTTTGTCTCTCTCCGAAAAATCGTCTTGTTCTTTCCATTCTTCCAGAAATTGATCTACTTCTCTGCCTTTGACTTCTGTAGACATAGAGGTCCTGCTGTTCTCTTCTTGTATTTTGATTTTGTGCAATTACGCTATGAGTAGAACTTGTTACTATGTTACCACTTAACTCTTGAATACTAGAAACTCCAATAATATCTTCACGGAAAATTGGAACAAAGTTACGAAACAGTGTAGCAAGCTGAATTAGAATCCCTCTCTTCTCAAGATTATCAGGGCGCAGTAAGAGCAGCGCATCATCCATTGATTTCCAAGCAAGAGATCCGATTTCTTTGGTCATTTCATTATTGAGTATATCAAACGATATAGTACGATCACCAATGTACTGTGCAATGTAATATGTGTGACGATAGTGTATATCATTTGATCCAAAAAATGTCTCAACAAAAGGTGCGATATTCATCACTTTCCATAATTCTTCTTCGTGAATACTAGTTTCTTCTTCTAATTCTCGGTATGCGCATTGTAGGTCTGTTTCATAAGGATTGCGACGACCCTTTGGAAATCCCCACTCAGGTGTTTCATAGACTACAGGTTCTTGCCGGAGAAGATCGGCTAATGTGTAGGTTTCACCCTTATTTGTTTCAATACCCTTGCGAAGTTCTAGTAATTTTTGTTTTGATGTATGTCTATCGTGAGCATATCGCTGACTAGATTCCGCATCAGATCCCCATAAATTTTGCCAAATGGTATCAAAGTCATCATTAAGAAGACTATTTCTTTCTTTTTTTGTTGTACCTCGTAACTGTTTACGAATATAGTCAGGATCATTTATCTTGTATTTTCCACGAAGGATATCCATAAATCCAAGACTATCTTTTCGTTGGATCATTAATACTTCAGGTTGAGTCTGAACAAGTCCTGTAGGACTTCGGGTATCACTGCAAAATTCATTTGTAGGTGACCATTCTTCAGTTTTACCTATCCAGCGAAATACTAGAACACCATATGATGAAACTGGTTCTGTACAATGACGAAACCCGTGTCCGGATGTGCCGCAATTTGAACAAGTAGGATTTGGTGTTGATGAAAATTCATTAGATGATGATTGTTGTAATGACATTTAAAATGCCTTCTTACTTGGTCATAGGCTAAATGGCTATAAGTGGGCTGCAAGGTCTGCTGCGTTAACAAGACCTATCCAAATTCTGTCTTATTTGACAGATACGATGCAGATACCGCCAGAAGTTTGGGGACCTTTCTTTTGGCATAGTCTACATATCGTGGCTTTGGGTTACTCATTAGAACCGAACTATAGTGAAAAGAAGGCAGCAAAAGAGTATTTTGAATCATTACAAATACTTATCCCGTGCCCAGTATGTCGAAATCATTATACATCTCATCTTGCTAAGATGCCAATTGGCCCTTCTCTTGATTCACGAACGGATCTCTTTCGCTGGACCATTGATTTACACAATGAAGTCAATGAGATGTTGGGTAAACGCAAACTTACAGAAACAGAAGTAATACAATACTATTCAAGACTCGGTGCTAGAGGTAGATCACCTGTTATCACATCAAATGACTTTATGGAAGCAGATCAGCAGGCAATTTTCAAGGGCGCGTGTGCAGGTCTGGCTGTCGCGGCAGTTGTAGGTGGAGCTTTGTATTTCGGATTGTGGCGTCAAAAAGACACTGCTTAGTAGAATGGGAGTCGACCCCGAAGCCCTGATTCAAGGATTACAATTACCCGATAAGCCGGCACGCGAAGCAAAAGTAGATGGTGTTAAGATGGTTGTCTTAGAAGCAAAACTTACAAATGATCAAATGAAAGCTCGTGAAGGAACCTATTTTTCGGAAAAAGAAGCAGATACAATTTATGATGAAGATATTGATGTTTGGGCAAAGAATGAAGATGTACCTGAAGGCAAAGTTCTAATTGCCCGGTTTCGTAAAAATGTCATTCCGAAGGAACTTATTGAGAAAGCTTGGAGTAATTTCTACAATGCGGCATCGGCATCTAGAAATCGTGGTGCTGCCGCTGGACCAATTGATCTTAAGAGTAAATACTGGACAAAACGAAAGCCGAGGAGTGTAAATAAGTGGTCTGCGCAATACGAGCAGAATGGCAAACTCAGCAAGATGCGTGTAAATAACAATGTATTCAGTAGCGTTCTCGGATATTTTGAGCGCACACCTTTTATGGGGTTACCGTGTCGCTTAACTTCCTATACGCAAAAGTATTTTGAAGAATACAAGCAAGGCATTCCTTATATTCAGGCAATTGATGGCTTATTCAAGAAATTAGTACCCGATAGACACAAGGTTCAACTCAAACAGGCAAATGAGAGACCTGAGTTTCGTATTGCTGATACTGCATTTTCTTCAGTTACGATGAATCGCAATTTCCGTACTGCGCTCCATATGGACGATGGTGATTTAAGAGCAGGATTTGGAAATCTAACGGCCATTGAACGTGGTAAGTATCACGGTGGATTTACATTGTTTCCTCGGTATAAGATTGGATTTAATATTCGCACGGGTGATTTCTTGGCAATGGATGTGCACGAGTGGCACTGTAATACGGAGATGCGTGAGACACCTGAGGATAAGGCGTATAACAATAAACTACCTGAGGTTTACTTGAACAATAAGGAGACAGGGACACAAGGTGTTGATAAAAAATACAGTCGTCTTTCGTTTGTTTGCTACCTACGTGAAAAACTTGTAGACTGTAACCCGAAGGAGTCTACACCGTATTATAAGAAGATTGGATATGATCCAAAGAAGGGAACACTGACACCCAAAACAACAACGCGCAAAAAGGATAGAAAGGCTGAAAACTTGGAATAATTCATTCTTAGTGGCTGCTAGAGATGGACGCATCAAGGGCGCAAAAGATTGCTCAAGTATTAAAGGATACCAGAACACTTGGAAAGGATATTGGAAAACCTGTTGCTGGTCCTGCCGCAGCTGCCGCAGCAAGAGCTGCAACTGAAGCGACGTCCCGGTTACCAATAGGATCAATTGGTGGAACTGTAATGAAATATCTACTGTATCTCATTGCAACTCTTTTGGCCATTGGTCTACTTGTATTAGCCATTGATCAGTGGGTAACACCTATTTTTAAGAGACTTCCTGCTTCTTTACCCGGCATTGATAAGACACAGGTCTTTTGGACAAATACCAGCAGCGTAGCACCAATCCTAGTGGGGACACCACCAGCTGGCTCAACACCAAGTGTTACAACGCCTTACGTATCAATTCTTCAAGGCCAAGAATCCTATGCGTTTACAGCGGATGTCTTGATTAATGATGAATTTCCTAAAGATTTATCATCATTACCTCCTGGAACTGATCGCACCTTTTTAGTACTACGAACAGGCGCATTCGCTCAATCAGACGCAAATACCAAAATAGAAATTAGTCTTAATAATACGATTAATACAGTAAAAGTCACAGTCAGATCTTCAAGTGGGCTAGAATCTGCTGAAATTGAAAATGTACCCATTCGTACATCCTTTAGAATTGGCGTTGTAAAGACGCCGACGTATATGGATGTATATCTTAATGGAAAACTCTATAAAACACGTAAACTTTCAGGAACAAGTGCTGCTATAGCAACAGGCGATACAATTTATCCGCCATCCTCCATTAAACTTACAGTTGGACAAACTACAACAACACTTTCAACTGGAATTAAAGTATTGAATTTCCGTGCGTTTGGATATGTACCCGAACCATCAGAAATGCTTTCACGAATGAATGATTTAATACCGACTGCTTCCTTTTCATCGTAAAATCAGTAGATAAGGGTAGATGAACACAGTCTATCTCGTGTTAGGACTAGGTGTAGTTCTTATTATAATTTATTTGATAGTTAAATACACATTCGGCTTGACAAAAGAGGCTGATAATAGTCTTGTTGTTGTCAAAAATACGATATCTTTATCTTCATCTAGCCAAGTGGCAACAGGCGAACAAGTTAAAAACTTTTGGACAGATCCAGCTGGATCTACAGTTTTATTCTTTATAAATCCAACAATCAATGATCGGACTAGCATTTCTGGAAATGAATATGCTACGGCAATCGATATTGGATCAAAGTGTAAACTCAATATCTTAACATCATCTGATGCTGGTCGCGGTGATGAATATGTACCGGCTGAACTAAAAATTAATATAAAAGGAGTTACCGCTCCTGAAGTGATTGAACTATATAATATTGATCTTCAACGTTGGACAGCTGTTGCTATTGTTAAACAGGGTGCTCGGTTTAAGATTTATTTAAATGGGAAACTAACGGCAGCGTACACCTGTATACACGGAATGCCTGATTCCGATACCACGCAACCACTCATTCTAGGAGATTCGAGTGGTCGCCTAGGTGGAACTATTGCAAATATGATACTGTATTCTGTACCTTTATCAACGTCAGATATTAATTCATTAATTAAACAACAATCTGATGCTGATGGTAAACCGTATAATTTAAATGCATCTGATCTATCTATTTTTACACTTGGAGGGTTCTTTACGAGTTTACCTGATATTATTGGGTGTCCGGGTGGACTTTGTACACAACCTATGAAACCATATCCTTACGAAATGTGGACAACGCCCTACGCATAATTCTGGTAACAGAATAGAATCGGATGAACTCAGCCCTTGGAGCCATAACGACAGGACCTGGTAGAGTTATTTTTATGCTAGCTGGCATTGTAATTTTGTGTGTTGTTCTGTATTACTTGTACAAATATATGAATGGTGATGCTGAAAAGGCAGATATGGTAGTCTTTGCAAACTCAACAGGTGGTTTACCGGCCAAAGGGACTGAAGCAACAATATTTAGTGCTAAAAATATACCAGCCATTTACGGTGGTGGAGAATACTCAGTGTGTGTATGGATCTATATTGCTAACTGGAAAACGAATGAAAATATGAATAAGACTTTCTTAATACTTGATGGAGGCGATGGTACATTTAGCACTCTCCAGATGTATATGGGTGCGCGCACAAATAAAATGGGTATCCGTGTAAGCACAGATGCCGAAGGCGCAGCAAACACGCTTGATTCGACCCAGCAGCTTTCAATTACTAATGTTACAAGTCCCTATAACGATAATGAGGCGAATTTTGCGCAGGGTGATATCAAGGCAGTAGATTTACAGAAGTGGGTTTGTATTTGTGTTGTTCTCAGTGGCCGTCGTCTTGATGTCTATATGGATGGCAAGCTAAATCGTAGCAGTGTTCTTAATGGAATGTATAAGGTGGGTGGCACCGGTACAAGTTATAGAATGAAGGTGGGTGGTCCAAATGGATTTGGTGGACTTATCGGTCAGATCAATGCTGCGAACTATGCTTACACTCCCGACCGTGTCTGGGCCCTGTATTCTAATGGACCGCAGGATACATCAATCACATCAATCATCAAATCATATTTTGATCCCGGTCAATATTCCTTCTCGCTCAAGCGCAACGGTGAAGATGTCATTGCTGGCAGCTTACCTGATGTTTAATTCTACAAAACAACACTTTACTATAAATTCTAAAAAAGACCTTATAAAATGTCTTTTTTACAATCCTAATGATAGTTAGAGAATATGGCAGCCGTAAATACAGGTGCTATAAGAAGTAATAGTTTTCCTAGCAGCGTATCCTTCGGTGGATCAGATCCCTTATCGCAAGTTCTAACAGGAGTTGCATTAGTCGCTGCTGTCTACTTTACGATGCTTTTTGCCGAGTATATCTACCAGTCCTATTTGGCTATGTTCCGTGATCGCGTTGAGATCTTTCCTAATACATATGCTTCCGGTTCATTAAGTCATACGGCAATTCAGGATCCAAAGAGCCCTCTTGCAAAAACAGTATATATCTCTGATAATCAGCGCTCCGGTGTAGAATTTAGTTATTCACTATTCTGCTATATCACAAGTGATACATTTTCAAATGGAGATGATCAATTATATCATATTTTACACAAGGGATATTCTAAATCATATCCTCTAATGGGCCCCGGTCTTTTCATGAAAGGTAATTCAAATACACTCCGTGTCTATATGAATTGTTATCAGACGTGGAATAATTATGCTGATATTGACAATATTCCTATTGAGAAGTGGGTCCACATAGTTGTTTCTTGCAAAGGCAATCAGCTCTATGTATATATCAATGGAAACTTGAAGACTAAGATGGCACTTTCTGGTAATACACCGCCTTACCAGAATTATGGTGATATCTATCTCTTTAGTCAAAGGAAGATCTCATTATCTTCTACCACAACTCCTTCTATAAAGTCTAGCTCACTAAATTTTAATGGTGCTGCGAAGGGTCTAGCCAGTCGTGTATTCTATTTTGCATATGCTCTTACATACACCGAGATTCAGAATCTAATAAGTATGGGTCCTTCACCTGTAATGGAGGGTGTGACTATGAGCATTACTCCTTACTTGACAGATCAGTGGTGGACCACTGCCTAGATTCCGAAAAATCAATTAGATTTTCCTTTGAAGCGCTTAAAATGAGAACTCATCTTGTTTCACACCAGCAAGAAGAGTTGTCATGACAGGAGGAGGTCTTTATGTTCTTGTAGCCTATGGTTCACAGAATGTTCTTTTGAGTGGTAATCCTGATTTCACTTATTTTTACCTAGTATTGAAGAAATACAGTCATTTTTCATTCGAATCTGTAACTATTCAACTGGATGGACCTGGAGAATTACAATTTGATGCTCCGATTAAGGTTCAAGCAAAGATTCAACGAGTTGCCGATTTACTTTCAGATTTATATTTAACATTTACTCTCCCGGATATTTACAGTCAATTTATAACTACAAATGCTGCAACTCGAATTGCACAGTATGAGTTTCAATGGAATCGTTATATCGGAGCACATATTATCCAAAATGCGACATTTTTGATAGGAGGTACAATAGTTCAGGAATTTGATAGTGATTATTTAATTGCTATTGCTCAAACTGATCAAGATGAGACAGAATATGCCAAATGGCGACAACTAGTTGGAGATGTTGATGAAATTAATGATCCAGCAAATGGATCCTACTCCGGCGCTCTTGGTGGCACAAGCGTTCGATCAACAGGATCATCAAGTTTATATCCAAATGTGGCTAGAAATACAAGCGTAACAGTACAAACAAACGCGCCTTCTATCCCAAGCCGTCAAATTACAGTACCGCTATCTTTTTGGTTTACCCAGCACACCAGTTTAGCAATACCACTTGTTGCCCTACAGTACCACGAATGTTATGTACAGTTAACGTTACGATCAGTACAAGATTTATTTACAATTTTAGATCCATCAGGTTACCGTGTCCGTCCTGGTAATCGCGTATTTGCATCAACAACACAGATACAGACTGGTAATTTAAGTTATATACCAAATAATACGCCTGAAAACTATTTGAATAATTATTTAGTTGATTTTGGCTATACACCACCTGCCCTTAGTACTTGGCCACTGAATGCATATTTACAAGCAACCTACGTATATCTTACAGATCCAGAAAGAAATACATTTACTACACAATCTCTTACATATCCAGTACGTCAAGTAACAAACTACACATTTCCAAATATTAATAATCGGCAGAATTTAAATTTGTATACACATAATCCTGTACCGCGTTTATTAATTATACCGAGGCGAAGTGATATGCTTCCTTATATGAATAACTATGTAAATCTGACAAATTGGTATACTAGTACAATAGCACCTTTTTTTAGTCCAGCAAATGCAGTGTATGATGCAGGAATACGAGCTGTAGGTATTTCTGGATATTTAATTGCAGGATCACAGCAAGATATTATTCGCCAACTTCGTATTTTATGTGATGGAAATGAAATTCAAGAAGTAAAACCGATACAGTATTTTCACGAGCTATCTTCTTGGAAATATGCCACGGGCTTATTTCCGAAAGGATTAACTATCTATAGTTTTGCTTTGAATACATCTAAATGGATGAAACCGAGTGGAACTCTAAATACAAGTCGTGTTAAGAATTTTCAAATTGATCTTGATCCTTGGCCTCTGGCAGCTAATACAAATTACACTTATGATTTTATTGTCTATGTAGAAAGTTTGAATTTCTTAGTAATCGAAGGAGGAATGGGTGGGATGAAATACGCAACATAAAGTTGCATATTAGGGAAATACGCAACATAAAGTTGCATATTAGGGAAATACGCAACATAAAGTTGCATATTAGGGAAATACGCAACATAAAGTTGCATATTTAGGAAAAT
>Ga0114967_10005530_pt1 | contig 10036 bp, 9 predicted proteins | sample M_130628_MF_Meta_FD_92639 | JGI IMG/M metagenome (GOLD analysis project Ga0114967, IMG submission 92639) | Freshwater microbial communities from Lake Montjoie, Canada to study carbon cycling - M_130628_MF_MetaG | ecosystem: Environmental > Aquatic > Freshwater > Lake | place: Lake Montjoie... | reverse complement strand
CAAGAAATCAACATTGGCATGGTGGCCGATGTGGGCACACTGCAGCGTTTGCCCAAATTGTTGCCCATGGGTTTGGTCAAAGAATTGGCCTACACCGGCCGCCGCTTGAGTGCTGAAAATGCTTTGAAGCACGGCTTGGTCACGCAGGTGTTTGAGACACAAGAGGCCATGGTGGCAGGCGCATTGGCTTGCGCCAAAGAAATGGCCAACAAACCCCCTGTGGCCATTTGGGGTACCAAACAAGCCCTGAACTATGCTCGCGATCACAGCGTAGAAGACAGTTTGCGCCAAATGGGTTGGTTGCAAGGCGCCATTTGGAGCAACCCGCATATCCGTGAAGCCATTGCAGCCGCCAAAGAAAAAAGACCTGCGAAGTTTCCGCCACTTGCCCCGCTCAAAGGCTTTAAAACTCTGGGCTAAAGCAAGCTTGTGTCGCCCTCAATTTATTGCCGCGCTGTGCGAATATTTTTGGGCGGTGATTGGGGGTGACTGGTGCGCCAAGGGTTGATGTCCAAACCGCCACGTCTTGTGTAACGGGCATAAACCGACAGCTTCAAAGGCTTACACCGCGTCCAAATGTCCATGAAGATGCGCTCTACGCATTGCTCGTGAAACTCATTGTGATTTCTGAAGCTCACAATGTATTGCAGCAAGCCTGCTTGATCAATTTGATCGCCCGAGTATGAAATTTGAACACTCCCCCAATCAGGTTGGCCTGTGACCAAACAATTGCTTTTAAGCAGGTGACTCACGAATGTTTCAGTCACTGGCGCTTCATCTTGTTGCGCCTTGAGCAATTCTGGCGCAGGCTGATAGTGTGTGCACTCAATGTCCATGCGGTCCAAATTCAGGCCATCCAATTCATGCACGGGCTCTTTGTCAAACTCTTCGGGCAGAATGATTTTGACGCCACAGCGAGCCAGAATTTTGCCGCCATGCCACAAAGCTGTATCCAGATCGTCACGCATGCAATCACGCACCGCTTGCACATCGACAAAGCGCGAGGCATTGAAACTGTTCAAGTACAGCTTCAAAGATTTACTTTCAATGATGTGAGTGCTTTCTGCGGGCACCGTGATGTGCGCAATGGCCACTTGAGGCTTGCCCTTCAGATTGAGCCACGAGAGCTCAAACGCAGTCCACAAATCTGCACCAAAGAAAATAGGCGAACCTACAATGCCCAACTCTTCGCGCTTGACAGCACGGGGAATTGGAAACAACAAGGACGCATCGTATTGATCGACATAGGCGCTGTTTTTGCCCAGCTGCGATTGCTCTGGCAAGTTCATACCGCACCCTTTTCGCGTCGACGGAAAACCCAACGATTGACATCTGACTCAGAGTCCTCATAGGCATAGCCTTCCAGGTTAAAGTCCTTCAACTTTTCTGGATTTTGAATGTGTTTCTGAATGGCATAACGCGCCAGCAAACCCCGCGCACGCTTGGCAAAGAAACTGATCACTTTGTACTTGCCGCCTTTGTATTCTTCAAACACGCATTCAATGACTCGCGCCTTCAAGACCTTTTGATCAACCGCCTTGAAATACTCTTGCGACGCTAAATTAACGACGACCGGCGTTTTGTCTTTCAACAATTGCGCGTTCAGATGCTGCGCAATGCTTGCACCCCAAAATTGGTACAAATTTTTGCCACGCAAATTGGTCAAGGCTGTTCCCATTTCCAAGCGATAGGGCTGCATCCAATCTAAGGGACGCAATACGCCATACAAACCACTCAGAATACAAACATGGTCTTGCGCCCACTCAAGGTCTTTGGGTTTCAAGGATTTGGCTTCCAAGCCGTCATAGACATCACCGTTGAAAGCCAATACCGCTTGTTTTGAGTTTTTAGCCGTGAATTTAGGACGCCATGCTTCATATCTGGCCACATTCAGGGCAGCCAAGTTGTCGCTCAAATCCATGAGCTCAGAAATTTGCGCTGGCGTTTTATGTTTCAATACCTGTATCAATTCTGCAGATTGCGAGACGAATTGGGGCAAGGTATGGGGCACGCTCTCAGACGGAGAGTCGTAATCCAACGATTTAGCAGGAGACAATAGAAGCAACATGTGCAAAATCCTTTAATGCCTCAATTATCTTGCAGGTGACAGTAGTTTGCAGGCAAAGGCATTAGCCTCAAATTGTGTCTATTTTCATCGCAAAGTATTCAAGACAGCCAACTCAAAGCAAACCATCATGAGTCTTCTTTTTTCCGAGTACCAACTCCCCGCCCCCAACGGCCCCCTCAAGTTGGCCAATCGCATCGTGATTGCCCCGATGTGTCAGTATTCAGCCGATCACGGCCGAGCCACCGATTGGCATTTGGCCCACTGGACCTCTTTGCTCAACAGCGGCGCAGGCTTGGTCATTCTAGAAGCCACCGCCGTCACCGAAGAAGGACGCATCAGCCCAGGCTGTTTGGGTTTGTGGAATGACGCTACGGCCGAAGCTTTACAAGACAAATTAGGTCGGGCTCGAAAACTGGCGCCCCACGTGCCCGTTGCCATTCAAATTAGCCATGCAGGCCGCAAAGCTTCAAGCGCTGCCCCTTGGCATGGGGGGCAACTGCTCGATTCGGCACATGGCGGCTGGCAAGCGTTGGCGCCCAGTGCTTTGCCACATCTGAGCACCGAAATGCCTCCCACAGAATTAGATGCTGCGGGGCTTGATCGCATCAAAAATGCCTTTGTGAAAACAGCCGAGCGTGCGCAAGACATGGGCATTGAAATGGTGGAACTGCATGCAGCGCATGGCTATTTGTTGCACCAGTTTTTATCGCCTATTTCAAACAAGCGCAGCGATGCCTATGGGGGCTCTTTTGAAAACCGCACACGATTTATTCGCGAAATTTTTGACGCTGTGCGGGCTAAGTTCAATGGTGTTTTAGGCATTCGCCTATCGGCCACCGATTGGGTCGAAGACGGCTGGAACCCTGATGAGACGGCCGATTTGTCTGTGCGCCTTCGTAGCGCAGGTGCTAACTTTGTCCATATCTCCTCAGGCGGAGTTTCGGCTCAACAAAAAATTGCAATCGGCCCTGAATACCAAGTGCCCTTTGCCAAAACAGTCAAAGACAAATCTGGCCTGCCCACCATCGCAGTGGGCTTGATCACGGAGGCTCAACAAGCAGAAGCTATTTTGCAAAGAGGAGATGCCAACCTCATTGCCTTTGCCCGAGCCTTCTTGTTCAACCCCCGCTGGGCATGGCAAGCGGCTGCCGAATTGGGAGGCGTGGTGCAAGCCAGCGAACAATACTGGCGCTGCTTGCCTCGTGAAGCGCAATCGGTTTTTGGCAATGTGAAAATAGGAATGCGTTGAAACCATGAATACCCCCTCCTTTCAAGACGTTCAATTTACCAATGGCTATGAGTTCACTCAAGGCACTGGTTACACACTGCCCGAATATGCTTTTGTGACACCGCCAGAGTTGGTCCAAAACAAAACTTTGCGGCATGCGGTGGTCATTGTGGGGGGCGGCATCTCAGGTCTGACATTGGCCTGCGGCTTGGCCAACCTGGGCATCAAGGCGGTTCTCTTGGACGAAGACAACACCGTGGGAGTTAAGGGCGCCTCCTCGCGCGGCATTTGTTACACCCAAAAATCACTGGAGATTTTTCAAAAACTAGGCATATTCGATCGCATTGCCAAAAAAGGCATTCAGTGGAGCGTGGGGCGGACGTTTGCAGGCAATGATGAGGTCTACAACTTTGACCTCAAACAACAAAGCAATTTCAGTCTTTCACAGCAACCCGCTTTTATCAACATCCAACAGTTCTACATTGAAGGCTATTTGGTAGAGCGAATTAAAGAGCTAGGTTCTGTTGATTTGCGCTGGCAATCGCGCGTCACAGCCTTCAAGCAAAACAAAGACTTTGCAACACTCAGCATTGAAACTCCCGAAGGCACTTACCAACTTCAAGCCGACCATGTGATTGATGCAACAGGATCGCACACCCCGTTTCACGCATGGACTGGCGTCGGCATGGAAAGCAAAAAAGGCGATGACCGTTGGTGCATTGCCGATGTGCGCTTTGACACACACCCGCCTACCGAGCGCCATACGTGGATTGAAGCGCCCTTCAATGAAAACCGTGCGGTCTGGCAACACCTGATGGCAGATGATGTGTGGCGCATTGATTACCAAATGGAGCCCAACGCAGACGCCGCTTACATCAGCCGTGAAGATGTGGTGCGCGAGCGCTTAGAGCGTCAATTTGGCAAGAAGGTGAAGGTTGACATTGTGTGGGTGGGCCCTTACGCCTACAAGAGCCAATGCCTCACCACCTTGCGCATGGGTCGGGTGTTTTTCATGGGCGACACGGCAAAAATTGTGAACCCCTTTGGCGCACGAGGTGGCAATACAGGTGTAGCTGATGCCGACAATTTAGCTTGGAAATTGGCTGCCGTGTTGCGCGGTCACGCAGATGAAGCGGTACTTGAGAGTTACAACGACGAGCGGCTAGAAGCTGCTCAAGAGAACGTCAAAGTGACCCGCCGCACAGCTCGATTTTTGCGGCCTGCGGATGGCGTAGAGCGCGCCTTCAGAAAAGCCACCATCAGCTTGGCCAAGCAATTTCCTTTCGCACGCTCACTGATCAACACTGGGCGTATGGCTGTGGCCAACACCTATCGCGGCTCACGCGTCTGCGGCGAGACTGGTGGAACGTCTGTGCAAAACGTCAAGATTCAATGGCGTGCCGGCAAAACCGGCGCATTGAATGACCTGTTGCAATGGGCCGACGGCCGTTTGCTCATTTTGGTGTTTGGCGAGCAAACCAAAGCATCCCTCAAAAGACTTCAAGAGCTCAGCGTTTCTGGCCTGCCTGTTCGATGTGTGCAAGTTCTTGCCAAAGGCGACAGCGCACAAGCCCGCGAACACATCTGGGACAAGCAAGGCCATTTGAAAAGTGCATGCGCCAAGGTGCTTGCCGGCGGTTGGGCCGTGATTCGACCTGATGGCTATTTGGCCGACACCGGCAAAAGTGTGAACGGCGATTTGATTGCCGCGGTAGCCACTTCTTTGTGCCTTTGATTCAATTCGGATTGACCATGATGAAAACAGAACTGAACTTGCAAGACGCGGATGGCTTCTATGAGCAACTGCTGAATGCACACGAAGGGTTGAGCTCAGAACAATCTGAGCAGCTCAACATGCGCTTGATTTTGCTGCTGGCCAATCAAGTTGGCGATGCTTCAATCCTCAGAGATTGCATTGAATCAGCAAGCCAAAAAAATGATCAAACCCATCTAAAACTGCAATGAAGGATTAGGACTTTGTAGAGTCTGGTTTAGAACTTTTCGGTGAACGTTCTACCAGTTTTCCATTCACATATTTGTGCAAGACGCTGGTAATCAAAGTTTGATAAGGCACCCCCTCCTCCATTGCCCGCACCTGAATATCGGTGAGATCGACGGAGGACAAGCGAATATTCACTCGCTTGTCTTTGATGGCACTGGCTCTTGCCGCAGCTTTGAATTTAGCCAACTCGCTTTTTGAGGCAATCGACTTCAGTTGACCTGATTCAAAGGCATTCAAAATTTCTAGTTCATAGACATCAATTTGACTCATGTTGGGTCTTTCTGAAAATAGTCGCGAGTGGCTTTTCGACTTGGAATCATCGTTTTTAGAAAATAATGGTCTTCTTCCTCAATGAAGGGCACCAGATAAACATAGTTCATGATGACAACCAACAAAATTCTTTGCTTCGGATACTTCCCCGGATTCGGATGATCAAACAGGTCAAGTAAGCCTCCCGTTTCCAGTGCCACAACCACCGCCTCAAATGAAATGCCGCGCTCGAACCTCAAAAGTTCATTTTTTTCAATATTCCACCTGAATGATTTCATTCTGCCATGTTATTGAAATGTGTGCCTTTTGTCACCACATTTACTTGCAAAAACTACAAGTAAAATCATAGCTTTAGTCCATCCCTGACATTGCCCCTTGGCAATCTCTAAATACCCAGCCCATGAGCAACGAGATCACCCCCGCCATCCAGCAACCCGGCCTTGAGAGCCTGTCCAAGTCTTTTGAGCCTGCTGCCCTTGAGGCCCATTGGGGTCCTGAGTGGGAAAAACGTGGCTATGGCGTAGCAGGGCACCGCGGCACTCAGGCGCCTCAAGCAGACGCGCCCAGCTTTGCCATCCAGCTGCCACCCCCCAATGTGACAGGCACGCTGCACATGGGCCACGCCTTCAACCAAACCATCATGGACAGCCTCACACGCTACCACCGCATGATGGGCTTCAACACCGTTTGGATTCCAGGCACCGATCACGCCGGCATTGCCACGCAAATTGTGGTGGAGCGTCAACTGCAAGGTCAAGGCATTAGCCGCCACGAAATGGGCCCCACACCCGCTGAAGCACGCAAAAACTTTGTGTCCAAAGTGTGGGAGTGGAAAGAGCAATCGGGCAACACCATCACGCAGCAAATGCGCCGTATGGGCGACAGCGTAGACTGGACGCGCGAGTACTTCACCATGGACGACAAGTTGTCCAAAGTGGTGTCAGAAACCTTTGTGAAGTTGTACGAGCAAGGCCTCATTTACCGCGGCAAACGTTTGGTCAGCTGGGACCCTGTGCTACAAAGCGCCGTATCCGATTTGGAAGTGGAAAACACCGAAGCCGATGGCAAGATGCACTACATCTTGTACCCGTTTGCAGACGGCCCCCAACACATTGACGGCGTGATGCAAAAAGGCATGACCATTGCCACCACCCGCCCTGAAACCATGCTGGCAGATGGCGCGTTGGCTGTTCACCCCGAAGACGAACGCTACAAACATTTGGTGGGCAAAAAAGTGAATTTGCCTTTGTGCGATCGCCAAATTCCCATCATTGCAGACGACTTTGTTGACCGTGAATTTGGCTCCGGTTGCGTCAAAATCACGGGCGCCCACGATGCCAACGACTACGCATGCTCCATGCGTCACAACCTGCCCCTCATCACCATCTTCACATTGGCGGCCGCTGTCAATGAAAACGGCCCCAAAGCCTACCAAGGCATGGACCGCTTTGTAGCCCGCAAGGCCGTGATCAAAGATTTGGAAGCACAAGGCTTGCTGATCGAAATCAAGCCGCATAAACTGATGCTGCCCATTTGCGCCCGTACCGGCCAAGTGGTGGAACCGATGCTCACAGACCAGTGGTTTGTGGCGGTCAACAAAGTCAGCCCGCAAGACCCCACCGGCAAGAGCATTGCACAAAAAGCCATTGATGCCGTGCACACCGGTCAAGTGAATTTTGTCCCCGAAAACTGGGTCAATACGTACGACCAGTGGATGAACAACATTCAAGATTGGTGTATTTCTCGCCAGCTTTGGTGGGGCCATCAAATTCCCGCTTGGTACGACGAAGAAGGCCATGTGTATGTAGCTAAGTCAGAAGCTGAAGCGCAAGCGCAAGCCGATGCCAAAGGCCCCGGCAAAAAACTCAAGCGCGATGAAGACGTCCTTGACACTTGGTATTCCTCTGCGTTGGTGCCGTTCTCCACCATGGGTTGGCCCGAGGCTGCCCCCGCTTCAGGCTCCAACAAAACTCAAGACTACGACTTGTACTTGCCTTCATCGGTATTGGTCACAGGCTACGACATCATCTTCTTCTGGGTTGCCAGAATGATCATGATGACCACGCACTTCACGGGTCGCGTGCCTTTCAAACACGTCTACATTCACGGCTTGGTGCGCGACGCCCAAGGCAAGAAGATGAGCAAGTCAGAAGGCAATGTGCTCGACCCTGTGGACCTGATCGACGGTATTTCTTTAGAGCCTTTGCTTGAAAAACGTTCACAAGGTTTGCGCAAGCCCGAAACTGCGCCGCAGGTCCGCAAGAACACGCAAAAAGAATTTCCTGAAGGCATTCCCGCCTACGGCGCTGATGCGTTGCGCTTCACGTTTGCCGCTTTGGCCTCCTTAGGCCGCAGCATCAACTTTGACAGCAAGCGCTGCGAAGGCTATCGCAACTTTTGCAACAAGCTTTGGAACGCCACACGCTTTGTGCTAATGAACTGTGAAGGCCAAGATTGCGGCCTGAAAGAGCACACCAAAGCCGAGTGCGCTGTGGGCGGCCCAGCCCATGGCTACATGAGCTTCAGCCAAGCCGATCGTTGGATTTCTTCCAAAATTCAGCGCGTGGAGGCCGATGTGGCCAAGGGCTTTGCCGAATACCGCCTAGACAACGTGGCCAACGTCATTTATGACTTTGTCTGGAACGAGTTCTGCGATTGGTATTTGGAAATTGCCAAGGTTCAAATTAACACGGGCGATGCATCACAGCAGCGCGCCACTCGTCGCACACTCATTCGCACCCTAGAAACCATTCTGCGATTGGTTCACCCCATCACACCCTTTATTTCCGAAGAATTGTGGCAAAAAGTGGCGCCTGTAGCAGGCCGTGCGGGCCCTTCTGTCAGCATCGCAGCCTACCCTGTTTCACAACCCGAGCGCATTGACGAACCCGCCGAAGCCCATGTGGTCAAGCTGAAAACACTGGTCGACGCGTGCCGCAATTTGCGCGGCGAAATGAATGTCTCACCTGCTACCAAGTTGCCTTTGTATGTATTGGGCGATTCAGAGTTCATGAAAGCAGCAGGCCCAGTGCTGCAAGCATTGGCCAAGTTGAACGAAGTCAAGGTGTTTGACAGCGAAGCTGATTGGACAAAAGCAGCCGCAGCAGCTCCCGTTGCGGTGGTGGGCGAAGCGCGCTTGTGCTTGTTCATGGAAGTCGATGTGGCGGCAGAAAAAATTCGCCTAGGCAAAGAGGTCACACGCTTAGAAAGCGAAATTGGCAAGGCCAATGGCAAGCTTAGCAACGAAGCCTTTGTGGCCAAAGCGCCGCCTGCAGTGATCGACCAAGAGCGCAAACGCGTCGCAGATTTTGAAGCCAACTTGAGCAAAATGAAGGCTCAACTTTTGCAGTTAGATACGGCATCTTCAAAAGCTTGACATGCAGGCGTCACTCAAATGTGGTAATTTGGTCATAAATTAATTTGAACTTAAAAAGAAACTTCAAATGAGCGCACAACCCAGTATTAGAAAAGCAGTGTTCCCTGTTGCCGGATTGGGAACTCGGTTCCTGCCTGCCACCAAAGCCGCCCCCAAGGAGATGCTGCCTATCGTTGACAAGCCTCTCATTCAATATGCCGTTGAAGAGGCTTACTCGGCTGGCGTTCGTCACATGATCTTTGTCACAGGCCGCAGCAAACGCGCCATTGAAGACCACTTTGACACAGCCTATGAACTGGAAACCGAGCTAGAAAGTGCGCACAAAGAAGAGCTTTTGAAGTTGGTGCGTTCTGTGCAACCCGACGACATGGTTTGTGCGTACGTTCGCCAACCCCGTTCTTTGGGCTTAGGCCATGCCGTGCTGTGCGCAGAAGCCATGGTAGGCCAAGAGCCTTTTGCCGTTCTGCTGGCAGACGACCTCATGGTGGGACTCAAAGGTGGCCCCTCCATCTTGGCGCAAATGGTCAAGGCCTATGAGCAACAAGGCCGCTCTATTTTGGCGGTGCAAGAAGTGCCGCTTGACCACGTCAAACGCTACGGCATTGTCGCTGGGGAATCAGCTGGCAAACAATTGATTCGTGTTGAGCAAATTGTCGAAAAACCATCGCCAGAAAAAGCGCCGTCGCGAATGGGCGTTGCTGGCCGTTACATTCTCACGCCAGGCATCTTCGAAGAAATTAGAAACCAACCCACAGGTGTGGGCGGCGAGATTCAACTCACCGACGCCATCGCCAGATTGAAATCTCGCGAAGCTGTTTATGCTTTTCAATACGAGGGCAAGCGATACGATTGCGGCAGCAAAGAAGGCTTCTTAGAGGCTACTGTTGAGTTGGCCTTAGAGCATCCGCAAGTGGGCGAATCGTTCAGGGCTTATCTCAAGACATTGAAGCTCTAAAAGAGCTTTGAGTCCATCTTCAAAAAAGCTTCAGTTTTTTGAAGCTTTTTTTTCAACGTCGCTTCATCCAAATGAGAAAACGATCGCCATCGGTTTCTTGCAAAAGCAACTCATTGCCTGTTTGTCTGGCAAAGGCT
>Ga0114967_10005529_pt1 | contig 10036 bp, 8 predicted proteins | sample M_130628_MF_Meta_FD_92639 | JGI IMG/M metagenome (GOLD analysis project Ga0114967, IMG submission 92639) | Freshwater microbial communities from Lake Montjoie, Canada to study carbon cycling - M_130628_MF_MetaG | ecosystem: Environmental > Aquatic > Freshwater > Lake | place: Lake Montjoie... | reverse complement strand
TAGGATTATGGAAACCCTTTGTTTTTTGATTTCAATACTACTATCAGGAAAAGTATTCAATGATTGATTGTAGTATTTTAAGGCTTCATCGTATTTGTTTTGATTGAAAAATTGATTCGCTTTTAGAGTTAAATTTTGTGCTTCTTCTTGTTTTGCTTTTAGCGCTTTTAACTCAGCTTCCTGTTTCATTTTAAATACAAATTCTGCTATTTCTTTTTTTTGTTGAGCTATATATTGGGCCAATTCATCTTTATCTGCTTGTGTAATTTTTGGATTTTTTTGGATTATATATGTTATTTCACCTTTTCCATGACATTTATTATCATTTGAAGGATAATTTTTTAAACATTTTCCTGTTCCATGACAATCCGGACAAGAAATGGTAGAGGAAGCAAATTCCATTAATGTACCAGTGCTAAGACATTTTTGACAAGATCTATGACCGTTACAAAAGGCACATTTAATTCCATATACTTGCCCCTGGCCATTACACCTTGTACATTCTCCAGAACCCTTGCAAACAGGGCATTTTCTCTCTTTAATTTCTTCGGAATATTCAATAATTCTTTTTTCTCCTGCACATTTAAAACATATTCCACTGCATTCACCAAATCCTAATTCCAAAATTTCTCGACAAACTCCAGGATATCCTTTACATATAGGACAAGTTTCTGTAAACTTTATCTGCCCATTCCCGTCACAATTATCACATGGCCTATTTTTTGAAATATAGCCTTTATAACATTTAGGACAACCATCTAAGCCATTGCTTAAAATGGACTCTGTTAAACTCTGAGCAGAAGTGTTTAATGCAATTAATAGTATTGTTAAAAAAGAAATGATTTTCATGAAATAAAAATACGGATTAAAAATTATTATAAATAATATTTTGTTAAAACTTACACAACGTAAACTGGTTACGTAGCAGTTACTTCGCTTTGCAATCATAATCATAAACTAAATGAGCATTTTCCACTTCAAACCCTTTGATTTAGACCATCTTGGTTGTCATATGACCACAATCGCTAAGTCCCATTTTAAAAATCAACCCGAATTTTCTTATCAATGGCCCAAAAAAATATTTTTAAAAAAAACCAAAATATGTCAAATCTGACATTGTCAGTTTCGAAATAATAATCAAATTTTACATGTGAATATATCAAAAGCCGAATTAAGCACCTCGATAGGGATAGTTCTACGCGATTTGAGATTAGCAGAGAATAAAAGTATAGAGACACTTTCGAATGAAATAGATATTGGATATTCCCAATTATCTAGAATAGAAAGGGGTAAGATAAATACATCTATCTATCAACTCTACAGAATCTTAACTGTGTTAAGAATACCTATGGATACATTTTTAGAAATTCTAAAAATGACGATCATCAAACAAAGAAAATCAAAAAGAAGATCTAAAAGAAAAAAACGAAAAAATGAAAAAGGAAAATAGCGAATAACATTAGCAACAGCTCATTTTGCCAAATAGGATTAACTAATTATCACCCTGCCAATTTGATTCCTATTAGGTCAACTTAATTGTTGGCCTTTTTTGTGTAATTGTATGTAAGCTTGCAAAGAGTTAGTAAGATTTATCATCTATGCTTTCATAAATTTTAGCATAGCTAATGTACCGTTCTTCTGAAATTGTGCCTAAACGAACCGCTTCTTTAACTGCGCAACCAGGCTCATTTAAATGCAAACAATTATTGTATTTACAGTTTACCAATTCTTTTTTTATCTCTGGGAAATAGCCCGACAATTCGGCTTTTGAAATAGATACAACCCCTAGCTCTCTGATGCCTGGAGTGTCTATTAATTGTCCACCGTCTATTAAATCGTGCATTTCGGCAAATGTGGTAGTGTGCATTCCTTTGCCACTCCATTCAGAAACTTCTTGTGTGAAAATATCTTTTTCGGGTAAAATTTTATTCACTAAAGTCGATTTTCCAACTCCACTGTGGCCAGTAACTAAACTCACTTTGTCTTTTAGTAAAGAAAGAAAATCATCTATTCCTTCATTTTTTTCAGCTGAAATTAAAAGCACTTGATAGCCTATTTCATTGTAAATTTTTTTAACTTCTTCAAAATAGGCGAGGTCTTCTTGTTCCAGTAAATCTGATTTATTGAAAATAATTACAGACGGAATTCGGTAAGCTTCGCAGGTTACTAAAAATCGATCGATAAAACCTAAAGATGTTTTTGGATCTTTCAAGGTTGCAATAATGAGGCTTTGATCTAAATTGGAGGCTACAATATGAATTAAATGCTTGCTGTGGGGCGATGATCGAACTAAATAGTTTTTTCGTTTGTCTATCCCAATGATCATTCCAGTTTTTTCTTCAATATCTTCTAACTCAATACTGACAATATCTCCAACAGCAATAGGATTGGTTGAAGTAATTGTTTTATCTAACTTGAATTTTCCTTTTATTCTACAATTGTAAAAAAGTCCATCTTCTGCCTTGACAATATACCAACTTCCTGTAGATTTATAAATGGTTGCTTTCAAAAAATAATAATATTATTTCAACTTGATGTTATACATTTTTGAATTAAAAACAACTGTTGCATCATCATCACAATTGCCTTCACCATAATTTATTGTTCGTAAAGCATGCCCTTGTGGTTGCAACTCAACTTTTCCTTCATTGATATGTTTACACAATACTCTGTCATAAACCAGTGGTTTTGTGATATTGCTAGCAAAATAAACTTTATATTGATTTAACCCGTTTCCACTTCCAATGTATTCAAAAACGTCATCGCTCCAAACAGGAGTTGTAGAACCTTCTATTTGTGTTCTATCTCGATCGGCATTCCAAACCAACGTGTCCAATACCAAAGGTTTTAAATATTTTCCTTTCGTAAATACTTTATAATAAGGCTGTGAAGCTATGTTGCGACCATTATTAGTCATTGCAATGGTTCCAAAAACTTGATGCTCATCGATAAAATAATTTTGGAAAGAAATACTGACAGTTCCTAAAGAATCTGCATAGTTTGTCCCTGTATAGCTAATTAATATTTTACCTTTTCTATTTCTACCATCGGTACACAAACAATTAACAGTACCAAAATCGATCGTGATTTTTCTAGGCATGCTCACTTTGTCATGCGTTACATAAGTACAGTAGTTTTTATAGTTTGATAAAAATTCTCCAGTTTGTTTTGTAGCTGCATCATCTGCAATATCGATTGCATTGCTGAAAATCATTTCTCCTGTGGTTTGATCAACTGCATAACTCGTATCTGTATCTCGTTCTCTTACACATGAAGCGAAAGAAAATAAACCAATTAAGCCAAGAAGCATTAGGTGAGTATATTTCATTTTTTCAATTTCTTTAAAATATCGTTTAAAAGTAGTACAAATCGATTAATTCGGAGTAAATATTTTTAAAAATTTACATCTTAAACATCAAATAGTGCATAAAATCGCTAAAAATTGAAAGTTTCTGTGTCGGTTACGATTTAAAAAAATACAGAATTCAACATTCTTCTTTTCCAGTTGGAATTACCATTTTATTTGTAAAAAAATGGCGGTAGGCACATTTAGCAAGATGGTAGTAGCTGTGTTGTCTGTTTTTGAGCTTGTAATGTCAGATGGTTGACCTTGAAAATTATTGGTTGTAGTCACATCGGTTTTGGTATTTCCATGTTTAAAATAATAATTCAACTCTGTCCCAATAAACACTCGTGCATTTATTTTATAACGTAAATTCATGGCTGGCCCACCACCAAATCGGGCAATATTGCTTTTGCTAGTGATGACTGTTTTTTGAAAATTAAATTCTTGAGCAGAAATGGTATTGTTGTATAATAAATCATATAAAATATGAAAAGAAAATTGGGAAGTAAATTTTCGAGTCAACGGAATTTGTTTCTGAACACCTATTCTAAAATATAAATCATTGATATTCGTTTCTTTTTTTGTGTTTCCATCGTTGTCAAAAATATTATTGTAAGTATAACCTAAACCGGCATCTACACCCCAGTTTGAGCGTATGTTGGAAGCAGTATAGGTTAATAAATATGGGTTATTAATGGTAGGATTGTTATTGCTAAAATTAAATACCTGTCGAATCAATTGATTGGCTTGAACTCCCAAAACATGATTCCATTTTTTTTGTTTGCAACATGCCGAATCTTGCGCAGTTGATTGAATAGAAATGAAAAGACAAAAGCCTATAATTATTTTTTTTAAACACATGTTTTTATCTTGATTTAAAAGGGCTCGATAAATTCGGATTCGTAATGGTTTTGTAATCTGTCATGCTGCCTAAAAAAGCAATGATTGCTTTTTTATCACTTTCACTAATGTTTAATGAAATAGGCGTTCCATCAGGGTTTTGTAGGCGATTATCTAAATGGCTGTTCGCTTTGATATTGTTGCTATAATGTTCTATCACATCTTCTAAAGTTTTAAATCGACCATCATGCATATAAGGTGCAGTTAATGCTACATTGTGTAAATCTGGCACTTTAAATTTTCCTTCATCTGCACTTGAATTACTTACATTCATTCTTCCTTTGTCGGTGCTATTTAAATCTAAGCCAATGTTTGCAAAATCTTCACTCATATAGGGTCCAACATTTGGATGATGACATCTTGCACAATTGTAAGTGGAATTAAACAATTGTTCGCCATGTTGTTCTATAGCCGATAATGGATGTTGTTGTGTTCCATTAAACATTTTAGACTGATCAAATCGAGCATTTTGAGTTGTTATTTGACTAATAAACTGCACCATAGCATTTGCTAAAATCGTCATGTCTAATTTATCAACTTGATAGGCATTTTGTACTAAAGATTTATAGTATGGAAGTTGGTTCAGTTTTACGATCAATGCGTCAGGATTGTCCATGCCCATTTCAATATGATTTGCGATGGGTTTTGAAATCAATGAGGTTATATTTCTTTCTCTTCCGTCCCAAAATAAAGGGGTATTTATTTCGAACCCACTATTCATTATTGAATTGGCTCCTAAATTTTGAATTGCAATGGAATTTCTATCCGTTAATTTATTTTCAAACCCTCTACTTTGAGCTACATTATCTGCAAAAGCTACTTCTTGTTTGTGGCAACTGGCACATGAAATCGAATTGTTTACAGACAATGCTTTGTCATAAAATAAAACCCTTCCTAAATGTATTTTAGCATTCCATTCTGGAGATGTTGATTTGAAACCATAATCTGGTTCATTGGTATCTAAATAGGTTTCAGCAATTTTGCTTTTCTCAAATTTATTACAAGATATAATGGCAATAAAACCAGCAATCAAGCTAAAAACCAATATTTTGTTCGTAAAATATGTTTTCATAATTTATTATTTGTAGCTTAAAGTTAGGACATTTTAAATTAAGACGAAAAATAAATGGAAATTGTTAGTATGATTTATTAAAATCAACAGTTGTGTATGGCTTCTGCTAATACCTTAATGAGGTGATTGTTTTTTTCTAATGCATTGCCAACAACAATGATATCAGCTCCCGCTTGGCAATTCGCAATGGCTTTTTCTGAAGAAGAAATGCCACCACCTACAATCAATGGAATTGAAATTTGGTTGGAAACTTTTTGAATCATTTTTTCACTAATAGGGTTAATTGCACCGCTGCCAGCATCCAAGTATAAAACATTTTTCCCTAAAAACTCCCCAGCAATGGCAGTGCATACAGCAATATCATCTTTGTCGTATGGAATAGGCGCACTGTGGCTCATATAGGAAACTGTTGTTGGTTTTCCTCCATCAATAACGATATAACCAGTTGAAATAATCTCGAGTCCACTCGCTTTTATCTTGGGTGCCGAAACTACATGTGCCCCAATTAACAATTCTGGATTTCTACCAGAAATTAAGGATAAATACAATAGAGCATCTGCTTCTTTACTTACTTGAGACGGACTGCCAGGAAATAAAATAACAGGTATCGAACTTTTAGATTTAAATGTTTTTATGCATTCGTCTAAGTGATTGCTCAGCATTAAACTTCCACCCACAAACACGTAATCAACTTTTGCATCGTTACACAATTGAGCTGTTTCAATAATTTGATCCATATCGGTATTGTCCGGATCTATCAAAACGGCAAATGCTTTTTTATTCTGCTTTCGCAAGTTCACTAAACTATTAAGTACTGAGCTAGAAGACATGCGACAAAGATATTAATTAAAATGAGATAATATAACAAGCAAACTTTTTTGCTTGAGCTGCTGTCTATGTTATATTTATGTTATATTTATATTATATTTACTTCATTTTATGTTAAAAAAATTAGTACTAATCACTTCATTAATGCTTTTTTTTGTATCTGTTACCAATGCTCAAAATTGGGTTTGGGCACAACGCTATGGGATGCGAAAAGGCAATAAAGTATCGTGTGTAAAAACAGATGACTCTGGATATGTATACATAGCAGGATATTTTACACAACAAATTACATTGGGAACCAATGCGTTGCCGTTAATATATACGATAAACCAATATAGTAAAGAAGCATTCATTGCCAAATTAGATAGCAACGGTTATTGTTACTGGGCTCGAAGTGGAGGCAGTGTTTTTGATGATCGGGTGTTAGGTTTAGCTGTAGATAGTGCAGGAAATAGTATTATCGTAGGCACCTATTATGGAACAACCTTTACGATGGGTTCTATCGTGCTAAATAATTCTGGGTTAGGAGGAGGAGACCAAGGTTTTATAATGAAACATGATAGAAATGGAAATTTGTTATGGGGGCGGTTTGCTGGAAGTAAATCATACGGAGATGACCATGCCTACGATGCAGTATTTGACAAAAATGGCAATGCCTATATTATTGGTTTTATAACAGGCGATACCATCACATGTAGCGGGCAAATTCAATACCCTAATGTCAATATAGGTACTACGCTCACACACAAACAATGTTATTGGCTCACCAAAGTAAATGCCAATGGGGTTTTTCAATGGATAAGAACATTTGGTAATTTACCATGGGATCCATCAGTTGGGAAATATGTAGAACGAGATGCGGCTATTTGTACTGATGGTGCAGGAAATATTTATGCTACAGCGGGTTTTGATGGTACAAATAAAAAATTTGGAACCAATGTTTTTAATAGCGCCGGAGGACACGATATTTTTGTAATAAAATATGACACTTCTGGGAACTACATATGGTCTACCAAAGGTGGAAGCAATAAAGATGATTGGAGCAATGGAATTTGTTCAGACAAACAAGGCCATATCTACATTACAGGCGAACATCGAGATTCATTAATTGTAGATACTGTATTGGTAAAAAACTATGACAAACGGGATGCATTTGTTATGAAGTTTGATGCCGTTACTGGCAAACCCATTTGGGGTAAACGTGCTGGAAGTAACTTAGGAGGAGAAAGAGGAAATGATGTTATTGCGGATGAGTATTGCAATGTTTATGTATGTGGAGATATTAATGAAGGAGCGAAATTTGGAGATAAAATTACTGCTCCAACTGGCAGAAGTGTGGAAGCATTTGTAGCCAGAATTACCCCGGAAGGGAAATGGATGTGGGTTGCAACTGGTGGTGGTATTGATAGCAGCGATAGATGTAATTCGGTAGCTAGAGGGAAAGGTAAGCAATTATATGCTGTTGGTTTCTTTAGAACAAATGCAACCTTTGGCGCAACAACATTAGTAATCAACACAGCCACCGACTCGAGTGATGGATTTTATACAAGGTTAGATGACAATATGTTAAATAAAGGTGTTGATTATAAATTAAACTACCCAACTAAAACCACACTTTGTTTTGGAGATACAGCTCATCTTAAAGTTCCTAAACATGGTTTTTTAAGCATAGTGCCAGGCACTGGTTTTACAACCAACAGCGATTCTACTCAACTCATTTTTTCACCAACCACTACCACTACTTATACAATCATTGGCGCCAGTGAAGGAATTTGTGTAGATTATGATACCATAACATTTACCATGAATGTATCTTCGAAAAATTATGAATTATTCTTGCCTGAGGATACAGTTATTTGTCCGGGTGAAAGCATCATTTATCCAGTTCAGAAAGGTGATTTTTTACAAGTAACCCCAATGAATGGCGTCGTTTTTAATTCGGACTCTACTAAAATTACATTTACACCATCAGTAACTACAAAGTATAACGTATTCGGTTACATTTTAGGTTTTTGTCCAGTTGTTGATTCTGTAACTTTTACCGTAAAATTAGCAACTAAGCCTACTGTAAATTTCGAAGTAACTCCTAAAGTTGCCTTAATTCAAGATCCTTCATTTACCTTAAATAATTACACAACTGGGGCAAGCACGTATCAATGGTTTTTAGGATCCAATCTTTTTTCCATTTCTAAATCAACTACTGTAAAACAATATGAGGCTGGAGAATATTGCTATACACTCGTTGCAAAATCAATGGAAGGTTGCATTGATTCAGGTACAAACTGTGGAAAGATAATCAACGATGAACGCGTATTTTTTCCAAATGCCTTTACTCCAAATGGAGATTTTAAAAACGATGAGTTTAAAGCATTCTTATACAACATTGATTTAGATAGAATTACTGATTTTTCAATATTAATTGCAAATCGATTTGGAGAAATAGTTTTTAAATCCAACAATCCAGCTTTAGGATGGGATGGAAATTTGAAAACAAAAAAATGTGATATTGGAACCTATTATTATGTTTGTAAGTTTACAACTCCGGAAGGAAAAAAATATGATTTAAAAGGTGACATACTTTTGATAAGATAAAATAAAAAGTGAATGCGGACTCTAATTTATATAGCTATTAAAATAGTTGCATTATGAAATATTGTATGCTCATTTTTTTGATAGTTATTTCATTAAAAAACAATGCACAAAATAATCTTATTTTGAAAAATACATATGTTTATTTTACGCCATCCACTTTGATAGAACCCAAAGCATATGTTCGATTGGGAATTGGGAAAGACTTTAAACAAAATGGTTTATTGGTTGAATTGGGTTATGGTAAAAAGAACAATAAAATAGATTATTCTCGTTTTCAAGCACGAATTCTTTGTCGACATTATTTAATGAAGAATGAAGAAAATAATCTGAAGCCCTACGTTTTTTTAGAGGTGTTTTATAATCAAAGAAAAACCATTATTGATTCCGGTGCTTATAGAATAGAGGATTTAATTGATGACACAAATCCTTATATCGATACGTTTAAACATATGACTTTTGATCGAGCTACAGAAAATGTAAAAAAAATGGGTAGTAATTTAGGAGTCGGTATTTTAACAAAAGCTTCTCATCATTTTTATATTGATACTTATTTTGGATTAGGTTTGGCAATGCGGAATGTAAATTATGAGGATCTTTTAAATCCTTTTATAAAAAATTTACCTTATCAAGGAGCTAGAGAATGGGCAGATTTAGAACGATTTGGTTTGCCTAAAACACTCGCTGTTTTTAGTTTAAAACTGGGAATTAGTTTCGTTTATAAAATGAAATAACAAGCCGGCTAAATTTAATATCAGATTCATTTATCATTAAGGAATTCTTTACTTTTGTAAAATATGTTTCATATTCAGTCTCCCTACAAGCCAAATGGTGACCAGCCTGCAGCCATCGAAAAATTGGTGAAGGGTGTAAATGACAATGAACAATATCAAACTTTATTGGGCGTAACCGGTTCGGGCAAAACATTTACCATTGCCAATGTGATTCAACAAACCAATAAACCCACCTTGGTGCTCACGCACAACAAAACATTGGTGGCACAATTGTATGGCGAGCTTCGTGCTTTTTTTCCTGACAATGCAGTCGAGTATTTCGTATCCTATTATGATTATTATCAACCCGAAGCTTATTTGCCATCAACAGGTGTTTATATCGAAAAAGATTTGGCTGTCAATGCCGAATTAGAAAAACTTCGCTTGAGAACAACAGCTAGTTTATTGAGTGGTCGAAGAGATATTATTGTGGTTGCTTCGGTTTCTTGTATTTATGGTTTGGGAAATCCTAAAGATTATGAAAATGGAATCATTCGTATTTCAAAAGGTCAAAACTATGGTCGAAAT
>Ga0114967_10005528_pt1 | contig 10036 bp, 8 predicted proteins | sample M_130628_MF_Meta_FD_92639 | JGI IMG/M metagenome (GOLD analysis project Ga0114967, IMG submission 92639) | Freshwater microbial communities from Lake Montjoie, Canada to study carbon cycling - M_130628_MF_MetaG | ecosystem: Environmental > Aquatic > Freshwater > Lake | place: Lake Montjoie... | reverse complement strand
GGATGGAATGGACCAGGGACGTTTTCTTCAACTTGTGGCCCAGATTTAATTGCATCAGCAGCATGGATACTGCCGATTACTAACCCGAAACCAAGTGTGCAAACAGCAAACATTCGGAAAAAATTCATATCAATCTCCTAAGTTTAAGAACCAAAAGCAGCCAGCTAAACGAAACATTCTATAAGGATCAACTTTAGTAGGTGTAGTGGTATTCAATAGTAAGTAAGAGAAATAGCGGAAACGCCGCTGACTAGTGGCAAGTGACTCAGGTGAAGCCTGTTTTGAAATTGAAAATCAACAAATGCACAACCTCAGTAAAATATTTAACAACTACTTTTTATATTAACACGATTTATTAAATGCGCAATGGTTCTTGTGTTAAGAATTTTTGTATAAGGCCGAAGTGATATTTGGTTTAAAATAATTTAACCTTTTATGCGAAAAATTGCTTTCTGAGTAAGACTAAGCAATTTGCGCTGATATGTTCTTTCTTTATGTTTTTTCAATAATTGTTAGATGCATGTTAGATGCATGTTAGATGCATGTTAGATGAAATTGGGATAGGAAAATTTATGGAGTTGCAATTAGTAAGTAATTCGGTTTGCCCCAAATGTAATAAGCATTTTACTTGTGAGGTAGTTGCAGGTGCTAAAAATTGTTGGTGTATGAATTTTTCGAAGGTAAGCCAAGATTCTCTTAAAGTATGGAGTGATAAAGGGTGCCTTTGCCCTTCTTGTTTAGTGATAATTGCAACTCCTGTAAACAATACCGAATCTTTGTTATAATATTGTTTTGAAATTTGTGAATATGTTTTTTTAATACAGGATAAACGAACAAATATTTACCTTCATTACCTTTGAAGGTTGTGCAATTATTTGCTCGTTTATAAATGCTAGTTTAGCGCTTTACTTGTAATTGTTTGGCTTTTGCAAAATCTGCATCAGCTTCTTTGATTTTACCCATTGATCTGTAAACTTGTTCGCGGTTGGTGTAACCTGAGGAATCTTTTGGGGAAAGTTCGATAGCTTTTGAGTAATCATCAATTGCTTCTTGGTTTTCACCTTGAAACCGATGTGCTCTGCCTCGAGCTAGGTAGGCACTCACATCTTTTGGATTTAACTCAATGGCGGTTGTGCACCGTATTATATCTGCGTTAAAATCTTGCATAGGAACTCCTTATAAAAATGCTGTTAACTTGTTTATTGTCAAGGTTAAACAAAACTTTAGATAGTAAAATACTCAATTTTTAAATGTTAATTCCTAAGATTGTTGATTGTAGCTTGATTTAAATTCTAAGCTCCCTTTCCTTTATTCGTTTTTTTGGGTTATTTATGTTGAACCTAAGAATTATGTCATGTACCGTGCTTTTTTGTTTTAATAAAATTAAATCTTAAGGGCGTAGATTTTCATGAAATTTAAATTGTCTACAATTGCTTTTGTTTTGGCACTATCCTTTTCTAAGCTGCTTTTTGCAGAAGCACCGGCAACATCTTCATCTCTTTTGAAACCCTTTGTTGATAAACACGAACTCGCTGGCGCAGTTGCTTTAGTTGCTGATAAAAACAAGGTTTTGTCGGTTGAAGCTGTTGGATTTGCTGATATTGCTGCTGGAAAAGTCATGAGGCAGGATAATATTTTCTGGATTGCTTCACAATCTAAACCAATGACTGCAGTTGCTGTAATGATGCTTGTTGATGATGGTAAAATTTCACTTGATGACCCTATAGAGAAATATCTCCCTGAATTTCGGGGCCAAATGGTTGTTGCTGAAAAAGATAACGAGCGTATTGTTCTGCGGAAACCGATACATCCAATTACTGTTCGTGAAACACTTAATCATACAAGTGGTTTGCCATTTAAGTCTGCAATTGAAGAACCAACTTTAGATGGCCTGTCGCTTTCGTCTGCAGTTCGAAGTTATGCGATGACACCTCTTTTGAGTGAACCTGGCACAGTATACAGGTATTCGAATGCTGGTATAAACACCGCTGCCCGTTTAATTGAAGTTGTTGCAAAAGTTCGGTACGAAGATTTTATGCAACAAAAACTATTTGATCCCCTTGGAATGAAAGACACTACTTTCTGGCCAAATGAAGCACAATCGTTGCGAGTTGCAAAATCTTATCGCCCTGATGCTTTAAAGACGAATCTTGCTGAATTTCCTATCAGTCAACTTATTTATCCTTTAAGTGATCGGGTCCATCGTTTTCCTATGCCTGCTGGCGGATTGTTTTCCACTGCAATTGATACATCATTATTTTGCAGGATGTTGTTGAATAATGGTGAACTTGATGGAAAGCGTTATTTGAGTGAAAACGCGATGGGTGAGCTTTCGAAAAGGCAAACACCGCCCACAATTAAAGAGAGTTATGGTTTAGGTTTTTCGGTAAGTCCAGATAGTTATGGTCATGGCGGTGCGCAAGCAACCAATATGGAAATTCGTTCGGGTAAAGGTCTTGTGCTAGTATGGATGGTCCAGCATGGTGGTTTTCCTGGCGATGGTGGCAAAGCTCAAGGGTCATTTAAAAATTGGGCCTTGGATAAGTTTGGTAAATGATTAAGGCTAGTTAGATTTTCTTAAGTTCTTTAAATCATTTTCAATGACAATCTAAATGCATTGGCTTGTGATTGAATATCTTCTTTTGCTTCATCACTCAGGCGGTTGAGATTCCTGACTTGCATTCCCATTCTTGGGTTTGAAGAAAGAAGTTTTTTGTGACGCATAAGAAAATCCCAATACATCGTGGTAAATGGGCACGCATCTTCTCCCACGGACTTTGATGGGTCGTATTTGCATTTCTTGCAATAATTACCCATGCGATCGATGTATTTTCCTGATGCGATATAAGGCTTAGAAGCCATCACGCCTCCATCTGCGTATTGGGACATGCCAAGTGAATTCGGGAGTTCCACCCACTCCACTGCATCTACATAAACGGCGAGGTACCATTCATGAACTTGTTTTGGTTTTACACCATATAATAAGCAAAATAACCCAGTAATCATAAGCCGTTGGATATGGTGGGCATAACCATGCTTCAGGGTTTGTCCAATAGCTTGGTTTAGGCAATTTAAATCAGTGTTTGCTGTCCAAAAGAAAGCGGGAAGATCGTGATTGGCATTAAGAGTGTTGCGCTCGAGGTATTGTGGCATGTAAAGCCAGTAAATTCCGCGAACATATTCTCGCCAGCCAAGAATTTGTCTGATGAAGCCTTCTACAGATGCCAAGGGAACTTTCCCTGATTTAAAATAGTCTTCTGCCTGGGTGATAACTTTTAGAGGGTGGATGAGGTGTAGATTCATCGCAGCAGCTAAGCGGGAATGGTATAACCATGGTTGATTTGTCCACATTGCATCTTGGTAATCCCCGAATTGGTTCAATCGGTTATCGAGAAAATCTTTAAGCGTATCTTCAGCTTGAGAGGAAGTTACGGGCCAATCAAAAAAATCCAAATCTCCAGGATGATCGGGGTAGATTTCATTAACTAGTTTTATAACTTGTTTGGTGATTTTATCCGGAGGAAAAGAAATCGGTGATGGAAGCAGATCTGGGCCTTCTTTTGAAAAACTCTTGCGGTTTTCAGAATCATAATTCCATTCTCCTCCTTCCGGTTTATCATCCTTACAAAGGATTTTGTGTTTCTTACGCATTTCTCGGTAGAAATATTCCATACGAAGTTGCTTGCGATCTTTTGCATGAAGCGCGAATTCTTCGATGGTGCTGAGAAAATGATCGTCTTCAAGTATTTCTAAGGTTAAACCATTTTCGCTTACAGCTTTTGTTAAAAGCATCTCGACTCGGTGTTCTCCCGGTTTTCTCACTTTAACTGATAAGCATTTCGTTGATTTTAAAAACTTAGACAATTCTAAATCTAACGAATTTGAAGGGCTTTTTGATGTCATTTCTGTGTATGAAAAACGCATCCCGTTGCTTTCAAGTTCTGCTTTGAAATGTCGCATGGCGCTAAGAAACATTACAATTCTGGCTTTATGGGTCCAGACATGGGTTGCTTCCTCTTTTACTTCAGCCATCCATATGACATCTTTGGTTGAATCGTAATCTTTAAAGAAAGATGAATTGATTGTAAGTTGATCCCCAAGAACCAAGTACAGTGATCTAATTTGGGTAGATTTTTTCATTAGGATGATTTCCGATTTCTTCTGCAGCGTTCAGAACAGTATTTAACATCGTTCCAAACCTTTTCCCATTTCTTTCGCCAAGAAAAAGGTCTATTGCATGAAGCACATATTTTTTCAGGTTTTGGTTTAATAATGTTGGTCCGCTTATTCTAATTGAAATACTCGGTACAAACCCATTAAGGTCATCAATTATTAATAGACATGTGGTTTTTGTTTTAGTTAATAAATTGAGGTTTATCTTTTTTATCTTTTCACCCTTATATACTTACATTTACTTTTGTATTACCGTAAAATTCTGGTAAGTAGATGATTTGATTTGCTTTGGTTAAGCTAGACAAATGAATTAGAGGTTTTAATGGAAAAGATACTTTTTCTTCTTCTTGCTTTTTTTCCTGCCAAGGATGCGAATTGGCCTAGTTATCGTGGCCCTCATGGTGACGGCCATTCCGATGCCTTCAGTTTGCCCATTCAATGGGACGAGCAAAAAAATGTCCGTTGGAAAACTGCTATTTCTGGTAAGGCGTGGGCATCGCCTGTTGTGTGGGGGAATCAGGTTTGGTTAAGCAATGCCACCGAAAAGGGTGACAAGCTAAGTGCCATTGCCTTGGATATCAATACAGGCAAAGTGATTTTTGATATTCCTTTGTTTACTATTGAAAAGCCGATGTTTACTCTTCCTGCAAATAGTTATGCCACGCCAACGCCAGTAATTGAGGAAGGTCGCGTGTACCATCATTTTGGCAGTGCGGGTACAGTTTGCCTTGATACTAAAACTGGAAAGACAATCTGGGCAAGACAAGATATACCTTGCAACCATCATCGTGGTCCAGCTTCTTCTCCTATCATTTTTGAAAACCTTCTTATTCTTACCTTCGATGGCTTTGATGTTCAGTACTTGATTGCATTGGATAAAACTACGGGGAAAACCGTTTGGAAAAAAGATCGTTCCATTACTTATGGCACTGAAAATGGCGATAATAAAAAAGCATTCTCAACTCCCTCTGTATTTAAGATTAATGGTAAAAACCAACTGGTAAGCGCCGCAGCCGTTGGTACTGTTTCTTATGACCCCTCCACTGGTGAAGAACTTTGGAAAGTTCATCATGGTGGTATGAATGCATCTTGTAAACCTATTATGGTTAATGGAAAGGTTCTTGTAACGACTGGGGATGGTGGGTGGAAATTGTTTGCAGTTCGACCAGATGGCAAAGGGGATGTAAGTACCACACATGTCAGTTGGAAAACAATTAAGAATGTTCCTCAGTACTCAACACCTTTGGTGGTTGGAAATCAGGTATTCATGGTAAGTAAAGATGGTATTTTTTCTGAACTAGATTCAGAAACAGGCGAGGTTGTTAGAACTGAAAGATTGGCTGGCGCTTTTTGGACATCCCCACTTTTTGCTGATGGGCGCATTTATTTGTTTAATGAGCAGGGTGGTGGCTATGTTGTTCAAGCAGGAAAAGATTGGAAATTAGTTGCAACAAATAAATTGGCGGATGGTTGTATGGCATCTCCCGCTGCAGTTGGAAAAAGTATTATTGTTCGTACTAAAACGCATGTTTATTCTCTTGAAAACAAAGATTAGTTTTAGTTTTTCTTGTTTGTTATATCGCTCTGTTTTATTTTGATATGAGGTTTTCATGGCTGTGTTGCTTAGTGTACAAGGGCTTACAAAAGCCTATGGCGTGCGTCCTTTGTTTACCGAATTAACATTTGATCTTTCTGCGAATGAACGGGTTGGCTTGATAGGCCCTAATGGTGCGGGTAAATCCACGCTATTGAAAATTCTTGCAGGTAAAGAAGAATTGGACTCAGGAACTCGATCATTACGCAGAGCTACAAAAATGGGGTTTGTAGCCCAGGATGATGTTTTTCCTCAAGGTCTTTCCGTTCAAGATATTATTCGGGCTCGATTGGATGGCGAATCGCTTGAAGACCATGAAAAAGAAACCCGTATTAGTAAAGTCTTAACTCGTACCGGGTTTGATGATTTTGATAAGCCTGCTCATTTGCTTTCTGGCGGGTGGAGAAAAAGGCTTGGTATTGCCAGAGAAATGGCCCTTGATCCTGATCTTCTTTTACTTGATGAACCAACCAACCATCTTGATATTCCTGGGATAGTTTGGTTGCAAAAACTTCTCCGTGCTTCACCTTTTGGGTATTTGGTTGCCACCCATGATAGAGCTTTTTTGCGCGGTGTTGCGGATGAAATCCTTGAAATTAACAGAGTGTATCCAGGTGGTTTTTATCGTGCCCCTGGCAATTATGATCAGTTTCTTGAACACAGAGAAATCTTTCTCGATGGTCAGGCTCGTATGCAGGAATCTGTAGCAAACCAAGTTCGAAGAGAAACCGAGTGGTTGGGGCGGAAGGCTGCCGCTCGCACCTGTAAGGCTACTTCACGCATTGATGAAGCAGCTAAACGAAGGGGTGAACTTAAAGAACTTCAATATCGGACTGCGGATTCTGGGTCAGCCGGTTTGGATTTTGTTGGAACAGGTAGGCAGACCCGTAAGCTTATGAATGCTATTGGTATTGCAAAATCTTTTCCTGGGCGAGATTTGTTTTCAGGCATTGATATTCAATTAAGTCCCGGTACTAAACTTGGTTTACTCGGGCCAAATGGTAGTGGGAAAAGTGTTCTTCTTAAAGTGCTTTCAGGGGAACATAAACCTGATGTCGGAGTTGTCACCGAGGCCGAGGGCTTAAGAAAAGTTATTTTCGAACAAGGCAGAACCGCTCTTGATCATAATGTTACTTTGAGAAAGGCCCTTTGCCCAAATGGCGATATGGTTGCTTATCGTGATCGCCAGATTCATGTTGTTGCATGGGCAAAACAGTTTTTATTCAAAGTAGAGCAACTTGATGTGTTAGTAGGCGCTCTTTCCGGTGGTGAGCAAGCTCGTTTGCGCATGGCCCAAATGATGCAACAACCTGCTGATTTGCTGTTTTTGGATGAGCCTACCAATGATTTGGATATTCCCGCGTTAGAAGTTCTTGAGGATACTTTGTCCGATTTTACTGGTGCATTGGTCATCGTTAGTCATGATCGTGAATTATTAGACAGGATTTGCACCGAGGTTATAGGGTTGGATGGTCGGGGCGGTTCTGCAATGTATGCCACGGTCCAACAGTGGTTGAATGTGTTTGAAAAAGCTGCAGCGAAAGAGCAGAAGCTTTCCAGTAAGAACACAGGTAATACTACCGTGAATTCTTCTGTAAAAGCTGCCCCTTCAAATGCAAAACGCAAGAAATTGAGCTTTGCAGAGCAGCAGGAATATGACCAGATGGAGGCTAAAGTAATGGTAGCTGAGGAGAAGATTATTGTTCTTCATGAAGAAGTGGAAAAATCAGCCACAGCAGGTCATTTGATTTTGACCAATGCCTGTAATGCTCTTGAGAAAGCTCAAAAAGAAATCGAGTTGCTTTACAACCGTTGGCAAGAGTTAGAACAAAAGCTTGACGGCAAGAGTTAGTTTAATTCGCTTAATTTATTTTGGAATTGCTGCGTCTTTTATTGCTTTATTATTTAACCAATGGTCAAGCCATTGGTATGCGGTCTCTCTGGCAGAATCTGGGAATGTGTGTTTCCCCTTATGGTTTATAAGTCCAATTTTTTCTTCTGCGTCAAATAATCGGTATACAGGCAATGTTGCATGTATGAATGGCCAACTTGAATCGCCATCTGCGCTGTTGCCTCCCATGATTAATATTGGCCTTGGCGCTATGAGTGCAAGCACTTGATGGTGTTCCATTGCTGGAATATTTGGTTTCATTTTTGAAGTTAGATACCATGGATCAGTCCAATTGCTCATGCGGATACCAATACCGCCTTCGTTAGAAATACCAGTTTTATATCGGGGTTCAAATGCCATCGCATACAGTACTTCTTTTGCGCCTAAAGAAAAACCAATACATCCGATTCTTGAAGGATCTACATTTTCATGAGTTTCCAAAAAATCAATACAGCGACTGGAATCGAAGGTCATTTTTCCCATGCCAGTAAGTTCGGGAGAACTTTTCGCAAGTTCTGTTGCTTGTGCTTGAGGCCCTTTGCCTTTCATGATGAAACATTCAGGTGCTAAAACAATGTAGCCTCTACGAACCAGATGATTTGCAATTGCAAGACTTTGATTTGGACCAAGCCCAACTGGCTCATTAATTGTATCTTTGGTCGTTTGATGGAATACTACAACAGCGGGGTTTCTCGAAGTTTTATCAATATTATTAGGAACTAAAAGGTAAGCTTTAACCCGATCATTTTCATCACTTTGAAAGCTAAGCAAAATTCTTTTATGATCTCCTAAAGTTTCTGTTCCCTCGATTTTTGTTGAAAGACTATCTGGTTTTTTTGGAAAAACGCCGATCTTGTTCATCCATTGTTCTTTTAATTCAGTTTTTCTGGTATTCCATTGTTCTTTAGTACGAATGCTTGGGTTAAGAAGTGGCGTGAGTCCGATATCTGGGATTATTGAATTTTTATAAGGTTTTTGCGTCAGATTAATCCAATCAAGATGCGTTGGAATTTGGGCTATTGGTGTGAAATTACAAAATAACGCAGCTAGTATTATCAGATTCATCTTGGTTTACCTTTCGTGTTAATATTATTTAGTTATTAAATATCAACATTAATGGGGAGATTCGAATTGTTAAAGAAGATAATGTAAATTAATATTTAAAGAGTTAATATTTCGTTTTCAGTTTGAGATGGTTTGAAAAAATTTAATTATTGATCTTTTTGGGATGCAACTGATGCTTCGATTTTATGCTTTGGTTTGTATTTTTCTTTGCTCTAATATCACCCTTGCTGGTGGCGACTTGCGTGTAGAAGGTAGGCATGCTGGTAGTGTGGAAAGTGATGGAACAGTTCGAATTGGTGGAAGTAATGTTGGTAAATTCGATAGGGATGGTTCTATTCGTGTTAATGGTAGAAATGCTGGGAAGGTTGATTCTAGTGGCTCAATTCACATTGATGGTCGATATGTTGGGAAAGTAGATAGTGATGGCACTGTTCGCAAGGATGGTTCAAATGTTGGGAAAATTGAAAAAGATGGGACCGTAAGAAAGAACGGCAGAAATATAGGAAGCGCCAAGGGGGTTGACCCTAAGTATGCTGCGGTTATTTTCTTCTTTGGTTTGTTTGATCCCTATTAATCTTTAGAATTACCATGAATAAATTTGGTGCACCATTCTTCGTACTTATTTGTAGTTTGTTATTTGTTTGCCATGAAGATGGATATTCGCAAGACAAGCAAGCTAACAAGAAAAGTAATAATAAAAAATACTCCACTTATTCCATAGAAAACTTCAAATGCTTTATCTCTGATGAGGTGATGCAACAAAACTCTGATTCTAAATGGACAAACAAGCCTGTTGATTTACTGGCAGTCGCGCTTCGTAAGGTTAATGAAGTCTATCCAGATAACGCCAAAGCTTTATTCCACAAGACTTTCATTTTTGTAGATTGGAACAAGCCTGGCGCATTGGGTCTTTATTCGCAAGGCCCTCAAGGCCCATCTGACCCTAGAACACATTTCAACTGCATAGATATCAACGGGATGAAATTTGTTACTGAAAAAAATAACGATAAGAAACTTCAGCCTAACAATGCAGCAACCTTGGTTTTACTTCATGAACTTGCCCATTGTTATCATCATCAGGTATTGGGTTGGAATCACGAACTCATAAAAGATGCTTATCAAAATGCTAAAAATCAAAAGTGTTTTGAATTGAAAAGTTACTTGATGTCTAGTGATAAGGAATATTTTGCAGAACTAAGCACTGCGTATTTGGACAAGCATTATTCGGTTCCGAAAACGCGAGAAGAAATTAAAGAAAAAGACATTCAAGGGTATGGCTTGATGCAAAAAATATGGGGCAAAGGTAAAAGTCT
>Ga0114967_10005527_pt1 | contig 10037 bp, 11 predicted proteins | sample M_130628_MF_Meta_FD_92639 | JGI IMG/M metagenome (GOLD analysis project Ga0114967, IMG submission 92639) | Freshwater microbial communities from Lake Montjoie, Canada to study carbon cycling - M_130628_MF_MetaG | ecosystem: Environmental > Aquatic > Freshwater > Lake | place: Lake Montjoie... | reverse complement strand
TTCTTTAGCATAAATTTCAACCCACTTATCTGTATTGATAATGGCGCAAGGAATTGACCAATATTGATTTGATACCCAAGTGCTTTTACCTGAACAAGGAATGCCAACCAACATATATAATTTGGGCATGTATTAATTAAGAGTTATGTATTTTATTAAGATATTCACGACCCACTAGCCCTTTTTCAATTTCCATTAAGGCAGTAACAATTGGACCGGCTTTGTTAGAATTAAGTTTTGGTAAATGTCCTCGTTTTAATTCACGTACTCTTGCAGATGCAATGAGCACCAAATCAAATCTATTACCAACCGCTAAAGCGGCTTCCTCACTAGTATATCTTGCTCTACTTTCATTCATACGTTATCTCCTGTTAAAAATATTGCGGTATAAGTTTTTGATTAAGTTCAATCTTGAGGTGATTGTCCTGGAACAAATTTATTACTTTTTTCTCTAGCAGGTTTAAGTTCACTTTCTAAGTGGGCCTGTATCATCATGCGTTTGAACGCATAACTTTGTTCTTTATCAGTAAAGCCGATTAACGCTCTAATTGTTTTAGTACGTTTTGGCATTTTAAATGTGTTTTTTGGTTTCATTTTTTCCTTGTTTTATCATTAAACTACTGGGGACTTATTATTTGTGTATTATACTGCATTTTTTCTATTAAGTCAACTACTTCTTGCCCAGTTTAGTCACTCTCAATAAAATTTGAGTTAATTAATATGGTAGCAAATTCACTAAAAGTTTTTTGATAAGACTGATTACGTAATTTATCCACTTCGGAAATCCATTTGCTAAACATAGATTCTTGAGATTGAGAATGTTTACTTAGTAAAAATGCATTTACAGAAGAGGTTTCATTTGACATTAATTTAGCACTAATTATTTCTTTAACTTTGTCAGGGAGAGTAGCAATATTGAAATAGTCGGGCCTGACTACTAACCCTAGATAAGGGTTAGGTAAGTTTTCAGTTGCTATCCATTTTAAAAATTCTTCAACATAGTATACATTTAAAATGCTTACAGTATGACTAATACTCAATTGTATATTTGGATGATCTGCTTGGTACATTTGATATTTTTTAATATTCTTATATACTTGATCCCATTTTGCAGGCCAGCGTAGATATTCAAATTTAGCACCGGTGCTATCAATGCTTAACTGAATATCTATACGTTTAAACCATTTCCATGAATTAAGAAATTCCTGATTTGGAAATGTTGTTGCATTTGTAATGTATCTGAGCGTCTTTTGGCTTGGCTCATTTTTTAGTAATTGCTTCAAGAATTTTTCATGCTCTGCAATTCCTGAGTAAAAAGGTTCACCTCCGGTAAATTCGTACAATACAGCGTTTTTAGTGAGGTCTAAAAGTTGGTTTATTAGTGTAGAATCTTTGTAAAATTTTTGATGTGGATAAATTCGTATTTCAGGAAAAATTGCTTTTAATTTAGTTGTTTCTACTGCCCACTTTGAGCTAGCAGAGCTTTTACAAGTTCTACATGCTAAATTACAAATATTACCAAACGCAAACCCTACTATTTTAAATTCATCAGTGAAATCAACTTCAGTTAAGAGATTGTCAACTTCTTGTCTTTTACTTTGTTTACCTGCTGCTTCGTCAGACCAGCATCTATTACACTGCACTGGTTTCTCACCTAACAAAAAAGATTCTTTTAACTTTGATAATTCTTTACTAGAACGATATGCTTCCATACTAGTTGCAATAGTAGTAGAGAATTTACAACATGGCTTATATTCTCCTTGCGAGCTTATATCTAAGCCTTGCCACGGTAATTTGCAAAAAGTTTTCATAAATTAAATACGATGTTATTTAATTAAGTCTCTAGTTTTGTCTGTGATTAACCCAGTAAACCTAATGATAGGTCTATCCCAAAATCCTAGATTAGCAGTAGAATGAACAACTGTTTGCCAATCCCAATATATTACATCACCTTTTTTCCAAGAGGATATGATGTCATCTCCAAATGTGATTAGTTGTCCCGGTTTAGCATCATCTAACATAATAAATACTCTACTCGCAGTAGAAGGATCATTGTAGAATGCAGTAATTTCATCTTGGGTAAATTCTATCTTCTCAAGATTATTTTCAATTGGGAACATGTATCCTAGTTCTAAATCATCTAAGTGTAAGAGGGTTACTTTACCTGGATCCAATGTTTGTACTCTAGCTGATGGTTTTTTAAAACCAAGTTGATCCGCTATCTGAGTAATCAATTCTTTATCTAGAATATCATGTCTCTCAAAACCAGTTGGTTCTGTGGGGAAATATGCATTACTTTTATCTGCGTCAGTTATCGTTAACCTAGTTAGTGCTTTGTTTCTAGCACTGATACGCAATTTTTTAAAGTCTACGTTACTGTTAATTAAGTATTCAGAGCTTTCTGTTTGAACGGGTCTAGAGATTTGTTCAAACTTTGGCAAGTTTGATATATTAGCAATTATTTTATAATTCATGTTGACACCTTAAAGGATTTAGATAGCATTCCAGGTAATTTAATTACCTGGTTTTCTATTACATATTTAGCAATTAAATCAGTGGCAGAATGATAAAACTTCTTATAATATTTTTGAGCGTCCCAATAATCGATTTCTGCTGATTGATATAGAGTATGATATGTATTCTTATTAAACCCGAAGTTTTTATTAAAACCTGATCCTGTACGTACTGAAACTGCAGGTCCTAATCCAAGAACCATGCATCGTCTATCGTAATACGATACATTAGTTTGAAGTTGATCCAATGCTTTCGTTAAATCATTATTAAATTGTTCATTAGATAAAACACGAGCACCGTGTAATAACATATGACATTGCTTAACTACGAGTTCAGGCACAGTATCATTCAAGAAAAACCATTCTATATTGTGTTTTGGTGACATTACATGTTGTAAGGTAGAATCAACCATTTGAAAAAATATACCGTCAGTAGTTCTCACTAATCGTGGTTTTTCTAAGCCAAACAAATTACACATATACTCATCTTCAAATTCTTGAAAAGTATCAAGTAAAGCACTAAAACTGTTGATATTGAATTCGTAGTTAGATCCCAACCCTCCGCTGTTTTGTTGATTTCCAACTACTGACCAATAACGCAAGTAGTCTTTGCGTTCTGGAGTGAAGATTCTGATATTTGGCATAGTTAATGAACTGTTTGCATATGCATTGTTAAGACTACTAATTACAATTTGATCATCTTCTTGACACGCCTCAATAAATTGCCAATTTACAAAAACTATTTCATCAATATGAATATTATTTTGAATCATTGCCAATAGAACACAATGGCTGTCTCTTCCTGCACTGTACCATAGCCTAATTTTTTTATATTTATTGGCTAAGGACTTGCAGCGTCTAGTAACTAAAGAGTTATAAGATTCTTCGGGATTTACTTCCCAGTTTAGTTTATTAAAGGTGTCTTCAAACAAATAGAATTGTTTAAAATCAAGTGTCGCTGCTTGCCAAATGTCTAATGTTCTATGGGTAGTAAATTTATTTGCAGTATAGAAAACATTTTTCATTTTGTAAAACTGTTCAAGAAAGAAGAAAAAGCACTCCATTGTTCTGCTGTAGATTGACCAGCAACGAGTCCTGATTTTTGATTAATACTAGTGTATAACTTACTGTATTCTGGTCTAGTATTTAAAATATCAACAATGTCTATTCTTAGTGCAGCAATATTCGTGTTATATGAAACATATAGAGGAATTAGTCCTGTGCCTAATCTAGATAACTTAAATCCTAAACTTTCTACACTTGTTTGCGCCTGAGTAGTTTTTAAGTTTGACATAGTTTTTGCTAACACAGGAGAAGCGGTGGTTAAAAAACATTGACCACCAATGTTACGTATTAAATTTTCACTACTAACTACGATGTAGTCAACGTCACCACTAACCAATGCTTGCAGTAAATCTGCTCCCTTGGCAAAACCCACAATTTTATGTTCTAATTTCAAATCCTTAATTAAATCTTTAGCCACTAGAGTTTGTACTGGATGACTCCAAATGCCTACTTTTGTCGGCTTACTTGACATAAATTCAGTCAGTCCCAAATCTCCTCGGCTACAAAACATATGGTGACTTTTATTAATCACTGTAACAAGTGTTTTTTCGCTAATAGTGAGTGCCGGGCATGATCTTGGATTTTCAGGTTGGGTAATAGGTAGAACAAAATCATCGCTCCATGTCATAAAAATAACAGGCTTTTGTGGATTCTTTTTAATCCATTCTTCTGCTCCCTTGCAATCAAGAAAATTCAATAGAGAAGTATCCCATCCCCTTTCAGATAGTCTAGATGACATTAAATTAGAGTACAGTTCTGAATTGGCACCGGGCGCACCAATTTGTAAAAAAGTAAGACGGCCTGCGGCAAGCGTAAAAGAAGATATTAAGCTAAAAAGCAAAATAGTTATGAGTTTTTTCATTTTTTTTCCTATAAGTAAAGTTGAATAAATTTTGCAGCGGTTGATTCTAAAAACGGTTGCATTACCATTATGAAAACTATAGGAATCCAGTCTATTTTTTTAAAATATATACCTATTAGGGTAGACAAAATTAAAGTTATGACAGTTACTAATAAATTTCCTTGATAGTATCCCAACCAACAGGTAGACCCTACTACTAATAACACCGAGAATATTGCAAGTAACCTTTGGTATTTAAAAACAACAGTAGAAATAGATGTTGCAAATTTCCATGCAGCTACAAATAACAATAGATTAATAATGATAAAATAAGTTGAGAAAATAATTAAATTGTTTTTAAATATATCTGGTATACTTTGTAATGTTGTATTAGTCGTAATGATAGCAAGTACAATACTTTCTGATGCGGTGATAGGAATACCCAAAATAAATAAGGGTAACAATGTAGACACTGCTCCTGCATTGTTAGCAGACTCTGACGATACTACAATTTTAAATGGATCATTGGATAGTTTTTCTTCTAGTTTAGCAGCCATCAAACTACTTAAATTATAGCTAAGTCCAGGAACAGTTCCTAATATAAATCCAATCACTGCTCCGCGTATAGCAACTATATAATTTTTAAGCGTAGTTGCAATTGAAATAATAGCAGGTGACGGACTGAGTTGAGATTTTATTATAGGTGAACTTACTGAAGGGATAACTAGTAATCCTGCTAAAACAGGAAGCCATGGTATACCATGTCTGAACATGCTGTTAGCTTCAACAAAAAAATAAGTTTGAAAATTACTACTGTATCCAATAGTGGCTAATCCTAATCCTAGTGCTGCTAACAATGCATTAACAGTTAATTTATTTTGAGAAAATGATATTATGCATATCACTGCAATCAAAAGTAAAATAGTTTGTACAATTGTTGATAAACTTTTTGCCCAATACAAGCCTAAAGTGACCATTAATAAAAAAAGCACGAAACTTATTAATCCAGATAATAGCGAATAAAATGCAGTATCAAATAATAAGTTTTCTCCTTTACCTTGCTGTGCAAGCTTATGCCCCCATACCGAACTAGGTATAGAGGAGGTATCCCCAGGTACTCCGGTGATAATTGAAGATACAGACCCAAAGTATTGGGCCGAAGTTAATACGCCAAGATAAAAAATTAAAACATTAATTGGTGCTGTACTCATTAAGATGACAAACATAGCACCCATTAACGATCCAGTACCTAACCCTGGCAATAATCCGGCAAGTATACCAAGTATTAATCCCATACTACCAAACATAAATACATCTATCATTTAATAGTTTTCTGAAAAATTATCATTGCAACATATTTATACTATTATAAATTCATTTAAGATAAATATGAGTAAATCATGACCTCAACTACCAGCAGCATTTCAACACAGGCCTGGGCATTAGCCCAAGTTCTTCAACATCAACATCCGATATATCAGATACATAATGGATTTGTATTGACTGAGAATGAGCTTGCTCAAGTTAAAACAGCTACATATGTTCCAAAATTGTCGAAAGCAACTAAATTCAATATGAACGATTTGCCGTGGTGTAAAGGGTGGTATATTAATTATGTTATGCGTGAAAATGAAATGCTGCTAGATTCTGAATTGATGTTTTTGTATCAACATTTTATAATGTTATACCCAAACACAGTGGCTAGAATTAAATCTTTTGCAGTGGCTAGATTAAGCCCAAATGGATTTATAGGCCCACACACTGATGTTGATGAGAATAATAAAGTTAATTACGAACTATATATTCCACTATACGTCCCGTGCGGTGCCGACATTGGATTTGAAAATTATGGAATATTACAGTTACCACAATACTCTGTTAACGCACTAGATATAAAAGAAGTTCATGCAGTTTGGAACCTGTCCAGTGAACATAGATATGTATTAGTGCTTACTTTTAATGATCGGGCTACTAGTGTACCAAAAATTTTTTAATTTAAGCATATGATACTAGAATGAATATTATATATGATTCCCCTGTTAAACAGTTCGCAAACCAAACTTTAAATTGGCTACCCTGGAGAATGGATAGTATTAAACAATATAATCATCATTTGTCTACTAGATATGATGAATTAGCAAAATATAACTGGGTTGATGCTAAATTTACATATACGTTTAACTCACATGGTTTTCGGTGTAATGACTTTACTAGTGAGCCTACCGCAATGTTTTTAGGCTGTAGTTATACTTTTGGTACCGGATTACCAATTGAATCAACTTGGGCATATCTTACCGCACAGAAATTAAATTTAAAACTAGCAAATTTAGGCACAGGTGGTGCAGCATTAGACACCTCTTTTCGTCTATGCCATGGATGGATTGACAAAATCAAACCATCCATAATTTTTCTATTATCGCCTGATCCTGCTCGTCATGAGATGTTTCATGAAAACGGTGATTCATATACCATGCTACCAAGTCAAATAGAAAATCTTGACGAAACATCAAAATCTTTTTATAAAAGATGGCTTATGGTAGATACTAATGCATATATCAATGCTGAGAAAAATCGTTTAGCAATTGAGCATATGTGTTCGGTTCGAAATATAAAACTAGTAACTATCCCATTAGAAGATTATTTCTTGTCAAAAGTTGATTTGGCTAGAGATTTAACTCATAATGGAGTAATTTCTAATTATAATTTATCACACCAAATATTAAATAACACTTAAAATAAATTTTTGATAGTATGATTGTAAATCCAACGAGAGAATGATGGGTCATTAATATCATCATTTGTATCGAACGCAGGAATATTTAACCCATCATAAATTATTTTTTTATATTCTCTTGCTCTATTGAGTTTCAAATTATCAAATAGACCCCAATCCATTTCACTAAAATCTTTATTTAGAGTCTTGTCTAAACTTACTCCTAATCCTGATATAGTAAACGCAGTTTGGCCAGTTACGCAACGTTTTGATTGTTTTTTTGATACTTCCGTTACTAAGTCAGTGACTTCAAAAATATTGGTGTGATCATTTTCCCAAAACATTTCTGTGGTTAAACGTCTATTGGGTGCGTACATATTATCACCGGTGAGTTGTTGAAATTTTATTATCAATTCATGGGTTTTACTCATTGCTCTATATCCATATTTTTTAGAGTTTAGATCAAAGTCACTCAAAAACTCAATTGGAAATCCAGTAATAGTTTCTTTCATTGTTAAAGGTGATAACTTCCATGTATCTAGTGGATTTTTATCACTTAACAAGAAGTCCGCAGTACTTTTCATTTCCTCTAATGGTTCCCCCGGTAACCCAAAAATAAAGTTACCGTGCAGCGAGACACTTTTACCATACTTATCTTTGATACGGTGCAATACTTTAAATAGTTCAGTTCTACTACCACCTTTGCCTATGATTTTTGCAGCGGTTTGATTAAATGTTTCAATTCCAAAAAAAGCAGATACACACCCGCTTTCAAATAACCAATCAATAGTTTCAGGATGCGCTTTTAATAAATCTAATCTAAGATAGGCCCACCAATTCAATTTGAAAGGAAGTTTTTTACTAATATCATATATCATTTTGCATTTTTCTGGACTATCATTAAAAGTATCGTCACAGAAAAAGTAAGTTGTAGTGTTAAATCTTTCGTAGTTTTCTAATAATTCAGCATATAAAATATCAGCTGATCTAATGTAATCTAGTTTCTTTTTACCATTTAATGGAAATGAACAAAAAGCGCACCTAAATATGCAGCCTCTACTTACTTCCAAGTAAAGTCGTTCATTATTTAATATACCATCATAATCTTTATAATTTAATTTAGATGACGCAAAGTCATAGTTTTCTGCTTTAGCATCATCAATGACTACGGGGCCAAATATACTTTTTTTTGATTTTTTTAGCGATTCATTACCTAATAAATTATTTGCTAAATTTACCACTGATGATTCTGCATACCCAACTATCACATAATCAAAATCATTATTTGATTCGGCATCAAATGCAGTTTGACCTCCAATCACAAATTTTACTTTAGGATTAATTTCTCGTATGAAATTTTTTATTTCTTCATTATACTGTTTGCCATGTGGCAATATAGCACCCGTTTTTATCAATTTACATTCAACCCCTCCATCATCTCTCTGATAGATTGAACTTATATCTGCATAATTAAAATTATTAACACCAACAAATAAAGTTTGATCCGATATAGTATATGACAAAATATGTTTTAATTCAGCAAGAGTAAAAACATGTAAATGATTTATGACTGCTACTTCAAATCCAGCATCTCGTAAAGCAGATGCTGCTCTGTATGCACCTAACACTTTTTGCATTCCTATTATAGATGTGATGTCAGTTAATATAATTACATTGGGTTTAGTGTTGTCAAAATGATCCATGTATTCTATTAATAATGTAAATATAGTTTTGTAAAATTATTCTTAAATATCTATATTGAGTATTATGTACCTTTTCTAAGTATGAAATTAGATATAGTTGTTGCATTACTAAAATTTGGATGCTTAACTTTTATCAATTCATATATATCAGCCGGCATTTCATTATTGAACATGCGTTGTTCTATGTCGGCTTCAACAGTAAACATTGAGTTATTAAGGTCTGCTGTTAATTCATCCAAAAATTTCCTATTTATTCTTGGAGAATCAAATGTTGACTCTAGCACTTTATCTATTATTTCAGTAGAATATAAATCTGTCAGTCTGGTACGTATTTCTTCTTTGCTAGAATATAAATGTTCCCAATCAAGAAGAATAGGATTATCCCTATAATGATAATGTATATCCAAATGATTAAAATTATAATTAGAACCAAACTTTCTTGACCAATATGGTTCTCCGCTAATATACAGTATTCCATTTGGTTTTAATACTCTATATACTTCTGCAAGAAAATTAGGTAAATTATTAATACGAGATAGCAATCCTGATGCTATGCTTGAATCAAATGTATTATCTGCAAATGAAAAAATGGTATCTGATACCGTAACTAGAGTGTCTAATTCGGCATACCACCATGGCAAGTTGCCACTATCTGATGGCAAGTACAGCACAGAAGAAGACGGTATGATAGTAGTAACTGATGCGGCTCCTGCAGCTTCAATCCATGGAGACAGTAATTCTGGCTCTACCCCGGTTATTTCTAAGACGGTTTGTCCAGTGACATTAGTTGTAGCATAATATCTATCTAAATCTGCTTGCTGATATGGTAGTAAGGTTGTAGTCATACACGTATTTATCAAATTATATAAATAATATATTATTATAATTGATTTTTACGTAGTATGAGATACCGTTTCTCGGAGCAAAGTTGGTGCGACTGACCGGAATCGAACCGGTACGCACTTAAGGCGGCAGATTTTAAGTCTGCTATGTCTACCTATTCCATCACAGTCGCATTGTTCTTTTCTGTCCCTTATATGTTCTTCACTTTAAACTGTATTATACATGAATTTATAATTATTGTCAAGAAATCATTAATAAATACTCAAATGTTGACGCCCAAAGAACGAATTCCAAATTATTTACGCCGTCGAGTAATAGAACGTGACGGGATACATTGTGTTTATTGTGATGATGATTTG
>Ga0114967_10005523_pt1 | contig 10039 bp, 9 predicted proteins | sample M_130628_MF_Meta_FD_92639 | JGI IMG/M metagenome (GOLD analysis project Ga0114967, IMG submission 92639) | Freshwater microbial communities from Lake Montjoie, Canada to study carbon cycling - M_130628_MF_MetaG | ecosystem: Environmental > Aquatic > Freshwater > Lake | place: Lake Montjoie... | reverse complement strand
AATCTGACGTTTCTAAAATTGAATATGCAAATGGCTCAACATTAGATTTTAGAAAAGAAGCATTAAGAAGTGAGGATGTCAAAACAGAGCCGCTTAGTATTTTTGCTTTTGCATCAGGCGGATTAGGAATTTTGTCTCTTTTTGCTGGGGGCTTAGGCGGACTAGGAATTTTATTTGCATTGGGTGGGATAATACTGGGTTTTATAAGCAAAAAAAACATAAAAGATAGCAAAGGGAAACTTAGAGGTAAAGGATTTGCCAATGCGGGAATTTGGCTCGGATTTGGTTTTGTGTTTCTAATTCTATTGGCATTGATTTTAGTTATTTTCTTATTAGTTAGCTTTGGTTAATTTTTTATAGCAAGTTTATATTATGAGCAACATCATTATTTTAGGCGCTGGAATGGTTGGAAGTGCGATGGCATTTGACCTTTCTAAAAATCATGCAGTTACACTTACAGATCTAAGTGTTGAAAGATTGAATCAGCTCCAACAAAAAAATGATTCTGTACAATATCTTCAACTCGATGTTACCAATCATGATGAACTACAAAAAGCTATTGCCAAAGAAGATTTGGTAATCTGTGCTGTACCTGGTTTTTTAGGCTTTGAAACCATTAAGCAAATCATTCTTGCTAAAAAAAATGTAGTTGATATTTCTTTCTTCCCTGAAAATGCTTTGGAGCTTGATGCCTTAGCAAAAGAAAATGAAGTTACCGCTATTGTAGATTGTGGCGTAGCGCCAGGCATAGGAAATTTCATTTTAGGCAGATATAATCATACCCATAAACTCACCGATTTTGAATGCTTGGTAGGCGGATTACCCAAAATTAAAAAATGGCCTTTTTGTTATAAAGCCCCTTTTTCACCTATTGATGTAATCGAAGAATATACAAGGCCTGCAAGATATATTGAAAACGGAAACCTCATTACCCGACCAGCTTTATCGGATTGTGAGTATGTGCATTTTGATGAAGTAGGTACGCTCGAATCTTTTAATTCGGATGGATTAAGGTCTATTATTTATACGATGCCACATATCAAAAACATGAAAGAGAAAACACTACGTTATCCCGGACATGTAGAATACGTGCGTGTGTTAAAAGAAAGCGGATTCTTTAATCAAGAACCTATTTCTATAAATGGAATAGAAATTTCTCCATTGGATTTCACCAGCAAAATTTTATTTAATGAATGGAAGTTGGGTGTTAACGAACCTGAGTTAACCATCATGCGCGTTACAGTTACTGGAGAAAACCACGAAGGGAAAACAGAAAAAATTGAATACTTTTTGTATGATGAATTTTGTTCAAATACAAATACCTCTTCTATGGCAAGAACCACAGGATACACCGCCACAGCAGCAGCCAATATGTTTTTAAATGGATTTTTTACGCATAAAGGTGTCTTTCCGCCTGAACTTATCGGTCACGATGAAGCCTGTTTTAATTTTATCTTCAACTACCTTTTAGAAAGAAACGTACATTACAAAAAAACGATTTCCCTGGTTTAAATTTTTCTAAATGCCAACATTTTATGAATTAGATAAACAAAGCAGAGATGAATTGGTGTTAAACATTCATACAAATGTTTTAGCCGCTTTTGATACAAATCACAATGCGCATTTAATTAAATATTTTGATGATGAGGATACCTACATTCGAAAAACAGCATACCTTTCTGTGGGTAAGATTTATGTACAACATAAAAAATTACAGGCACGTATCATGAAAATGCTCAACGATTTATGCACGCATGATTCTTATAAAATCAGACAAACCGTTATCAATGCTGCTGGTGAAATTGGAAAAAATGATTTTGATATTGTACAACATTTTTTTGACGATGCTTTGTTCGACGATCATCATGCACCAAGAAATGCGGTGATTGGTTCAATTAAAAAAATGGGTGAAGTCAATCCAACACCTGTTTTAATTTGGTCGAAAAAATATTTACATCATTCAGACAAAGAAATTCGTAGAGAAATTTGTCATGGAATAGAATTAAGAGGTAGGAAACATCCTAAAGACATTTTACCACTTTTGAAGGAACTACAATTTGATGCAACGTCAAGGGTTAGAAATACTTTGGTTCATGTACTTGGACAAATCGCCTACAAAAAAGGATGTCTGGAAATCGTTATTGCAGAATTGAAACAATGGGAAAATCAAAATCTTGTAGAAGATGCAATTGCTGAAATCATTGATGTTCATCATCGTTACCGAAACTTTTCAGCATACACACAAGATGAAGCTAAATTATATATTCAATCGGTTTTTTAAAATTAAAAAATTATAATCATGTCAAGAATCAATTTGTTTTTTTTAGTTTTAATTTTTCTCTTTTCTTGTAGAACTGAACATGAAGGGGATTGTTTAAATTATGTTTCATCTCCTGTAACGCAAGTAAGCATGCTCGATAGTGGAATCATAAATCAACCCATCAATATTGATTTTTACTTTAATGCAAATAATGGTTGTGGTAATTTTTATAATTTCAACGTTAATACAATAAGCGATACAATGGTAATTTCACCTGTTGTAAAATATGAAGGTTGCGTTTGCACGATGATTTTTCAAAATTTACAAACTACCTATTCATACACGCCAACTAATTTAGGCTATGCATATTTCAAATTTCCTCAATCGGATTCTACCTTTTTGATGGATAGTATATATATTCATCAATAAATAAAATCATTATGTCACTTGACTATATCAACATTAATAAAAGCTCTTGGAACAATAAAGTAGACATTCATCTAACTTCGGAATTTTACAATCAAGCCGGGTTCTTACAAGGGCAAACTTCATTGAAAGAGATTGAATTAAATTTATTGGGAAACATAGAAGGCAAGTCTGTATTGCATTTGCAATGTCATTTTGGACAAGATAGCATTTCCTTAGCGAAGTTGGGTGCAAAAGTAACTGCAATAGATTTCTCAGAAAAAGCAATTGAAAAGGGTAAGGAAATTGCCACACAAATGAATGTTGATGTCAATTTTATTTGTTGTGATATTTACAATTTAAAATCTTTTTTGACTGACGAATTTGATATAGTTTTTACATCTTATGGCACCATTGGATGGCTTCCAGATTTAGATAAATGGGGAAACATCATACATTCATTTTTAAAACCAGATGGTAAATTTGTATTTGTAGAATTTCATCCGGTGGTTTGGATGTTTGACGATCAGTTTGATAAAATTGGTTATGATTATTTTAATTCTGGTCCAATTGTGGAAGAATATTTGGGTACCTATGCAGATAAGTCAGCTGATTTAAAACAATCCTATGTAATGTGGAATCACGGATTGAATGAGGTTTTCAAGGCCTTAAGAAACAATCATTTACAAGTGGATGATTTTGATGAGTATGATTATTCGCCTTACAGTTGTTTTTTAAATACGATAGAATTTGAACCTGGGAAATTTAGAATTAAAAAATTAGAACATAAAATACCGATGGTGTATTCGATAACGGCTGTTAAAAAATAAAACTAAATTGTACTTTAATTTTAAATAAAATAAAAGCTATGTTTAGATGTATAATTTCACTCACAACTTGTTTGTTGTTATTAACTTTAATCGGAAAATCTCAATGCAGAATAAAAGACTACCAATCCTATAAATACGTTTTAAAAGTTGATGGTGATTATGTAGTCAATTACAGCAATTATAAAAAGCTATACAAATTCGATGGTGATTATTTGATTGATTATAACAGCTATAAAAAATTACTCAAGTTTGATGGCAATTATATTGTTCGATATTCGGATTATAAAAAAATTGGAAAGCTGGATGGGGAGTATTTAATTCGCTACTCAGATAACAAAAAAGTAGCTGTTTTAGAATGCCCTGGTAGGAGAGGTGCATTGGCGGCAGCAGCTTATTTTTTATATTAACTTTCATTGGTTAATTTGCACTTCAAACATCATGACAGATACTTCAAACATATTTATCCAAAAATCGAATGTAAAAGCGGCAGATTTAGAACATCGTCGTAAAATAAATTTCAATATTGGAAAATATAATGCGGCGGTACCACAGGGAAAGTTGCAATTTAGTGCGTTAGAATATGCGAGAGAGCGTGCAAAAAACATCAAATGGCGTGCGTTAGAAAATTTAGATAAACAACTCGAAAATTTTGAATTGCAATTTAATAAGCGCGGAGGAAAAGTATTGTGGGCAGAAAATACGGAAGATGCCATTAAAGAAATTCTAGCCATTTGTAAAGCAAGAAATTGCAAAACTTTGGTAAAGAGCAAAAGCATGGTTACCGAAGAAATTCATTTAAATCAAGCACTTGAAGATAATGGTATTGAAAGTATAGAAACGGATTTGGGTGAATATATTCAACAATTGGATGGCGAATCGCCTTATCATATCGTTACACCTGCGATGCACAAAAGCAAAGAAGATGTAGCAAAGTTATTTGCAGAGAAATTAGGAACAGATCCAAATTTAACCCCACAGGAATTAACGCTTGTTGCTCGAGATATTCTTAGAAAAAAATATGTTGAAGCTGAAGTTGGAGTTACTGGAGCAAACTTTATCATCAGTGATATTGGCGGAATCGCCATTACTGAAAACGAAGGCAACGCAAGATTAAGCTGCGCTTTTCCTAAAACGCATATCGTTGTGGTGGGTATTGAAAAAGTTATCCCTTCTTTAAATGACCTCTCCTTATTCTGGCCTTTATTAAGCACATTTGGTACTGGACAACAAATGACCGTGTATAATACGATTGTTACTGGTCCTCGTCAACCCAATGAAACCGACGGTCCTGAAGAAATGTTCGTGATTTTATTGGATAACGGTCGTACCAATATTTTAAAAAACCCAAAGCAAAGGGAAAGTCTTTACTGCATTCGATGTGGGGCTTGTTTAAATGCTTGTCCGGTATACAAAAACATTGGCGGACATAGCTACGGCGCTACTTATAGTGGTCCAATTGGGAGTGTGATAACGCCCAATTTAGAAGGTTTAGACTCGTTTAAACATCTCAGTTATGCATCCTCATTATGTGGCAATTGTACCGAAGTTTGCTCGGTTAAAATTAACCTTCATGAATTATTGCTTGATAACAGACATGAGTCAGTAGAACAAGGAAGTGCTGATTTGTCGGAAAAAATCGCCTGGAAAATCTGGAAATTATCAAACCTACATCGCAGTCTGTTGAATCTCGGAAATGCCAAAATGAAAAACAAAATCGTAAATAAATTATTTACGTCATGGACAGCATCTCGAGGCGATCTGAAATTCACAGATAAAACATTTAATCAACTTTGGAAAGAACGAGAGAAGAAATAACACACTGATTTCAATACTAATTCTGAAATAAAATATTATATTAGATGAGTTATTTGTTTACTCAAATTCAATATGATACTGCTCTACACCCATAAAATTACTTCACGTTTAAACTATATCTGTCATTTTATTTTAAAAGAACAGTTGGGATTGGATTATGTAATTACCACAAACAAATCAGACTGTTTAAATCAAAATCAAGTTGTAATTAATTATAGCAATGAAAAAATTGAATCCCATACTTTTCATATAAAACCACATGGGTTACTATTTGAAACAGACATCAAATCTCAGCATATACAATGCTTTGAAGCCTATGGGAATCCTGCTTTTTTTTATGTAAAAGATGCAGATTTGGCGTTTGATATTTTTGCAGCCACCTTTTATTTGATTAGTAGATACGAAGAATACTTGCCACACGAAAAAGATATTTTTGGTCGTTATGCGCATGAAAATTCTATTGCGTTTAAAAATAATTTTTTACAAAAACCAATTATTAATTTTTGGATTAAACATTTTGGACAACTGTTGAAAAGCAAGTTTCCAAACATTGATATTTCATTCAAATCATTCCAAACCATTTTAACCTATGATATTGATATGGCTTGGTCATTTAAAAACAAAGGATTTTTACGAAACCTAGGCGGTTTTATAAAGCAGCCAAGTTTGGAACGATTGTATGTAATGTTTAAATTAAAAAAAGACCCATTTGATTCGTATACTTTTTTAGATCAAATGCATGAGCCATTAAAATTGGACATTTATTATTTTTTCTTGGTTGCCAATTCGGTTAGTCAGTTTGATAAAAACATATCATTGAAACGGAATCCGATGCAGAATTTAATTAAACATCATCTTAATAAATATAAAATCGGGTTACATCCATCTTGGAAAAGTAAAAAGAACATTAGGTATTTAAAAGACGAAAAAAAATCACTAGAATCCATTACTCAAGAACCTGTGTTGTATTCACGTCAGCATTATATACATTTTACATTGCCAGAAGGTTATGAACGTTTGAATGAATGCGGTATTAAAAAAGATTTTAGTATGGGATATGGCAGTATCAACGGTTTCAGGGCTTCGTTTGCAGGAAGTTTTTATTGGTATAATTTATCCAAAGAAACCATGACTTCATTAAAAATAATTCCATTCTGTTTTATGGATGCCAATAGTTATTATGAACAAGATCAAAACGCTGAAAAAAGTTTTGAGGAGATAATGCATTACAAAAACATTTGTGCTCAAGTAGATGGTTTATTTGTGCCCATTTTTCACAACAATTTTTTAGGAACAGATAAGTCTTTTACAGGTTGGAGAGAAATGTATGCAAAATTTATATCTCAGGCTCTACAATAATTTTCTCCTGATCTCTTTTAACGCTATGGTTTACAATATATACACCAACTATCGTTACAATTGTTCCCATTAAAATGGTTAGTGTGAGTTTTTCTGCTAATAAAATAGATGCGCTTATCATGGCTACAATTGGATTGATATAAGCATATAGAGAAGATATGGCAGGAGGCAACTTTTTAAGGGAATAAATAAATGCAATAAAACTAATGATAGAACCAGCAGCAATTAAATAAAAAATAGCAAACCACGATTTACTTGTTATTTCCTTTATCGGGATGGGTTGTTGTGTAAAATGTACAATGGCATACAACATCAATGACCCTAGTATCATTTGCCATCCTAACGAATAATATGGATTAAGACCAATTTTATTTCGAGATAAAAAAACAGTACATAAACTCCAAGAAAACATCGCAACAATTGAAAGGGATAATCCTAAAATTAAATCACCATCTATTTTGCTAAACATGTTTTTGTAAAACACAAAACCAACTCCGGCAATGCCTAAAATCAATCCAATAAAAGTTAAAGCAGAAACATTTCTTTTTTTGAAGAATATCCATTCAATGACTACAACACTTAAAGGAGATAATGCTCCGATTAAAGAAGCTAATCCAGTAGGCAAATATTTTAATCCCCAACTGCTTAGTCCGTTGGCAATTACAAACATCAGTATCGACATCAGAAAGATAATTTTGAATTCTTTCCAATTCGGAAGAGGCAATTTTTTTACGAAAGAAAAAAAAGAAATAAATATAGTACCTGCTATAAACTGACGAATATAAGCCACTTGAAGACCAGGCAATTGCTCTACGGCAACTTTACTTGCAACCCATGTTGTACCCCATAAAATACTGGTGGTTGCTAATGCAAAATATCCACCAGCTGAAGATTTATTTATCGAAATGTCGCTCAAATTAATGTTTAAAATGTCTTTGTCCTGTTATTACCATTACTAAGTTCTGTGCTTTGCAATAGTTTATAGAATCTGCATCACGAATAGAACCTCCCGGTTGTATAAAAGATGTAATGCCCGCTTCGTGTGCAATTTTTACACAATCATCAAATGGGAAAAATGCATCACTTGCCAATACGGCTTCTTTTAAATCAAAATTAAATTGCTTGGCTTTTTCTATGGCATGTCTTAAAGCATCGATTCGACTGGTTTGTCCGCATCCTTTACCAATCAATTGTTTGTTTTTAATTAAAGCAATCGCATTACTTTTTAAATGTTTACAAACCAGATTGGCAAAAATTAAATCTTCTTTTTCGGCATCAGAAGCATTTCTTCCGCCTTCTTCTTTCCATTCAGCAAAATTTCCAAGATTGTTTTCTTGAATTAACACACCGTTTAATAATGATTTAAACTGTGTTTTTGGCAAGTCGGTTTGTTTAAGTTGAAGTAAAATTCTATTCTTTTTAGCAGATAAAATGTTCAATGCTTCATTATCAAATTTAGGCGCAATCAATACTTCAAAAAATAATTCATTGATGGCATTAGCGGTTTCTGCATTCATTATATCATTACATACCAAAACACCGCCAAATGCACTTTCAGGATCACCAGCCAAAGCCAAATCCCATGCCGATTTCAAATTATTTGCTTGTGCAATTCCACAAACATTGGTATGTTTTATAATGGCAAATGTAGTAGTAGTAAATTCTTGTATGATTTGAATGGCAGCATCTACATCTACTAAATTATTATACGATAACTCTTTGCCATTTAGTTGAGTAAATACTTCGTTTAAATTGCCATAAAATTCTGCAGGTTGATGTGGATTTTCGCCATAACGTAAACTGCGTTTTTCTTTATTGAATGGTGTAATGAATTCGGTTTTATTGAAATAATTTGAAATGGCATTGTCGTAATGACTACATACATCAAATGCTTTTATGGCTAAAAATCTACGTTGATCAAAGCTAGTGCAACAATCTTGTGTGCTTAAAAATTGATGTAACAATTCGTATTCTCTTTTTACAGCTACCACCGTAACATCTTGATGGTTTTTAGCAGCAGCACGAATCATAGAAGGTCCGCCAATATCTATTTTTTCAATGATTGGACTTTCATCCAACAATTCTTGGTTGGCAAAACTTTTTACGGTTTCTTCAAAAGGATATAAATCCACAATGACCAAATCAAATTCTGGGATTTGATATTGTTGCATTTCAGCCTTGTGTACTTCATCAGCGCGTTTGCCTAAAATGGCGCCAAATACAAGCGGATGGAGGGTTTTTACACGCCCGCCTAATATTGAAGGGAAGCCGGTTAAACTTTCTACAGAAACACAAGGGATGTTTAATTTTTCAATAAAATCTCTGGTGCCTCCGGTGCTGTAAATTGTTACGCCATGTTGATGTAAACATTGTACAATTGGCTCAAGACCATCTTTATAAAAAACAGAAATTAATGCGGATTGAATTTTTTTCATCGTAAATATTGCTATGTATAATAATTATTGCAAGTTCATCACAAATGGACCTTGATCTTTAATTGAAAAGCAAAGCAAATTTAGCGTTTCACATTCTTTTTTCCATTTAGTTATTTTCCACAAACTGTTAGATGCATCAAAAACAATAATCTTTGGTTGAATTGAACATAAAATTTCACGGAAACTTAATCTTGTATTTTTGGAAATAACCAGTACATCAATATTTATTTTATGTTCGATAGGTTTAAAACAAACAGCACGATCAATAATCATCATTCGTTTATTTTGTAGCATATATACATGTTTATGAAAATTTAATGGCTTGCTTTCTTCTAAAAGCTGATTGGCACGATATGAAATTCGCGATGGATTTAATAAAAATGAAAGCGTTTTTTCATCGTGATTTATGACTTCTTCTCCCAAAAATTGGTATTTATTTTTGTATATGTAATCTATTAAAAGATGATGTGTATTGTTGTAAATAATTAACCGATGTTGCTGTAGGGCGTTGATTTCCGCAAAAGCTTGATTCCCAAAAAAAAATAAGCTGCAACAAAGGGAAAGCTTAATAAATCGTTTTTGATGTTGTAAAACCCAACATAATCCAAATACCACAAATCCATATAGAAATAATGTACTCCAAGCGTCTGAGTAAATGTTATCCCAAATTGAAAATGGAATGTTATTAATCTGCACAATGGTTTCATTTAAAAATTGAATCGAATAGAAAATAAACGTAGAAATCAGTTTTGCTAAAAATGAAAACTTATAAAATAGCACCAAAAATATTTCGGCAAAAAGAATAATGGTAGATAATGGTACAGCAATCAAATTACTTAATAAAAACAAATTTGGAAACTGATGAAAATAATAAATACAAATGGGAAAAGTGATGATTTGTGCAGCAATCGTAATGGAAGACATTTCCCAAATTT
>Ga0114967_10005522_pt1 | contig 10039 bp, 11 predicted proteins | sample M_130628_MF_Meta_FD_92639 | JGI IMG/M metagenome (GOLD analysis project Ga0114967, IMG submission 92639) | Freshwater microbial communities from Lake Montjoie, Canada to study carbon cycling - M_130628_MF_MetaG | ecosystem: Environmental > Aquatic > Freshwater > Lake | place: Lake Montjoie... | reverse complement strand
GGTTGCTAGTGTTGCACTTTAACAAAGCAATATCGTTATTTCCCATTCTTCTACAAGCATCTAAGGCCAGTTCTATATCCTCCAAATCTGCAATACCTGTAGAAATAATAACTGGCTTTCCTTTTGATGCTACATATTCAATCAAGGGAATATCTGTTATTTCAAAAGAAGCTATTTTATAAGCTGGCACGTTAAGCTGTTCCAAAAAGTCAACTGCAGATTTATCAAATGGGGATGAAAAACAAACTAAGCCTTCTTCATTTGCAATTCTAAAAAGTTCCTCATGCCATTCCCATGGAGTATAAGCTTCTTGGTATAATTCATACAAATTTCTTCCTTCCCAAATAGTTCCTTTAATTAAAAAATCATCATTTTTTGAATCTATTGTAATAGTGTCTGCTGTATATGTTTGAAATTTAATACAATCAGCACCAGCCCTTTTTGCTGCACGAATTGTCTTTATAGCTGTGTCGATATCTCCATTATGATTAGCTGACAACTCGGCAATAATAAAAACTTTATTAGCTATTTCAAAATTCCCTATTTTCATATTTAATTGTTGTTTTTCTGAATAATATCATTGTCAATATTATTATTAATTATTAGCCCATTCAATATTGTTGTTGACTCGCCAATTTTTATTCCATAAAATATCGTTGAATTCATGCCTACCAATACGTGAGATTCGATTTTGATAGATGATGCTAAAACTGCTGATGGTGCAATATGAATATTATTCATAAAATAACAATCATGAGAAATAAGTGAATTATTATTAATATAATTCAAATCTCCTAATATAACAGAACTGCCAACATTTGCTCCAGCTAAAATAACATTACCACTTCCCATTTTTACAGATTTTTCAACTATTGCCTTAGGATGAATTATATTTGGAAACAAACATCCTTTTTCTTTTAGCTTTAGAAATAATTCAAACCGTTTTTTTCGCTTTTCTAACACCCCAAAAGCAATAATGAAATTATTAATGAACAATTCTAATAATGAATCTACAGCTTTTAAATTACCAACCACAGGAACCTCCAATACTTTTGAACCCAAGCCAATATTATCATCTAACAATCCTACAATGATATATTCTTTTGAATCTCTCAAAGAATCGATACACATTTTCGCGCCACCTCCAGCTCCAATAATAATTATGGGGATTTTATCTGATTCATGCGAAATCAATAAATTTTTATCGAAAACAGATCCTTGATTTATATTTTTTTCAACAAACTCGATTACATCACTCTCTTTAATTATTCTTTTATTTATAATTTCTGGAGATAAATCAAACTTAACTAATAAAGCATTTGCCTTTTTAGAAATAGTAAAACCATCTTTCTTCTCTATACTCTTAATTTTAAAATATTCATTGCAATTATCTAAACTGTCTTTAGAAATTAAATAAAAAAGATCTCCAACGTTTATAATGTCACCTTTTGATATCTTGAAATATAAATAACCAGATTCTTCAGCTTCTACATCTATATCTGCCTTTGATGATTCAATAGACATAATTAATTCTCCACTACTAATATAATCACCAGAATTTATATATAGTTCGGCGATTTTGAATGAATCGTCTGATGCATTAAATTTTTCTACAAAATATTTCTTCATTTTAAAAATTTTATAATTGCTGTGCTAATACTAAAGCTAGTTGGTAAAACATTTTGTTCTAAGTCTCTTGAACTAGGAACAATTGTATTATTTGAAATTCTTAACAATTTATAAGTCACGCAATTATTTTCAATGAGATTTGACACAACTTCCGAAGAAAATGAAGCAAAAGAATTTCCCTCTTCAACTATGCATAACTTGTTTGTTTTAAAAATGGAATCAATTAATCCGGGCACATATGCGATTGAAATATCAGAAACAACAAAAACATCTACTAATATTTCTTCTTCTAAAAATAAAATCTCGGCAGCCTTTAATACTTCGTCAACTATCCCACCATAACATACAATTGTCACAACTGAATTTCCTTCAAAGGGTCTCAATCTAACAACCGGATAAGTCACATCGTCATTATTAATTTCAAGATCATATCCATCTATTAAACTTTCGTACATTTTTTTTGTGTACAAAGTTTTATTTTCAACCAAAAGTACTGGTTGCCTATTTTGTAAAATCCTAGAAAAAATAATTGAAGGCTGAATTAATTGATTTAAAACTATCACTTTAAGTCCAGGAATTCCTAAAAAATGTTTTTCTATAGATTGACTATGTGTCGGACCATATCCCCTATATCCTCCCATGGGAGTCCTTAAAATAAAAGGTAAATCTAACTTTACGCCATACATTAATGTAAATTTAGAAATATGTTGTAGTAATTGATCAAAAGCTAAAGTTGTAAAATCTCCAAACATAATTTCAACAATACTAACATTTCCCCTAAGTGCCATCCCTATAGACAAGCCAGTAATTGCTTGCTCGCTAATAGGCGTATTTAAAACCCGTTCTGGATATTTATTTGAAAGGTCCCTACTTACTTTAAATGCTCCACCATACTCTTTAGGATTATAGGAATTATTATTTTCAATATCTTCCCCAATAAAAATCGAATTCGTATAAGAATACAGAATATTATCTAATTCATTATAAATCAATTCATTATATCGTGCATTTGAATTTGTATCTTTATTTATAAGTTGAAAACCTTCATTCTTTTTTTTCGGAACGTCCAAAATATTATCACATACTTCATTCACGATAATTGACTCATCTAATTCTGCCAAAACAGTATTGATGATTAAATCAATTTCTTGATCCCAAATTGAAATTATTTCATTATTATTTTCAATAAAAATATTTAAAGGATCAAGCTTTTTTAAATTAAAAATCAAATCATCATCTCTGTTATCATCTCCTTTTGAATGAGAATTTAATCTAGCTAGCTCAACTTCTATAAATACTGGTTTTGAGTTGTTTCTTGAATAATCAAAAGCTTCTTTAAAAACATTATCAAGATAAGAAATATCATAAATAGACGAACTATAATAATTTACACCGAAACCCCTGATTCGATCAGAAATATCCCCGGAAAAACATTGATCAAAACTAGTAGATTGTGAGATTCCATTTTTTTCAAGGATGTACACTATTGGAATATTCCATAAAGAAGAAATATTTAAAGTTTCATACAAAATTCCTTCCCCTAGAGTACCTTCGCCCAAAAACGCAACAGAAATATTATTCTCTTTAAGTAATTTATTGTCAAATGCTAACCCTGCTGCTATTGGGAGCATACCACCTTGTATTCCATTTGAAATAAAGTATTTATTATATAAATGTTGACTTCCACCGATCCCTTTTGAACAACCTTTAGCATTTCCCAACAATTCTGCAATCAATCCGAGAACGTCATCAGTATATGATATATAATGACCATGGCCCCTATGATTTGAAACCACATAATCTCCTTGAATTGAATATTTAGCTGCAAAAATACCGGAAAATTCCTGACCAACGCACGTATGTACAGTTCCAGATATTTTGCCTAACCTGAACATTTCTAAAAAAAATTCTTCAATTCTTCGTATTTTATATGCTTTTTTATATTCTTCTATGAAGTCCATATTCTTTTTATATTACTTTATTGAATTTAGAGTGAATTCGAATATTTTTAAAATTTTTATTAATTAGTACATGTTCAAATAATGTAGTTTCTTCATCGTAGCCTGAATCCACTAATACTTGAAATAAAATGGGTCTTATATCATATGCATAAGTATATATTTTATATAATCTAATTTCTTTGAATGCTATTTTCTCTATTAAACTCAAGTAAATTTTCCACAATTTATAAAAATGATTGCGTTCAAGATCTGTTTTCATAATAAACGAAATTTCCGCGTTTTTGTCTATCCAATTAATATGAACCAATCCCCCGTAACCTATACATTTATTGGCTTTCAAAAAAGAAAATAAAATTTGAGATGGATTATCATCATTAAAAAGCGGTTTCACAATATTCGCAAAATATTTCTCTTGATCTTCTTGTGTTAGAGGTTTATTCTGGCGCAAATGATACATTTGTTCGTTCCGCCATTTCATTATTAAATTTCTATCTTCGTATCTAATTGGAATCAAAGAGTATGGTCCAAAATTAAAAAAATGATTTTTAAGACACTTATAAGTTTTACCTAAAAAAGCCATATAAAAAATACATTCTTTAAAGTTTTTTAAATAACCACCAAGTGATATCGTCAAATTCTGCCGAATAAAAAATATGACCCCATAAAAAACCATGGTCAACAAGGCTTACACTAAAGTTATCCAAAAACATTTTGCCAAAATCTCTCTTGAATAACTTATTTTGCTGACCTTGATATTCTATCATAACAGGAGTTCTATTAAAATACTCACCCATTAATATATAACTGGAAGACATTTCATACATTTTCTGCATATTCCGTAACAAATCATCAGGATGGATACGTATCAACACTCCTGAAGTAAATACAAGATCGAAAGAGGATGAGACAAAAGAAGATTCAACGATTGAACCGTTAAAACTCCGATCTATTGTGTATTGATTTGTGATGAATTGAATGCATCAGGGCTTATTTCAATAATAGACTTTTTTGCTTCTGGCATTAAATAGTTGAGGAAATTAATATTTCTTCCAATATTACATCCACACTCAAGAACAGATGAAATTCCCGAAACACTTCGCAACATTTCAGCCCAACCTTTAATTCTCATCTCTAGATTAAAACTTGAATTTTTCTTTCGATATTCTTCAGCATATTCCTGCCTCCAAAAATTTTGTTGTTCGTTCATAAAAATTAATTAAAAGAGAAAATAAATTAAATGAATTTCATTAAGGTTTTAACAACATAATCTTGTTGCTCATCAGAAAGTGATGAATAAATTGGTAAACTGATTGTTTCTTTAAAATATAATTCAGCTTCCTTACAATATCCTCTTTGAAAGCCTTTTGCCTCATAAAATGGTTGTAGGTATATAGGTATATAATGCAAATTTACCATGATTCCAGCTTTTATTAGATAATCATAAACCATTCGTTGTGTTTTTCCAGATTTAGATTCTCTGACTCGAATTGGATATAAATGATAACTAGAGAATGTATCAGGATGTTGGGTAGGGAAAATAATTTGATATTCTTCAAATGCGTTGTCATATTTTTTTTGCAATCTGATGCCTCCGTTCTACAAATTCATCTAATCTACTCATTTGACTTAGACCCAATGCAGCTTGCATTTCAGTCATTCTATAGTTATAGCCTATATTAATTTGTTGATAATTCCAAATTTCGTCCTCAGGGCGGGCAAGCATAAATTCATACTTATTCGTTATCCCGTGTGAACGATGACGAATCATTTTCTCTGCTAACTCAGGGTCGTTTGTAACGGCAATACCTCCTTCTCCAGTTGTAATAATCTTTACTGGATGAAAGCTAAATACTGTGATATCACTAAATTCACAACTACCTACTTTTTTATCAATGTAACTTGCACCTATCGCATGAGATGCATCTTCTATTATTTTAAATCCATATTTTTTAGATAAATTAAAAATAGATTTCATTTCACAACTTTGCCCCGCAAAATGAACTGGCATTACAATTTTGGGTAGCTTTCCTAATTTTTCTGCTTGTACAAGTTTTTCTTCCAAACAGCCAATACTCATATTATAAGTATTTGAATCTATATCGATAAAATCGACCATAGCTCCACAGTATAATGCAGCATTAGAACTTGCAACGAAAGAATTTGGACTTGTCCATAGGCTATCTCCATCCCCTAATCCTAAGGCCATACAAGCAATATGTAGACAACTCGTAGAACTATTTGTTGCTACAGCGAAACTTGCACGAACATATTGTGATACTGCCTCTTCAAACTTAGGAACTACCGGGCCTTGAGTAAGGAAATCCGAATTTAATATTTCTACTACAGATTCAATATCCTCACTAGATATATCTTGTTTTCCGTATGGAATCATTTTATATTTTTATGATAAATTAAATTTTATATACTCATTTATTAATCTCCTCAAACTCTCTACCGTTTCCCACTCTGTATTTTGTCCAGAGCTATAATTAAATCCATTTTCTACTTTTTTTGCACTAAAATAGGATTTAAATTCTTCAATATTCCAGTTTGGTACAGTAGGTATGACTACATAATATTTACCTAAGTCATAGGTGTTATATGAATCACTGGCTGTAATCATTTCTTCATGAATTTTCTCACCCGGACGAATACCAACAATTTTATGTTCACATTCAGGGCAAATGGCTTTTGCTACATCTAAAATTTTATACGAAGGAATTTTTGGAACAAACAATTCACCACCCCATGCATTATCTAAAGCGTGCAATACCATACTCACCCCATCATCCAATGAAATATTGAAACGAGTCATCATTGGATCGGTAATTGGCAACACCCCTTCTTTTTTCTTTTTCAAAAAAAATGGAATAACAGATCCATTGGAGCCCATCACATTTCCATACCGAACCACCGAAAATTTTATATCCTGAACGCCTTTTATATTGTTTGCTGCGATAAATAATTTATCTGACGTTAACTTAGTAGCACCATATAAATTGATTGGTGCACACGCTTTGTCCGTTGATAAGGCTACAACTCTGGAAACATTTGATGCCAAACAAGCCTTAATTACATTTTCAGCTCCTCCGATATTTGTTTTTATGCATTCATCGGGGTTATATTCTGCGATATGTACATGTTTCATTGCAGCTGCATGTATAACGTAATCAATGCCCGTAAACGCTCGCTTTAATCTATCCAAATCTCTAACATCCCCTATGAAATAACGAATAGCGCTATACTTTGCTTCTGGAAAGTCTTGAGCCATCTGAAACTGTTTCTGCTCGTCTCTTGAGTATATCACAAGCCTCTTAACAGACGGCCATCGTTCCAAAATAGTTTTGGTTAAAGCCCTACCTAGAGAACCAGTCCCACCCGTAATTAAAATTGATTTGTTATTTAACATTAAAAAATCTATTTTTTATTAAAATTTACTCTAATTACAAAAAATGAAAAAAATGTTTTGACGGTTCAAATTTTAGGCTAAATAATCTATAATAAAGTTGCGTAAATAAAGAGTAATCAGCGTTAATTGAAAAAATAATATGATCTAATTTTAAACTTGCTTAAACAAGAAACTTGATTATTGATTTGAACCTTATTTAATAAACGAATAATTATAAGAGCCACCTTTTATTGATATTCAGTATATTCGAGTTATAATTATTTGAATATAAAAAATTTCCCATATTTAATAAAAATGTTAAGGTAGAAAATAAAAAGTGTGATATAAAAATGATTAAATTATAACTCACCAATGATTCTTCTAAGAACTAACCACAACAAAATCATGAAGGAAAAAAGTGAAAAACCTATAACTCCAAATTTTACCTTACCTTTCCCAAACTTTTCTAAAGGTAAAGTAGGCGTATCTACAAGCTGTATGGTTGGTTCCTCTCTTTCTAAAGTAAATTTGGTTAACTCTAGGTTTCTAGTTAACTCCCCAAAATAAGTACTTAAAATATCTACTTCCATCTGCTTTTTTGTAGCATTTATTCTAGGTACGTTTGATATTAATCCCATACTTTGATCTAAATTTGACGCTGCTTTGAACATATTACCATCTAAAATGCGCTGTACAGAGTCTACTCTGTTTTGAAGGGATGTAAGAGAACGCCTCATTTTCCCTACTTTTAATTCAAAGTATAGTTGTGTAGCTTCCTCAACTAGCAATTTATTCATCCAAAAGGCAAATAATTCACTTTGGTCTTTTACAATTATATCTATAAATGAAGCTTTTTTATCTTTTTTTGCGATGGTCACAATTTCAGAAATATTCAAACTTACCGCTTTTATTAAACTATCCTGTGCTCTGCTAAACTTTTCTCTTTCTAAATCAAGGGGTAATAAATCTATTTCATTTTCTTTTATTGCTTCTTTGAAATGCGTAGCTAAATAATGGTTGTATAAATTTCCTTCTTTCACCTCGGGTAAAGGACTTAATAAGGCTCCTTGTATGATTCTATTCGACTTGAAAAGCAGTAACATATTATCCGAAGTGAACATACCTCCTCCTCCACCTAAATCGACCCCAAATTGATTGGCAATACCTAATAAACTTCCTCCACCTCCGCTTTTTTCTTCTATGGCAAATGTTAATTTGCTTTCGTATTCTTCCACATTAAAAAAATGGGCATACCCGAAGCCTAAACCTCCTCCTAACAATCCCGCAGCTACAATGATCCATTTATACCCCATGAAATAGGTAAAGAGTGCTTTTCCCTTCTCAATCAGTTCCTTTAAACTGATTTCGTCGTCCTGGTAGGTTTGGTTTTCTGGTTGTATGTTTCCCTTATTATGCTCCATAAAGTTGTAATACAATGCCTACGCCTTCTAAATGTTCCGGTTTAAATTCAACAGGTCTGAAAAGGGCAAGGCGGATTTTCTTTTCTATGAGGGTTTCTACTTTATCTGTGAGTTGGTAAAGGTAGGTACGATCTACTTCGCCGACTAAGATTAAATCGACGAAGTGGCTATTGCGACCTTCTGCCAATTCTCCCGTTAAATATACTTCTTCTACATCGCCTAATTTAGCCAGTATGTGTTCCAATAACTGGTCTATGCCTATATATTGCAAGACAATCTGTCGTAAAGAAGAAAACATGGGGTGTTCCATATTGACCCCATACGCTTTTATCTTACTGTTGTCTTCGGTATTGTATTCCTTGATGAGGTGCATCTCGGTCAGCTTGGCTAACTCTAAGCGAACGGTGTTGCTGCTTACAGCGAATTCTCGTTCAAGGCCTCTAAGGAATACACGGGTGTTTGGATTCAGGAAAAGTCGGGTAATGAGTTTTAATCGTATTTTTCCTGTGAATAGTTGTTCAAGTATCAAGAGTAATAAGTTTTTTAATGCTTGCGCCTTGAAGAGTCGCAAGATGGTCTCTACAAGGTGGCGCAATATTGAGTAGTGAAGATAATACCTTCTTGTTTAAGAAAAAAACTTTTCTTGATTTTTTTTTATAAAAAGTGTAAACAACCAGGTCAGCTGAGTGCTTTATCCAATTTTTTTAGTAACATTTTAAAGGCTATTAAATGTGCCGGGATGTTTTTATATACCGATTCAAACATTTCTTCTTTATAAACATGGCTTAATAAGTTACGATCCTCTATGGTTTTAAACAAGGAGAGATATTCATTTTCGGTAATTATTGCTGACTGAAACAAACTTTTGTAAACCCCCTTAGGTGAATTGGCTAAAATACCTTCGAAAAGTTCCAAATGGTATCTAGTTTTTTAAAGGTCGTGTTTATTAATTCAATTTTATATTTTTCGGACAATTCCATATTTGAATCTTTTTTAGTGCTTCCTTTTTAAAGTCTTTATCTACCTGATAAAAATCAATCAAATCAATTTTAAAGGGGACCATACTTTCTTCCAGGTCTGCATCGAGATGTGCCTTAACAATCATCGGTAATGGCTCCGTTCCCAGTATTCCTATGTCAATATCAGATAACGGTTTAGCATTTCTCAGTGCCCTACTACCAAAAAGAAATATGGCAAACGCATCGGTTGGAACATGTTTTAAAACTATTTGCTTTACTATGTCGATATAATCAAATGTCATAAGTCAGCTGGCATTTTCGGTAATTCTTTTCCCAGCTCCAACATTGGATTGGCATTTCTAAACCAGGTTCTAATAGCATTCAACATATTGTACAAATCTATGGTTGATGCAAAAGCCATATTCAACTGCGCTGCATTTTTTTCTGGGGGCACAGCTTCATACAGATAATTCAAGATTTAGGTAAACAAGCGGGTAACCAATAGTATCATACAAATTGGTGTACCTCAAAATAAACTGATCAATATACTGAACCTGTTCATCGGTAAGTAAATCAATGTTTTCCCCTTTTAAAGGACTTAGAGGTAAATAAGGCATCCTGGAGTTTTAATAAAGGTATGTCAATGCTCATAATAAAATACCTGTTTGTTTTGCCACCTCG
>Ga0114967_10005520_pt1 | contig 10040 bp, 7 predicted proteins | sample M_130628_MF_Meta_FD_92639 | JGI IMG/M metagenome (GOLD analysis project Ga0114967, IMG submission 92639) | Freshwater microbial communities from Lake Montjoie, Canada to study carbon cycling - M_130628_MF_MetaG | ecosystem: Environmental > Aquatic > Freshwater > Lake | place: Lake Montjoie... | reverse complement strand
GCGCATCAGATGGGCGTGGTTCACCGCGACATCAAGCCCTCCAATCTGCTGATTGATGACGCGGGAAAACTGTGGATCACCGATTTCGGGCTGGCGATGACCGAGACCGATGCTGAGCTCACGCAGACCGGCGAGGTGCCCGGCACGCTGCGGTATATGAGCCCCGAGCAGGCCCGCAGCGATCGGCGGGGCCTCGATCATCGCACCGACATCTATTCGCTCGGCGCCACGCTCTACGAACTCCTCACGCTCGAGCCCGCCCACGCCTCTGCCGACCGGGTGGAGTTACTGCAGAATATTTCGGCTGGCGATATCACTCCCCTCCGGCACCGCAACCGGGCGATCCCCGTCGACCTTGAATCGATTGTGCTCAAGGCTCTGGAAGGGGATCCCAAGCGCCGCTACCAGCGGGCGGGGGAGATGGCGGATGATCTGGCCCGGTTTCTGCACCACGAGCCAACGCTCGCTCGGCCGGTGTCGCTCGTGCGCCGGGTAGGCCACGCGGTCGTTCGCCATCCGGTGCGGTCGCTGCTCGTGGTGGGCGCGCTGGGGGCGGTAAGCCTCGGGTTTTGGGGTGCGCGGGAGAGCCAGCAGCGGCAGACGGTGCAGGCGGTCGTGGCCCGCACTGAGGCGGCCACCGAACTGCGCCGCGGTTTCGAATCGTGGCGGACTGGCAACGCCGCGGCAGCGCTTGAGCAACTGCGTGCCTGTCGGACCAGCGATCCGCTGCTGGCCGATTCCTTCGGGGGCCGCTGGCTGCTTGCCCGACTCAATGGCCAGCGCGAGACGCTGCTTGCCACCGGTAAGCCGGCCGACCAACACCCCGATCTCTACTGTTTCTCATTCTCTGCCGACGGCCGTGTGCTGGCCGCCGGCGGCGCCGATGGCAGGCTGTTTATTCAGCGGCTGACTGTAGCAGGCGCTGCCACAGGCCCGCCGCTGGTGGTTCAGGCTCATGATGAGATCAATGATGTCGCATTCTCTCCCGATGGGCTCGCTGTCGCCTCGGTGGGGGAGGATGGGCGGGTTTGCCTCTGGAAAACTGCCGACGGGAGCCTGCTGCGGGAAGCTTTGCGGGCCGCCGGGCCGTTGTTTGCTGCAGCCTTTTCCCCCTCCGGGGAGATCCTTGCCTGCGGCGGTGCGCAGCAAAGCTTCCATCTGATTCCGCTGGCAGAGGCCGACGCGACGGCCCGCGACCTCCAGCCGTTTGCTGCCGCTGTTGCCGCCGGCGAGGTAGCGACGGATGCAGATGTCGAGTCGATTCAATTTGTCACGAGCGGCGAGATGGCGGTGGCCTGCGGGAAGCTCGCGGCAATAGTCGATCCAGACGGGCAAATCTTGCGCACATTTGTCGGCCACGAGGGAACCGTCGGCCAGATCGCCGTGTCGCGCGACGGCAGCCGGCTCCTCTCGGGCGGTACTGATCGCGAACCACGGGTGTGGGAGATGGCGACCGGCCGCCTGTTGGCAGTGCTGCCGCGGCATCCGGGCTGGATCCAGGGATGTGGTTTTTCCCCCGATGGATCGCAGATCGCCACCGGCTGCCGCGATGGAGTGGTGCGGGTGTTTGACGCGGGCACGCTGGAACTGGAGCGAAAGATCGTGGGCCACGTGGGGCGCACATGGGATGTGAAATATGACTCGGCGGGGATGGTGGCGAGTGCTGGGGCCGACGGCACGCTGCGGCGCTGGGATCCCCAGCAACGGGCTGACACGCTGGGCATGCGGGAAGTTGCGATCCCGGGCCGGGTGCCCAATCTCCTCGGAAGGCGATTGTCACTCGGAATGGTCGCAGCTGCTGACGGCACCCCGACCGCCCTTGTGCAGAGCCTTGGCCGAAGGCTGGCTGTCGATATTGTGAATGGGAACGTGGCTGAGATCGCTTCGGTCCGGCCCAGCCCAATGACCAGATTCGCGGTCGATCGCCGCCGGGAACGGCTGGCAGCGGCAGCTGAGCATCAGCCCGTTGAGGTCCTCCCGTTGCCAGCCGCATTTCGCCGGAAGGGATCGACCGCTGAGCCCGCGCTTGAGCCGATGCAAACGCTCGCTGGGAACGGGTTTCACGTCACCGCTCTCGACTGGTCTCCTGCGGGGATGCTCTGTGCGGGGGGTGTTCAAGGTGAGAGAGAGGGCAGCCTGCGGGTCTGGGAACCCACTCTGAAAATAGTCACGGAGATCGAACGATTTGCCACCGCAGTCAATGCTGTGCGTGTGTCGCCGGCGGGACAACCCCGGCTGGCTGTGGCCTCCGGAAAGCTCGTGCGAATCTACCCGATGCCTTCGTCCGGGCCGCCTCGGGCAGAGCAGGGGCAGACGATCGTGGCACTCCCGACCCCCGACGTAGTCGTCATTCAGGTGGCCTGGTCTCCCGATGGACGGCGGCTCGCTTTCGGCAGGAATAATGGCCAAGTTGACGTGATCGATGCGACAACCGGTGCCCCCCTTCAGACATTTTCCAGACATGCGGGGGAGGTGGTGGGGCTGGTCTGGTCAGACGACGGACGGACGCTGATTTCGGCCGATCCGGAGTGCTTGCGATTTTCCGATGTGGCCACCGCGATGATTCTCGACGAGGTGCGGCCGGGGTGGGCGATCGAGGATATCGAATCTGCGCCGCCAACCCACGCGGGAGTTAGGCCGCTGGTGGTAATGGTGGGGTCTGCCGTCACGGGGGCCGGGGAAGCGGAACGGGAAGCCCGGGTTGGTATTCTGGATCTGGGACAAGCGCAGTCAGGCGCGGGGGGATCACCATGACAGATCGGAGAGACCGGCAGGCATCTCAGGGCAGTCGACTTGAGACTGTCGAAACCATTTGGAAACGGCGCAGCCGCCGCGGCCTGACGCTGGTGGAACTGCTCGTCGTCATCGCCATCATCGGCACGCTCATTGGCCTGCTGCTGCCGGCAGTCAACGCCGTGCGGGAGGCGGGCCGCCGCACCTCCTGCACGTCGAATCTCCGGCAGTTGGCCCTCGGCACGCTGCAGCATGAAAGCGCCCATGGCTTTCTGCCCACCGGTGGCTGGGGCTGGAAATGGGTGGGGGATCCCGATCGGGGCTTCGACAAAAAGCAAACGGGCGGCTGGGCTTATAACATGCTCTTTTTTGTGGAGCAGGCAGCCCTCCACGATCTCGGCCGCGGCCAGCAGGATTCAACCGCCAAGGCCGATCAGGGCGTGGTGCGGCTCACGACTCCGCTACCGGTGTTCACTTGCGCATCGCGGCGCGCGGCGCAGCTCTGGCCGGCCTCCGGCGGCCTGCAGTTTCGGGTCACGGCCCTGCCGACGGTGCAAAGCCGGGTGTTTGACAAGGTGGTGCGCGGCGACTATGCGGCGAACATGGGGAGCGGGGCCGTGCCGTATATCTATCAGTCGGGCGGATCCTATTCCACGATCGCGGATGGCGATCAGACGTCTGATCAGGACTGGATCAACGACTGGTTCGATGCCTTCTCGCCGCCGCAGGAGCCTGATGGCGTGATCTTCCGGCACAGCATGATCCGCCTGAAGCAGATTTCCGACGGCGCGAGCAACACCTATCTTCTCGGCGAGAAGTATGTCGATCCGACGGCGATGGCGAGCGGACGCGATCCGGGGGATGACAACTGCCTCTATTCGGGGCACGACCGCGATGTGTTGCGGGTGGGCTTTGTGCCTCCGTATCGTGACACCCCCGGGCTCGACATCTACAGCCTCTACCCGACCAGCCAGGAGACAGATCCAAAGCCGATCGCCTTCGGCAGCGCCCATCCCGATTCCTGCGGCATGGCGATGGTCGATGGATCGGTGCGGGCTGTGGAGTATGGTGTAGCCCCGGCGATCCATCAGGGCCTCTCCTCCCGGTTCGACGGCAACACGGGGAGATAATCTGCTGCGGTCCGTGGCAGGTTCACCCGCTGAGATTTCTGCCTACACCGCTCGGTGTGTGAACCCACTTGTCGCTCCGGTGAGCCCGAATACGGTCGTGCGATGCCGAGTGGGTATGATGGCGGGCTTCCGCAGTGGAGAAATGTGTTTCCAGAATATCGCGCCCGCCGCTAGCCCGATCACGTCGTTCTCACTATGCATAGCTTCATGCCGCTGCTAACCGTTTCGCTCGCCGTCGCGCTGGCCTGGCTTGAGGCGCATCCGACGCTTGTGTTTCTGGCGAGCTTGACGGCGATCGTGCCGCTGGTCGGCGTTATGGGACGCACCACCGAACATTTGGCTGCCAAACTGGGACCGACGATCGGCGGCCTCCTCAATTCGACACTCAACAATCTGCCCGAACTGATCATCGGCGGCGTCGCCCTCTCCAACGGCCTGACGGCGGTGGTGAAGGCCTCGCTCACCGGGGCGATTCTGGCCAATCTGCTCGTCAGCCTCGGCGTGGCCCTGATCGCCGGCGGGCTGAAGTTTGGCGAGCAGAAATTTGATGCCAAGCGGCTGCGCATCAGCGGATCGATGCTGATGATCTGCGCCTTCTGCTTCATCGTGCCGGCGGCATTCAGCCTCGGCACACCCGAAGGCACCCGCGACCTCTCACTGGAGATGTCGTTTGTGCTCGTGGCGATCTACTGTTTGAACGTGGTGGTGGCGGTGGTCTCAGGGGGCGGTGGAACCGGCCTGCCGACTGACGAGTCGATTCCCGACGAACATCCCGAGGAGAGCGTTTGGTGGGGCGTGGGGGTGCTCTTCGTGGCCGCCGCGATGCTGGGGCTCGTCACAGAACTGCTCTCCCATGCGCTCGAGCCGACGGCCAAATATTTCGGCCTCTCCAATACGTTCAGCGGCCTGGTGCTCCTCGGAGGCGTGGGGAGCCTCGGGGAGATTCTCTCCGGCTACCACTTTGCCCGGCAGGGGCGGCCGTCACTGGTGCTCAGTGCCACCGTCGGCTCCACGATCCAGCTGGTGCTGCTGGTGGCGCCGCTGTTGGTCTTCACCGGACGCTTGCTCAACCAGCCGATGGACCTGGCGTTTACATCGTTTGAGGTTGTCGGCATCGTGCTCGCCACGCTGATCGCCCGCGAACTGATCGAAGACGGCAAGGCGACCTGGTTTGAGGGCTGCCTGCTGCTGGGCATTTATCTGATTCTCGCCATCGGCTTTTTTCATCTGCCCGAGTGAGCTTCAGCCACACTTTCTGCCTGTCGATAATTCGATTCCGCCACCTTCTGCGTCCCCAAGGAGTGATCCGTGCGAAACCATTTCTGCCGTTTCCTCTTTCTGAGTCAGAGCACCCGGGGGGCGCTGGGGTTGTGTTTCTTGCTGTGGGTGGCGACTTCAGCGATGGCTGGCGGTGTGTTTCAGGGTGACGGCATCAAGATCGGCGAGGTGACCGGCGAGACGGCGATCATCTGGACGCGGCTGACGGCCACGCCCGAAGCGAAGTGGGACGGGGCAGCTTTTCTCCCCCCGCAACTGCCTCCTGGCGAAGATCCAAACGACGGGAATTTCGCCGGCTCGAAGCAGATCCCCGCCGGACTCGTGCTCTCAGATATGGCCGGGGCACTGCCGGGAACGGCGGGGGACGTGCGCGTGACGCTGGTACCGGAGGGGGAGAAAGAGGGGATGAGCAGCGACTGGCTGCCGGTTGACGGCGAGCGCGACTTCACCCGGCAGATTCCGTTCTCCGGGCTCAAGCCCGGCACCCGCTATGGAGTGAAGGTGGAATCTCGCGATGCTGCGAGCGCATCTGGCTCTGTGGAGGAGGGGACGTTTCACACCGCGCCTGCCCGCAACACGCGGGGAACTGTGTCGTTTGTGGTGGTGACCTGCGGCGATTTGCCGCGGCGGGATGACCCCGCCCAGGGCCACCGCATCTACGAGTCGATGCGGGCACTCAAGCCCGATTTTTTCGTCCACACCGGCGACATCGAATATTTCGACAAGCCCGATCCGTGGGCCAACTCCCCACAACTGGCCCGGTTCAAATGGAATCGGATCTTCGCCCTGCCGCTGCAGCGGGCGTTCCATCGCGAGGTGGCCTCCTACTTTATGTATGACGACCACGATATTCTCCGCAACGACTGCTGGCCGGGGCAGACCTTTGGCACGCTCACATTCGCCGAAGGGGTGCAGATCTTTCACGAACAGACCCCCTCCGGGCCGCTCCCCTACCGCACCGTCCGCTACGGAAAAGACCTGCAGATCTGGCTGGTGGAGGGACGCGTTGCCCGCAGTGCCAACACCGATCCAGATGGTCCCGAGAAGACAATCTGGGGGGCGGCACAGAAGGCTTGGTTTCGGGAGACGGTCGCCGCCTCTGATGCCACATTCAAGGTGCTGCTCACCCCCACGCCGATCGTCGGCCCCGACCGGGGCTCAAAGAAAGACAATCTCTCCAATGAGGGTTTCCGCACCGAGGGGGACGAACTGCGACGCTTCATCGGGGCCCAGTCGGGGATGATCGTCGTCACCGGCGACCGGCACTGGCAGTATGCCTCGGTCGATCCGGGTTCCGGAACGCGGGAGTTTGGCTGCGGTCCTTCCTCAGATGTGCATGCCGGCGGCTATTCGCCCCGGCCGGGGGATGAGCAGGTGCAAAAATTCTTCCGGCTCAAAGGGGGCTTTCTGTCAGTTGTGGCCGAGCCCAATGGAGAAGCTGGGCCGCTGCTCCGGGTGCGCCATCACAATACGGCCGGTGGTGTGGAGCATGAGTCGCTGATTGAGGCTCCCCTGTCGCCGCAGCGGCCCACTAATTATTGAAGAGGACGACGCCGGGGCAGGCGGCGGCCCCCGGCGCCGGCGAAGTGCGACGGAACCTGAAGGGATCTCAACATGGGACGCAGCGTGGTGCGGGCCGGGGCGCCGCGGTGTGATGCCTGTCGATTGCCTCCGCGCTGGTGCGTCTGTGGGGCGATCCCGCCGGTGGTCGCCCCCTGCCGGGTCACGCTGCTGATGCACCGCCGCGAGTTGCAGCGGCCATCGAGCACCGGCACGCTCATTCTCCGCAGCGTCGCCGGGGCCGAGTGCCATCATTACCACCGCGATCTGGGGCCGGGGGCGGAAGACGCTCTGCCGGTGTCGCTGCCGCCGGGAGAGAATGTCTGGCTGCTGCATCCGCAGGGGGAGCCGGTGGCCAGCGTCTGGCGAACCGATACGCCCCAACCGCTGCATGTTGTGCTCCTCGATGGCAGCTGGAGCGAGGCGGGGGAAATGCTGCGGGCCTATGAGGGGAAGGGGAGACGGGTCTGCCTGCCCCCCCTTGGCCAGAGCCGCTACCTGCTGCGGGAGCAGAACGTCTCGGCCCATATGTCGACCGCCGAAGCGCTGCTCGGCATCTTGCAGGCCTTGGGAGCTGTCGAGGCGGAAGCCCGGTTCCGCCTCCATTTCGAACTGCATGTCTACGCCACGCTGCGGGCCCGCGGCAAACGCCAGGAGGCGGAGAGCTATCTGCAATCCTCTCCGCTGGCCGCGGCGATTCCCGACTTTCTGAAATCGCTCGTTGCGCGCCGGCCAAGACTGGCATGACGCGGCTGCGACGCGATCTGTGGCTCGCTGCGGCTGCTACTGCGGCTGCTACCGCGGGGCCAGAGCAATACCGGTGGTCGCTTGGGGCCCCGGCAGATTCTGCGCCTCGCAGGGATAGAAGGCGGCCCATACCGGATTGTGATCAGACACTTGCAGGGCCTGATCGAGCGTGAGGCCGTAGGTGCTTTGCAGATCGAGCACGCCCGACCGCCCCAGATATTCGCGGGTGGTTGTTGTGTCGAAAATGAGGTTGTCGTAGGTTTTGGTGCGATGGGTGTTTGTCGTCGCGTTGCTGATGGCCCAGCCGGCGTTGGGCATCTTTTTGAAGCGGCCAAACTGCGGCGGTCCGGCGTTGAGATCGCCGAGCACGATCACGTCGTCCTCATCGGGCCGCAATGTCAGCATGCTCGAAAACACATCGGCGAGGGCATCGATCTCCTGCGGCACCTCGTCGGGGTCGGTGTGGATGTCGACCAGCCAGAATGTAAACGCCATCTGCGGAGGGTTGATGCGGGTGCGGAACCGGACGTGCAGCGGGGGACGGTGCAACCGGTCGCCGGGATTGGGGACAGTGCCGATGGAGGTGGCATCGACCTCGATCCGGTTGGTGTCGTAGATGAACGTGTACTGTTCCTTGCTGACGGTGCGGCCCAGCCGCGGACCGATCACATAGTGGTAGCGGCTGCCGTTGGCATTGATCGCCTTGACGAACTGGGGAATGATGCCATCCGACTTGGCCCGCACTTCCTGGATTGCCACCACGTCAAAATTCCGCACCACCTGCGTCAGCACATTCACCACCTGCGGCTTGGCGATTTTCGATTCGCCAAAGACCTGGATATTGAAGCTGGCGATCAGGACGGCATCCCACGGCTTGGCTGCCGGTGCGCCCGCTGGCGGAAGCGCGGGGCCGGCAGGGGCCTGTGACCATCCCAGTGCTGGAGAGAGGGCGATGATCAGCCACGCCACGCCTGAGAGCCACAGCCCGGGCATGCGCTGGCCCGGCGGCGCAGACGCGCTTGGCACCATGCGCAGCAGCGGCGTCGATTCGGGCTGCTTCGCCACCGCAGAGCCTCCATGCCCGGCGCGGAAAACGCAGGGAAACCGGCCGCGTCAGGCCACCTTCCCTGGTGGCCGACCGCTGCAACCGGACAGTTGTCTGCTGTCTGTATCGGTTGTCCGGGGCCTGCTTGTTTGGCAAGCTTGGCCGGCTCCGGAGAAACCTCCGGCAGAGCCTCAGCTCCCGATCGCCGCGAGAGCCTCGGTGGCAAGCCGGGCCAGTCGCGAATCTTTTCCTTGAGCCACCGCCTGCTGCAGGGACTCCCGGGCGGAAAGGGCCGCCGGCCCGATCTTTCCCAGTGCCCAAGCGGCCCGCTCCCGCACCGCCATGTCCTTGGCCGACGCCACGCAGGTGGCCAGCGCCGGCACTGCTGCCGCCGCATCTCCCCCAGCCCGCCCAAGGAGCGTGGTGGCCCAATAGGCCCCGAGTGGCTCCGGGCCGGTGGCGATTTCCGCCAGGTGGTCGATGATTTCTGCGGGTGGGGGCCCTAATTCCTCAAGCGCTGCGACAGCCCATTCCCTGACTCGCGAATCATCGTCGCCACAGGCATCCACCAACGGCAGCATGGCCGCGACCCCGTCGGTGCCCGCCCGACAGAGCAGTTCGGCCGCCTCGGCACGCTCGTCAGGATTGGTCGAGGCAAGCTGGGCAATCAGTTTTGTTGGGCTCGAGCTCTCAGATCCGCTCATCGTGGTGCTTCCCTCGCATGCTGGGGTCACAGGCCGGGCGGCCCGATCGATTCAACGTCACTCCATGATCGTCCCGCAGACCGCCTTCTCTTTGGTCGGGAAAACTGGGGGCGGGAATCAGCCCTCCCCCTGCGCCGTCAGCACCAGCCGGCGGGGGCCGGCCCGATCGCGGTGCTCGCAGAGATAGATTCCCTGCCAGGTACCCAGACACAGCCTCCCCTCCTGGATTGGCACCGTCAGCGACGTGCCGATCAGCGCCGCCTTCACATGGGCTGGCATATCATCAGCCCCTTCCAGCGTGTGGATGTAGGGGAGGCGTTCGCTGGCGATTTCGTTGAACGCCATCTCCAGATCGATCGGCACATCGGGATCGGCATTTTCATTGATGGCGATGCTGGCAGAGGTGTGCTGGATGAAGATGTGCAGCAGGCCGATGCGCAGGCCTGCCAAGCCCCGCGTGCCAGCCGGAGCGGCAGTCTCAAGCGCGGCCAGGATTTCGTGGGTGATCAGGTGGAAGCCCCGCCGCCGCGGCTTCAGGCGGACCATTGCTTGCATCCAGACCACAGCAGGGGCTCCAACACTCGGGGGATCGCAGGGGCGTACGCTGGGAGGTCGCTGGCGGAAGTTGTACCATGGTCCGGGGCGATCTCATGAGCCCGCCACACCACCCCCCGGAGCCCGCTTCATGGTGAGCAGCAGACGTACTCAAGGACGATCGATCGTTGCCGGTACGGGATCAGGTTTGCCCGATGGCTGCCGCCGAGTCGCGATCGCGATGCTGGCGCTGGCGTCTGTGTGGGGCGGAACCGTTGGCACAACTCTGGGGGAGGATGCACCGCGGCG
>Ga0114967_10005515_pt1 | contig 10046 bp, 10 predicted proteins | sample M_130628_MF_Meta_FD_92639 | JGI IMG/M metagenome (GOLD analysis project Ga0114967, IMG submission 92639) | Freshwater microbial communities from Lake Montjoie, Canada to study carbon cycling - M_130628_MF_MetaG | ecosystem: Environmental > Aquatic > Freshwater > Lake | place: Lake Montjoie... | reverse complement strand
GTTATGATGTAAAGATTGTTAATAAGGAACTTCCGAGGCCAGTCGCAGCGCTTGCAGCTCTTGGAATCAAGGCACGAATGATTAAGTGTACTATTCTTCCAAATGGAGACCGGTATGAACAGGGTTGCCATTATACACTGGAACCCCGGTCATCCATCTTCAAGACAAGCTTTATGATGGCAAATAGCCGTGGTATTATTGATAAGAGTTACCGTGGAGAGCTCAAGGCTCCGATGGTATCTGTGGGATCAAATCTGGCAAGTGTTGATGCAGGTACGCGACTCTTTCAGATTCTTGCACCAGATCTGGGATACATCTATCAGGTTATCTACGTGGAGAGCCTTGATGAAACGAGCCGCGGATCGGGTGGATTTGGAAGCACAGGGACAAAGTAGAGGAGATCAGATGCCTGTTGATATAAGTCAGACAGATAGTTATGGGACTAAAATACCAAAAGGAACTGCGACAACATTAATTGATTTAATCACGCGAGATGATCAAGATGGACTCTTTTTTCCATTAAAAACTGAAGTTAGTCGGTTCTATCGCGGAGACCTACAACAGACAATTCCATTTACATCTGTTTTTCGTGAATTTACCTTTATAGGCCCTGCCGAGCTTGGTCAGCGTTTTACGTTTGAAATTGGTAGCTTAGATTGTGGAGATTTACTTCAGGGTCTTTTTATTCAGGTACAGATGCCTCATTGGTATAGTGCTCTAGAACAGCAATATTTGACAAGTAAGCGTTACCTATACAAAAACCCTGCCTTAATGTGGACCTATGCAAATTCATTAGGTACAATTCTATTGGAAGAAGCAACGTTGGAAGTGGATGATCAGGTTCTTGAACGGATTACAGGAGATACGTGTGCCGTTGTATCTGCACTTTTCCCAGATTTGAATACTCAATTTGGCACTGCGTCAGTAGAAGGCCGTTATTCAATTGCAGATATAAAAGCCTTTCCAACTACTCGAATATTTCCTACAGAAGATGGCTGGATAACAATTCCTCTTGTATTTTCTTTGTTGAGAGAGCGTATCCAGGAAACATTTCCAAATCTAGCGTGTCGTGATGGTACTGTTCGTGTACGTGTGACTCTGAAAAAGTTTGATCAGATTGTGCGAATTGCATCAGGTACTCGTGCTTCGTGTACAGATACACCAATGGATAAGACATTTTCATTTACAGACACAGCAATCATTGGGTATCCTACAAAGACAATTACAACAGCTCAGTATCCTCCAGATTTACGCCAAATTCAACTTCTGACATATGGTCAATTAGTGGATGGCCCTTATCGTGATGCTATCTTTCGTACTCCCTTTGAACGCGCCTACAGAGAAATTCAACAGTTTGACTTTAATGAGCCTATGAAGTATATTGTAAATAAGACGGGAAGTGATATTATTACAGTACAGTTACCACTCGAAGCCAATCAACCTGTTGAAGAGATTGTCTGGTTTCTTAGACGTAAGGCAGCTATAACTCTTAATAATGACTGGACAAATTTCAGTGCGACTCTTGAGAAAGACTATAATTCAACATTTACTCCTGCAGTTCCTCTTTTATCAAAAGCTCGGATACAAGCCAATGGAATGGATATTATTTCTAAGGATGAAGAGTGGTTTCGGTCTCATATTGGCCGTGCTCACAAAGGGGGCAAGGTGTCCTATGATTCTTTTATTTACGGCTACTCATTTGCTGCTCATCCTGGCGAGCACAATCCGAGTGGAACAATTAATGCGAGCCGTTTGAGTTCTTTACGCTTAACACTGGATGTCAAGCCGCCTGGTGGCACAGAGGATACAGAGTGGGAGGTTCACGTCTTTATATTCGCCTTTCAGTGGCTCCGATTTGAAAATGGAATCTGTAATAAGATCTTTATTGATTAATACAATACGAAAAAAATTGATAGTTGTACCCTAGTTAATTTACGTATAGTCAAGATGGCAGCAGGCAACTCAGAGTTTACTGCAGATTTCTTCAATGAGTCATCCAAGGCGTGGCTCACTAACAAGGTCAAGGTGGGTGAGCAGTATCGTTATAAATGTGAAGGTACTTGTTTGACAGGCAAGGGATGTAAGCACAATGCCTCTTATATTAAAGGTCAAGATATAGCGTCTATTCATACGTGTAAGCAGCATAGCAAGCAGGCGACCTTTTACAAACCGTATCAAATCATAACTCGATCTAGAGCGGTTAGCCCGGCCGTCTAAATCCTGTGCGGCAAGTAAGGAGAAATGGTGGCAAGTCTATTGAAAGTTATCTCAACAGGAGTTCAAGATGAGAGGCTCCAGCCACCAATAGATCAACCAAGTCTAGATTCATTTCAGAAAGTTTTTATCAAAGCAGGTCGATATGGAACACAGTGGGTCCGAGTTGATTTTGATACGCTTCCTAATTTTGGAACATCTGCTGTGGCTCGTCTTCCTGTTCACGGAGAATTAATTGGTCGTGTGTACTTGGTAACGATGATGCCTGATATATCTACGCAGCAATTGCGAGCAAAGGCTGCTGCTGTTGCCTCAGGCTCTACGTTTGCAGGTCCTTATTTTAGTTGGCCGAATAGTTTGGGTCACGCACTGATTAATGAGGCTAGTCTTTCAATTGGTGGATCGTTGCTTGATGCCATTCCAGGTGCCTTGATGGAAATGTTAGATGAGTTTCAGACACCGATTGAGAAGGTGGTCGAAGTAAATCGGCAGCTTTGTCGAGCTGATAATGGATTTAATCAGCAGAGTTTTGGTGTCAATACAACATCACAGAAGGTTGTTACATCACTTCCTTTTTGGTTTTGTCGCGATGATCCAGCATCTGCTCTACCGATTGATGCATTATCAGTGGATGAAGTGCGAATCACAATTTCGTACAATCCTACAAACGCCTTGTATTATACAAATTCACGTCTTCAGAATCTGAACACGACGTATAATGGTAAGATAATTCCTTCTATTGTTGCTTCATCGTTAGTAAACCCTCAGGCAAATTCAGTCGTTGCGGGAGGAAATCTGTGGCCTCTTGAAGGCGCGAAGTTCTATAAGACAAGTCCAACTGGATATGTACTTGGTGGATTAAATCCGACATTATTTAGTCAACCTCTTGTTACAGAAATTCCAGGAATTTCAATGCCAACTCCCTTAACAATACCTGAAGCCTATCTTCTAGTGGAATATATCTATCTAGATAAGCCTGAGGCGAACAGATTTAGAATCGCAGATATTCAGGCGCCGATTGTTCAGCATTATGAATTTGATCCAGTAGATAATCAATCGAATACCTTTATGAGGACACAGTTATTTGTACCGAATCCGACACGTGATCTTTTTTTTTACTGTAATCGCTACGAGGCGCCATCATATAATGCACCGTTTCTAGCCACTCGTGATCTGAGTAATAATCTGTATCCGAATGGTCCGTGGTGGCCTGATGCGAGTGGTCTAGATCAACGATTTTATGGGACTTCGTTAAGACCTGGATTTTCAACAAGAGATTCTGAGCCGATTCGTTGGCTTTCTTTAACCTATGAAGAAACATTGACGCGATACAGCACTGAAAATGTTGCGCTTTTTAGATCACTGATTCCGTCTATGGAGCAGCGCAAGGCTCCTTGGGTCAACCGATATTTTTACAATCTTCCATTTGGTTTGCAGAATGGATTAAGACCAATTTCATTGCCGGCAGGCGAAGCGAATTTAGATAAGGTCCAGCATACACAGCTTGCTCTAGCATTTCACGGTCAAACACAGAATATCAATGATGACTTTACAAATCGGTATATAACACACATTTATGCGCAGACATACAATATTCTACGTATTTACGGAGGCCGTGCGACTACACTCTTCTCTTATTAAAAATAAAAGCAAAAATTGAACCTTTTCTAGAAGTAAATAATCAGTATACTCATTTAAGATGACTGAACCGATTATTCGTGCTGAAATGCTAGAGCGACTCTATCTGAAGGGAATTAGAGATCTCCCTGGGTATCGTAGTCAGGATATTGCTTTATACAAGAAGGTAAAGCCAGATTGGCTTGAGTTGCATAGCGACGAGCTTAAGTACTGGGCAGATCTGGCTGTGAAGACCTACAATTTGAAGGTGCAGCATGGTGATATTCTCTGGTGGCTCGAAGGGCGTGGATACAGAAATGAGAATCTTCTCTTCTGGCATGAAGATCAGGGAATTGTCTTTCCTTATACTGAGATTGATGACTATGGCTCAGTTCCACCGTGCTTTCGTGTAGGCCCTGATTTCCTTCCTGAGTTCTGGTTTCCTCGTGAAGAGTATTTGGCAAAGGTGGACCACAATAGTCTTGTCTTTCTAGAGGAGACTCTTGTACAGGAGATTAAGAAAAAGCTACAGGAAGTAAAGCCAGGTAAGGAATGGAGGTGTACACTTACTATTCAGGAAAAGACTTATACTGTTATAGTTGTAAATAAGGATGATATACAGGAGTTCTTCACGTATGATGACGGTTGCTTCTATCAGGAGCCGTAAATGAAAAAAAATCGCAAACAAAAATTGAACGCTTTTTACCCTTTATTTTTAGTATAGCTAGAATGACTGTCCCTACTTACACCTCTTGCAGCCTCCAGATTGTGATGATTAAGAAGTCAACTGATTCATCGCAGGATGATCAGATTACGGTTCGCAAGAATCTTAATCTGAATGAGTTTGAGATTACGATGAAGGATATGAATTCAGGCGATAAGGTGACTCATCGCCTGGAGGGTACGAACAAGAATATGGTAATGAGGTACCTCTATCATCTTCTGAAGAACTTTAGTCTGGATGATGATGGCTACGAGAACATTCAGGTTAACGTGCCGCTGATGCCGCGTGTTCTCTTTACAGCTGTTTCCCTGAAGGATCTTTATGTTCGGGAGCACCTTGAGGATCTGCTGAACCTTGGTCTTGATCTGGTGGAGGATGTAACGAAGGTCGTCCCGTTTGTTCCGAGCCCTCGTGTAAATGCACTACCCACGACTCCTCAGCGGTCTGCGTATGCTGCATCTGTAGATCCGCCTGCGGCTCCGCGCCGTTCGAGCCGTCTGACTCGTCAGTCTCGTTACCAGGAGACACAGGATACACAGGAAAACTCGAATCGCGTTGGTGACTATTTCTCGCACCTACTCAATAACCAGCGTCACGACTTCTTTGATAACGGTTGCTAAATCAAATCTATATTCCAAAAATTATAAAAAAATTATGATTTTTCTTCTTTTTTTGTTTCACTTGGTGCCTCGGTATGTGCACCCATCAAGGTTATTCCTGTGAGTGAAAGTGCCAATCCGATACATTGCATTGTATTAAGAGATTCTCCAAAGTACAAGACACCAATTAAGGTTACAATGACATCGCTAATTACATCCCATAAGACGTTAAGAACAGTCATAGAACTGATGCTTAATCCAAAATAAAAGATAATTGATTGAAATCCATACGTAATAAAAGATAATGGAAAGACCCACCATCCTTCAATCATTCCCATTTTATGTGCTTTTAAAAGAGTTAATATAATTGCATCAATTGATGACATATAGAGTGCAAAAAGGTATTGAGTAATTACCATACTATTCTTTCTGTCTAAAGACTAAGAAGATAAAAAAAGGTAGAGATCGCAATGTTAATTCCGTTTCCTGATTGTAGTATTGCAATAAAAAATTACGGGAAGATTACTAGAGGTATTCTTCATATTGGAGCTCACGAATGCGAGGAACTAGAGGCATATGAAAATGAGGGCATTGAGAGATCAAAGGTCTATTGGGTTGATGCGATTCAGGAGAAGGTAAATCAGATGAGGGAAAAGGGTATTCCTAATGTAGTCTGTGCTGCTCTAGATAATGAGGAAAAGGAAGTTGAGTTTCATATCACAAACTATGGACAGTCATCAAGTATCCTACCTCTTGGAACACGTAAGAATCATTATCCTCATATTTATATCACTGAGAATCGGAAGGTTATGACTCAGACTGGAAAGAATTATATTGAAAAGAATAAAATTCCTATTCAGGAGTGTAATTTTTGGAATCTAGATATTCAGGGAAAGGAACTTGATGTACTGAAGAGTATGGGTGAATATATTAATTATGCGGATGCTATCTATACGGAAGTAAATACAGCTCAGGTCTATAAGGGATGTGGAGAATTGAAGGATGTTGATTTATTTTTACAGGAGAACGGATTCATTCGTATTCAGATTAGTATGACAGGTGCAAGTTGGGGTGATGCGCTCTATGTTCGTGAGAATTAGATCCTATGAACGATTGTCTTTGACAGCGAGTCGCAGCCCAGAATAATTCAACTTCTACCGGATTTCGTGATTTACAAGGAAATGATTTTCTGTAAATAGGATTATTAACATAGAGTAAGGTATTGCCGTAATGAATATACAGTACGGAAAATGGTCTAGGAAGAGAATTAACTAAGGTTACTGCTGACTTACTATCAATCTCAACTGCATACAGAAAACTATGAGATAGTTCACTGTAATATACTTTCTTAGCCTTGTATTCGCGAGTTAATTTATCAATATACTGGCGATTCAGTGTTGCCTGAAGCGTAGATAAAAAAATGGGACATAGAATATAAACTCTATATTCCATTTTTAACGGCATTTATTATAATTATCTACTAGTATTTAAACGTAAAAAATTGATCGCGCTCATAGATTTGCAAAAAGGTATGTAAGTATAGTATGCCTTCTAAGAATCTTAAAGACAAATATCTTCCTATAATTTCATCAAAGTGGGTGAACAATGAAAGTTATGATTCCTTAATGTCTGTAATTTGGCAATATGTGGATGAAGTTCTTGAGAGCAAGGATCTTAATCCAAATAAAAATCCTCACTTTGGACTAAAGCTTGCGAATGATTTTGAGAAGGAAGTCTATGATTATCTTTACTTGCTTAAGAAGGGTAATTGGACTAGAAGGCGTGCTGCAGATGATAATTATAAACTATATTGGTTGGAGTATGAGGTACAGTTCTTAGCATTTTACGAGGTTCGTAAGAGACTCTATAATCTCCTTGATCTTTGGATCACAGAGGAGTTTGAAAATAAGAAAGTAATCAAGAAGGATGGGCTTGCTGGCCTCGCTCAGGATGGTCAGAATGTTCACACTCAAGCAGTTGTCAATCAGACCAATGATGGCATTATGATTATTCGCAATGCAGTGATTCCTAAGGGTCAAAACACTCTAGATGAGATCATTAATGCTTGGATCACTACGATTCCTGAGTCAATCGAACTTCTGTCACCGGTCTTTGATGATATGCAAAAGTGGGGTAAGTGCCGCTCGGTTATTAAGAAGGGAGATTTTGAGTATCGAAAGGCTTTACGAGGAATCTGGGCTAAGATCAAGACGTATGAGGGTGACATTCGTCTTGAACTTACAAAGCGGCTATGGGAGGAGTGTTATGAGTCTGTTGGGATGTGTGCACAGGGCCATTTGAGCCGTCTGGCGAATGTGCTTGTTGGCTTTGATGAGACGATCAAGCCACCCTCATCGAGCAAGCAGTACTTTCAGGAGCAGATTGCGAACTTATCTAGAAAGGATTTATCAACTGAAGAAAAAATAAGGCTCGCAACGGAGTTGATGGATGAGGTGGAGTTGCCGCAAGATGAGAGGGCACCTTGGCTAGAGGCGTTCTAGATTTGAGATGCTACAGTATAAAATTCAATTATTTTTTATACCAAAAGCATCACAAATTCTCTTAAAACATACTTCATCTGAGAGAGTACGTGTAATAAACTCCCAAGGTCTATACTGATCTAACTTCGCAATAAAATCGTCAAATTGACTACAAAATTCATCTTGTGATGAAACAAGTTCACCACACGATGGATCCCAATAAGATGCAGTAACAGCATGTAATGATTCAGTATATCCTTCATATACAAACTTCTGATCAGAATATTCTTCTTTCATAGAGGTTACACTATAGATGTAGAGTGGAGTGTTAGATGCCATACACTCTCCTATACCAAATCCTTGAGATTCGTGAGTACCTATCCAGATTACACATTTAGATTTCTTTAGAGTTTGGCAATAATCATCTAATGTATACGAGCCATATATAAATACTCTATATCTAAGACCCTTCATTTGTAAAAATTCAGTGGCAAATTTCAGTAAATCTGGATGCCGATTCTTAAAATAGAGAATACAGTCCAATTCACATTCACCCTTTTCAGTTAGAGGAGGGATATTCACACCAAAGGGTAAAGGTATAAATGGAATCTTAGATGCAGAAATATCCATAAACTCGTGGTACAGTGTCTGAACCCAAGGTGATAAGCAAGTAAATATACAGCGATTACCGTGTTCTTTACGAGCTTCCGAAAACATAGGATGAGTAGGATTTGGAAATACCCAGAATTGAGGCCCATATAAAATTTTAGAATTAGGGAATCGATCAGGATTAAACCATTGACCAGGAGACCAGATTAGATCATATCCTCTATCAGGACAATTAGGTCCTCCAGAATGATGATATTCGTAGCCTAGCTTATGGCAAATGCGTTGAAAAAATTCTTGATTTCGCGGATGAGAAGATCCAATTTGTAAAATCTTCATTCTATTATATGCTACTACGCATTACTTAGGTAGATATTGATTAAAAATATTCATAACGTAGGCAGGTGTATACTTCTTATAACCGTTATTACTTACATCCTTGTTATGCTTGGGCCATTGAGTAACAATTTCATAAAGTTCATCATAATTTGTGTGCTTAATCATATCATCGCCGAGAATCATCAAATGAGCTCGGCTATGTTCTTCAGCGCGACCAATAACAGGTTTATCGCATAGTGAGAATTCGGCACACGCAAGGCCAAATGTTTCACCTCCATTTCTGCCATAAAGCATAGCATTACAAGTATTAATAAATTTTCTCTTGTAGATTAAATCACTTGTTCCAGGAAGAAACTTTATATGATCAGATGGAGGTCCAAATGGATCAATATAAATAAAAATAAAATAGATAGTAGGAAATGCAGGATCTAACCCAATAGTCTCAACTACCTTTCTTACATAGTCAATATCAAAGCATTCCTTTCCTGAATACGTTCCAAATACGATTGCATCTTTAGGGATACCTAGGGATTCACGTAAATCGCCTTCAGCCTCTTCAATTATTGCCATATACGGGATTACAGGGACATTTGTTTCGCATATATCATTTAAAAATTCGTGTAATGCGCAATAGACTTGACCGTGAGGCTGTAATGTAGTAAATACACAATGAATAATGTTATAACAGTTACGAGGCATAATATTGTCCCAGCTTCCTGCTTTTTCAATAAATGTTGCTTGAACATCCTCATAGGCTATAATTCTTTCAATATCCGATTCCTTTTCATAGTAAAAAACCTTAAAACGATTATTAAACTTAGTATAAGCATCAGGATGAATAAAAAGGGAATTCTGCGCAAAAAGATAGTCGTAACTACGAGTAATAATAATAGATTCATTATTAAGATATTTTTCATTATAATCTGCATAATTATAGAGTGCAATTTCAGTTCCTCTAAGCGTAAGTTTATTAGAAATAAAAGCAACCTTCATTCTACTTAAACTGTACCAATAGGTTTTAAGCAGAATGCGCATATACTTTAATGCATTTTGGTCAGGATTTTTTGAAAAAACAAATGGAAATCACGTTGATTTCTTTTTGGATCTTTGCACTAAGATTTTTAAAACGGAGTGTACAATTGGTACTCTAGAAAATAGTGAGATTCTACTTGAGACAATTTATAGAGATTCAGTTCTTAAAGCAAAAAAATGGCAGTTCAGTATTCTATATTCAGGCGAATCTCGTATTCACCCTAATACAGATGAATATACTATCGTACTTCACGGAATGAGAAATCATAAGAATATTGTAAACTGTCCTCTCTTTGTTTCCTATTTGTATTGTAATAACTATACAGATCGGCTCAAGCAGCCATTACCTTATACGGTCGCAATGCCTCGTAATGAAGTTCTTGCAATTATTTCAAATCCAAATGGTGAAATAAGAAATAAATTCTTACAGATGGT
>Ga0114967_10005513_pt1 | contig 10048 bp, 4 predicted proteins | sample M_130628_MF_Meta_FD_92639 | JGI IMG/M metagenome (GOLD analysis project Ga0114967, IMG submission 92639) | Freshwater microbial communities from Lake Montjoie, Canada to study carbon cycling - M_130628_MF_MetaG | ecosystem: Environmental > Aquatic > Freshwater > Lake | place: Lake Montjoie... | reverse complement strand
TCCTTGGCACCGAGGGTGCCGGTCGCAGCGGCTGCCGCGCTGGAGGGCGGGGCGGCTACTTCGGCGCGGCGGACCTGAACCGGATCCGCGCTGACGGCGGCGGGGAGGAGCAGGGTAAAGGTGAGGGCGAGGGAGGGGCGTAACATTTCCTGAAAAGTCGTTGGTCACCTGCCGGCTCAGGGGTTGGAGGCGGTGGTGGGGGGCGTTTTGGCGGCAGGGGGCACCCCGGCGACCGGACGGGCGTGGAGTTTTTCCTCCATGAGGGTCAGGCTTTTTTGATAGGCCTCCTGGGCTTCGGCCTCGCGGCCGCCGGCACGCAGGATGTCTCCCATGAGGAGCCAGCCCTGGGGGTCGGGCACCTGACTGGAGGAGAGATAGCGGCGCTGGAAGGTTTCCGCCCCGGCGAGGTCGCCGCGCTGGAAGCGGGCGTTGGCGATGAGCGGCCAGAGGGAGGGCTCGTCCGGCACCGAGGAGTAGAGGGTATCGGCCTCCGTCATGTAGCCGTTATTAAAATAGATGTGGCCAAGGTCGAGGAGCACATCCGGCGGGAAGGCGAATTTCTTTTCAATGCCGCGGCCGAGGAAGGCGAGGGCCTGCTGGTAGTCCTCCTTGAGGCAGCAGACTTCGATGAACAGGCTGGTGGCCATGAAGTCATCCTTGAGGGAAGGCACGGCGAGGAGGCGGATGGCTTCGTCGTAGTTGCCTTTGTTCCGCCAGGATTGGGCGAGGTGGGTGCGGATGACACGGCTCTCCGGGAGGCGGCGGAGGCCTTCGCTGAGGGTGGTGATGGCTCCGTCGGGCTGGTCGATCAGGGCGTAGCTGCGGGCGAGTTCGAGGAAGTCGCTGGTGGAGGGGTGGTGGAGCCGGTGGTAGCGGATGAGCAGGGCGCGGTTGTAGGCGGGATAGTCGGCGAGGGATTCCGCGAGGAGGCTGTAGTTTTCCAGGGTGATGGCGTCGTGGGCGGCATCCGGCAGGGTGTTATACAATTTGAAGGCTCCGGCGAAGTCCTTGAGGACGAGGCGCAGGTCGGCGATTTCCTTGCGGGCGAGGAGGTTTCCGGGTTCGAGGGCCGCGACCTTTTCGTAGACGGCGAGGGCCTTGGGCGGGTCGGGGATTTCCGAGTAGAGGGCACCCAGTTCCGTCAGGGCGGAGGTGTCGTTGGGGTGGTCTTGGAGCCAGCGGTCGTAAGCCGCCGGGGCAGCAGCGTAGTCGCCGGCATCCGCGAGCAGGGTGGGCAGCAGGCGGGTGTATTGCGGTTGGCCTTCGACGGGGACGATGTGCTGGAGCACGGCCATGAAGTCCTGGCTGCGGTTCAGCCCTTTCTGGAGTTCGTTGGCGCGTTCCAGGGCGAAGCTGTCGCCCAGCACCGCAAGTTTCAGATACCAATCCAGCGCGGGTCCCGGCTGGCCGGACCACTCGGAATGCCGGGCGAGGAGACCGGCGAAGTGTTTGAAAATGGGACAGGCGGGATTTTGAGCGGTGGCCAATTCCGCGACGGTGGCTTTGCCGGCGGGCTGGGCGTCCACCCAGAGGGAAATGCGGGGAAGCACTTCGCCGATACGCCCGGCATTGGCGGCGACGGTGAGGGCGAGTTCCAGCAACCCGGGTGGGGCGGATCCGGGAGGGCCAGTGGCATCCAGCCGGGAGAGCAGGAGTTTGAGGGCGTGGTCGTTGGCCCCGGTTTCGCGGCTGAGGGTGATTTCGGTGTCGGTGGATTCCGGAGTGAAGCTGGCGGGATCGGTGGTGCGCCACTGCTCCAGGATTTTCAGGGCCTGATCCGGTTTTCCCGCCCAGCGCCAGGATTGCACCGCGCTGAGGCGGAGTTCGGCATCGGCAAATCCCTGTCCGATGGCATCAGCGGCGACCTGTGCGGCCATGGCCGGGTTGTTTTGGGCAAGGGCGCTGCGCGAGATGGCCCGGTAAAGGGAACGCTTTTGCGTGGCGTCGAGGTTCGGTTCCATCCGGTGGACGAGATCCAGGCAGGCGGCGGGGTCGGCGGCATTTTCAATGGCCAGCGCAGCGACGGCTCCGGGGCCGTGGAAGTCCGGGGTGAGGGAGACGCGGAGACTATCAAGCGCGCTGAGGGGGGCGGTGACGGGGTCCGCCGGGGTGTCGCGGGCAACTTCCAGGGCGCGTTGGTTGTCCCCATCTTCCAGGAGACGTCCCACCAGCTGCCGCTTGCTGGGAATCAGGGCGACGGCCAAGCCGAGACAGCCCACGACCATGCTCCACACCAGCCATTCCGGCACGAGGCAGGGCGGCGGTTTGCAGGGGGTGGAGGAGGGAGCAGGCATGGGTGGGGGGAACTAATTGGAAGCGACCGCAGGCATGGCATCAATTTTCACGCTGGCGGCAGCGGGGAGGAGAAGTTCAAGCTTTCCGGCGGGGTTCGCAAGCAGGCGTTGGCCTTTATCATTGATGACCACCTGCCATGGACTGGCGGGGGCCATGCCGGCAAGGACGACGGGGACTTCCGGTTTCAGATCCTGGGTGGTGAAGACCGCGCCGGTTTTGTCGAGGCGCTGGAACGTGATTTCGGCAGTGCTGGATTCCAGGCGCAGCCGGGGCCCGGGGGCAGCGGAGAGAGTCAGGTCGGTGAGGGGCTGGCCACTGGTGTGGACATACAGGCTATCGCCTTCCACGAGGTATCCGGTGATACCGGAGGAGACACTCAGATCGGGCAGGGGGCCAGTGGCGGGCAGGCGGAAGGTGCGGGCGTGTCCGGCGTTGGCCAAAGTAAAACGGCCTGGGCCAGTGCGGTAGATTTTAGTGCCCCAGGCATCCCGGGCGATGCGGGCGAACTGCGCCGCAGTCACGCTGTGCAGCGGATGCGCCATGGCCCAGTCGCAGGCATCGGATAGGGATTTCAAGGCCCCCGGGGTGGCAGCGCTGTAGAAGTGATAGTATAGATTGACCGGTTTCAAGCGGCGGGGGGACTCGGTTTTCTCAAAGGTCTCGGTGACCTGGCGGAAGCCGCCGAAGAAGGGACCTTTCCAGTTCCGGGTGTAGACAAACTCATTCTGCATGGCGGAAAAGACCTGCAGTTCCCCCTCCCAGCTCATGACGCGGGGGGAGATGTTGGAAAGATAGGGGTGGCGGCGCGAGATGGTGGTGTTGCCGCCATTCAGGTTTTCCACTCCCAGCCGGCGGCAGACGCGCAGCGCAGCGGCCCCAGGACGGCAATTGCCGGACCACAGCATCAGATCGCAGGTCTTGCCAGGCGGGAGCAGGCTTTGCACGTAGGCGATGCTGCCGGCCACTTCACGCTCGGGATCCACGCCTTTCAGCGCGGCCTCCGGCTTGAGCAGCAGGGAGCGGTTTTCATACATCGGGATGTATTCCTCATCGTTCTCCACCCAGACATAGGGATGGCTGAAACTGTGGGAGGCGGCCTGGACATTGGGCAGGGCGAAGATGGAGCGGGCCACCGCTTCCAGGGCAGGTTGTTCATCGCCTTTCTGGGTGACTTCCAGACCGCGCATGGTGGCCTCAATGAGGGAAGCGGTGATGGGCAGCGGGTATTTTTTCAGGATGTGATCCCGCACCAATTCCCCGCAGATGCGGTTTCCGGCGAAGGTGGTGACGCCGTTGAAGCCATCCCCATCGATTTGACTGAAGAACAGGCGGCGTCCGTCCCGCGTGGTGGCGTCCGGGGCCGGGAAGGAACCGGCGGGCCAGATTTGCTGGAGGAAAGTGAAGGGATCAAACAGGGAAGCCTGGTCTTCCACGGAAACCTGGAAGGTGTTGTAGGGATCCAGCAGTGCTCCGCCCCAGGAGGCGGTGTAGACGGCGTCATATTGCACGGCATTGGCAGTTTCATCCCGCGAAGCCACGGAGAGATAGACATTCGCCTCGCGCGGGGCGCGGGAGTCCTCGATCTCCGCGAGGTGGGCGCGGGTCGGGGCTTCGAAGTTCATCATTTTGGGGTCCACCACGTGGAGCTTCACCTCCTGCGGTTTTGTGAGCTGGCGGAAGCTGCCCCACAGGCCCAGCCCCTTCAGCAGGCGTGCCCGCTGCAGATCCTGCTGGAGCGGATACTGGCCGCAGAAGAGCACCTTCACGCCCCGCGAGACCTGATGCAGGATCCAGTTCACATACCACTCCTCGCCGGCGTTCGGCAGGCTCAGATTTTCATCCAGAATCATCCCGCAGAAGCGTGCGTCGAGGTCCGCAGGCGGGGAGGTTTTCCCTACATTCAAATATTCCAGTTCATAGCCCATCCACTCCAGCGGCATTTGCAGCCGGGTCCCGGCAAAGGTATCATCCTCGAAATAATTGGCGCTCCCGCTTTCCGCCTGCACACCGCCGAACAACACCAGAATGCGGCGGACCACCGGACGCACCGGGCCGGCGGTGGCACCCTGCAGCGGCTTGGTGGAAAGGAACCCGGCCGCGCCCAGCGCCGCAATCCGGCTCAGGGTTTCGTCGGCCGTTTTGACATCGCCCGGTTCCAGATAGTCCAGCACATAGACAGCCAGCCCGGCGGCTTTCACTTTTTCAATTTGGACGGTTAGGGCTTTTGTGGTCTGATCCGCGGTTGGCACGTAGGCTCCCGCCGCATTGTAAGTGCGGAAAACGGATTCCACCAGCACGCCATCCACCATGCCGGGCAGTGAGGGCAGGAATTCAAACCCCCGGTTCATCACGATTTCCTTCCCGGGAAAGGCCGCACGCAGCCGCTGCACCAATTGCACCATGGCCGCCCCGTAGGCCGGTGCTTTCGCCGGATCCTGCCGCATCAGGGCTGCGGCGCTGTCCACGGTGTCCAAAAAGAAGCCATCGAAACCCTTCGCGGCTGCGGTGCGGGCCAGGGTATCCACCACAAAGGTTGCCCAGGCCGGATGGGTGATATCCATCAGGCTGTTCTTCCATTCCTGCTGTTTCGCCAGCTCTTTCACGCCTTCCTTTTGCAGCCGCCCGAAATACGGGGAAGCGCCGCGCAATTCCACGACACTGACATAAGCCAGGATTTTCCGTCCCGCCTGCCTGACCGCCAGGAAGTCCACCACCGCCTCTGCATCCACAATCGCCACATCATGAGCCAGCAGCAGCCCCATTTCCGGCTTGGCGGCATAATTCACCATGAAATTCGCCCGGCCTTTGACCCCGGCCGCCCCTGCTCCCGTCCAGCCTGCGCCTCCCAGGAGGCATCCCAGCAGGAATCGGCAGAGATTGAATGGCTTAAGCATGATGGCGGAATTAATTTTCAAAACTGAATCTCAACTTCTAAATATTTATCATAATCAGGAGGAATGTCCAGCAACAGATCATAAATTTCAGCAAATTTCCAGACAAACTATTCTCAAATAGGAGAATTTGAACAAAGCGAAGCGTGCCTTTCAGTAAGTCCCGGAAACAGCCAAATTTCAAGCCGGTTTGACCGTTGATCCATGAAATTAACCTTTTGAAGGGGGAAAGCAGGTAAACTCCAGCCATGGGCGGAGTCACTTTCAGGATCAGTCGGAAGCCCGTTGAAAGTCTCTCCGGCCTGCGCTCAGTCTCCAGCTGCACTCTTCCCCCGATTTTTCCCCATGAATGACCGATTTCTCCCCTTCGCCGAAAAAATGCGTGCTGATGGCCTCAGTGAATCCGCCGTCCGCGCCTTTGAGGGGAATTTCCGGGCGCTCGAGCGCAACGAAACCGGGATGATCCCTGAGAAGGATCTCGCGCCCATTGCCGATCTGCCCAGCGCCCGGAACCTGAGCATCCCCTCCGCAGAAGCCCTCACCCCGTTGCTCCAGCGCACCGTGGTGATCAAACTGAACGGTGGTCTGGGCACGGGCATGGGCTTGGAAAAAGCCAAAAGCCTCCTTCCGGTGCGGGACGGGCTCAGTTTCCTCGATCTCATCGCCCGGCAAATCCTTCATCTGCGCGCCACCACCGGGGGAGGTTCCGTCCCCCGCTTCCTCCTGATGAATAGCTTCTCCACCTCGGAGGATACCCGGGCTCTTCTCGCTCACTATCCCGGTCTCGGTGCTCCGGAGGACCTCGAGTTTCTCCAAAACCGGGTGCCGAAAATCCTCGCCGACTCTCTTGCGCCCCTAACTTGGCCGGAGAATCCAGACATGGAATGGTGCCCCCCGGGGCATGGCGACCTCTACGCCAGCCTCGCCGGCAGCGGCTGGCTGGATAAGCTTCTCGCGGAAGGCATCCTCTACGCCTTTGTTTCCAATTCCGATAACCTCGGGGCCACACTCGATCCCGCGCTCCTTGCCTGGTTTGCCGAAAGCAACGCGCCCTTCCTCATGGAGGTCACCCGCCGCACGGCCGCTGACAAAAAAGGCGGTCACCTCGCCCTGCGCCCCCACGACGGCCGCCTCATCCTCCGCGAAAGCGCCCAGTGCCCGGAGGCCGATGCCGCTTCTTTCCAGGACATCGAAAGGCACCGCTTCTTCAACACCAACAACCTCTGGATCCGGCTGGACCACCTCAAGGAAACCCTGCTCCAACACGGCGGCCTCATTCCCCTGCCCATGATCCGCAATTCCAAAACCGCTGATCCCCGCGACAAAAAGAGCCCTCCCGTCTATCAGTTGGAAACCGCCATGGGCGCCGCGATCGAATCCTTCCCTGGAGCCGCCGCTATCGAAGTCAGCCGTGCCCGCTTCGCGCCTGTCAAGACCACCAGCGACCTCCTGATCATCCGCTCCGACGCCTGCCAGCTCACTCCGGATTTCCGCCTCGAACTCCACCCCGATCGCGAGGGCATCCCTCCCGAGGTCAACCTCGACAACGATCACTACAAACTGGTCGACGGCCTTGATGCCCTGCTGGCCCATGGCATTCCCAGCCTGCGGGCCGCCCGCAAGGTCACGATCCAAGGCCCCGCCACTTTCCAACCTGGTGTCCAGTTGCAAGGCGAAGTCACTTTCACCAATTCCCAGTCCCATCCCGCCCCGATTCCTTCTGGCACCTACGCTGATCTGCAGCACCAACTTTAAATTCCAGCGGTTTATTCGCTGCGCAGGGCGGCGGAAAGATTCGTGCTGGCGGCTTTCCATGCGGGAAGCAGGCCGGCGAGGAGTGAGGTGGGAATGACCCAGAGCGGTGTCAGGGCCCACTCGCGCCAGGGGACTTCGTAGCGCACCGTCCAGCCGAAGAAGGCTTTGTTCACGACCCAGGTGAGGATCATGCTGAGCACGAGCCCACAGGCCATGCCGAGGATGGCGCTGACCAGGCCGATCAGGCCGGCTTCGGCGAGGTGGATGGTGGCGATTTGGCCCCGGCTGGCTCCGATGCTCCGCAGGGCGGCGATGTCCCAGGCGCGCTCCGCGACGAGGGTGCTGAGCGCGAGGGTGATGCCAAGCAGGGCAACGGCGATGGCGATGACGCGGAGGAGTTCGGTCACGGCGAAGGTCTGGTCGAAGATTTCAAAGACCCGGGTGCGGAGGGCCTGATTGAGGTAAATCGCCAGGCTGCCCGCGCTGTTGAATTCCTGGCGCAGCGAAGCTTCGAGCGCCGGAGCGATGGCGGGATCTTTGAGGAAGACCGCAATGGCGTGGAGGCCGGTGCCAGGCCAGGCCCGGGCGTAGTTTTCCCGGGTGATGTAGAAGCAGCCCTGGTCGTCCGCGTAGTCATAGAAAATGCCGGCGATGGTGAAGGGCAGGGGACCGGATGGTGTGCTGAGGGTGATGGTTTGTCCGGTTTTCCAGTGCAGGCGGTTGGCGAGGACTTCGCTGGCGGCCAGATGATACGGCTGGCGCCAAAGGGCGTCCTGGGCCTGCGGATCGCCTTCAACAAAAGGCAGCGGGTGGGCTGCCTCGCGATTCACCGCCCGCAGGGTGTATTCGCTGCCATCGGGAAGGGCGGTGCGGTCTTCACGGAGGGTTTCGAGATGGGCAATGCGCGGATCGTTTTCCAGGCGGGCGGCCAGCGTGTCAGGCAGGGTGGCGCTGCGTTTGATGACTTCGTTGGCAGCCGGGGCGATGTAGAGATCGGCCTTCAAGGTGGAGTCCACCCAAAGGCTGAGAGTGCCCCGGAAGGAATGGATCATGATCGTGACCCCCAGGACTATGGCCACGGAAGTGAGGAGCGCCGCGATGACCGGAACGGCGCGGTGCAGGGCCTTGGCGAGGTGGGCCGCGCCCATGCGGAAGAGGGTGAGGCCGGGAAAGGCGCGGGCAATCCGCCCGGCCAGCCATGCCGTGCTGGAAGCGGCAGGCCGCGCCAGCATGACAAAGCCCAGCACCAGCATGAGACAGGAGGCAAAACTCAGCCAGGCCGGACCGGTGCCCAGGGATTGCCAGGAGAGCGCCAGAGCCAGAACCAGAAAAATCAGGGCCGGCCCGAGCGGTTTCCACCATTGGACAGGACGCGGTTCGAGATTCCGGCCGGGCCGGAGCACGGCCACGGGGTCCACCGCCGAGGCTTCGCGGGCGGGGAGCCATGCCCCGGCGAGGGCGGCTCCCAGTCCGCAGAGGAGGGCCTGAAAAATGTGGAGGGGCGAAACCCAGGTTTTATCGATACTCATCAGGACGTAGTGGGCCGAGATGGTTTTGGAGACGCCTTCCAGCAAGCCTGCCGCGATCAGCCGGGCGAGGGGGATGCCGAGCAAACCGCCGAGCAGTGCGGAAAAGGCGGCTTCAGCCAGGAAAAGAGTGCGGACCTGGGTGCGGGAGGCCCCGATGGCGCGGAGGACACCAATTTCCCGGCGCTGCCTGACCACGGAAGCGGCGATGGTATTGCCGATCAGAAAAACGCCGACCAGCAGCGAAACCATGCTCAGGGCGCTCAGGTTCAACTGAAATCCCTGCAGCATCAGGCCGACCTGCCGGTTCCTCTGGGCGGGCGGCTGGACGTGGGTGCCGGGCGGGAGCAGGGCCTGGATCGTAGCCGCCAGGGCGCTGGCCTGGGTGGGATCGGTGCTGATGATCTGGATGCTGCTCAGAAATCCAGGCTGGTGGAGGAGTTCCTGCGCCCAGCCAATATCCAGAAAGGCGGTGCGCAGGGAATCGCTGCGGCCTTCCGGGGCAGGAAAGGTGCCCGCGATCTCCACGGGGACCGCCTGGCCATTCAGTGTCATGGTCAGGGAAGAGCCCTGGCTCAAGTGCAGCCGGGCCGCCCAGGCGGCATTGACCACGAGGGAGGCCGGCCGCGCGAGCCAGGATTCGGTGTGACCTTCCCAGGCGCTGGCCGCGCCTTCCCCGGCGGCGGCAAAGAAGGGTCCGGCGCTGAAAGGATCGGTGCCGATCAGCCGCAGGTATTCCCCAGGCCGCTCTGGCAGGGTGGCGTAGCCTTCAATGATGGGCGTGATCGCGGCGATGCCTGGCAAGCCTTCGAGCTTTTGCAGGATGGATTCATCCAGCCGGTCGGGCGCGGTGATTTCGAGGTCGCTGCGGCCGGCCACGAGGTCGATCCCGGCCTGGAAGGATTTGGTCGCGCTGTGATTGACAATCTGAATCGCGAGGTAAACCGCGATGCCGATGGCGAGTCCAAGAACGTTGAGCGCGGCGGGAAAGGGTTTCGCCCGCCAGCCACGCCACGCGGCCCGGGCGAGGGTGGAAGCTAACGTGAAATCAGGAAACATGCAGGGGATGGCGGGACCGGGAGATACGCCACAGGCCAGCGGGGGGATTGGCCAGCGCCAGGAATAGCCGGTGGAATCAGACGCTGGCAGCACCATTACGCCTTTCCTTCCCGCCTGCCATGGCCGGAAGTGCGCGGCTGCCAATGGGTTACGGGCTCTGGCGGCGGCGCGGGTTTAGCTGGCAGCGCAGATTTCCGTGGTGTCTTCGACCGTGCTGGTCACTTCCAGATCACTGAAAACCGCATCGCCCAGGGGATGGAGGCTGGAGCCGGTGAGGGCGCTCAGGCTGCCGCGGGTTTCCAGATAAAGGGAAGGGTGCAGGAAGCTTTCGCCGCCGATCACCATTTTGGGCACGCAGACGCGGCCGATCAATTCCATCTCAATGCGGAAGGGGATGTCCTGGTGGGGAGCGAGGGTGCGGCGGGGCAGGTAGCCCAGCACCCCCTGATCGTTCAGCAAATCCATGATCAATCCGGTTTGCAGGTCGATATTGATGCCAATGCCGGGGCTGCGCTCGCCTTT
>Ga0114967_10005512_pt1 | contig 10049 bp, 6 predicted proteins | sample M_130628_MF_Meta_FD_92639 | JGI IMG/M metagenome (GOLD analysis project Ga0114967, IMG submission 92639) | Freshwater microbial communities from Lake Montjoie, Canada to study carbon cycling - M_130628_MF_MetaG | ecosystem: Environmental > Aquatic > Freshwater > Lake | place: Lake Montjoie... | reverse complement strand
TTTTGTGAACACTCCATTGGGCATCCCTGCCTAGAGGCAAGGATGTGTCTGGTCCGGGATTAGATTTTAAAACTTTAATATGATCGTATATGACTGAAGCAGTTTTACTATCGTAAATTTTTAATGAATTGTCAAAATAGAATGTTGTTTCAACAGGGCTATGGAATATATACTCAATTCCTTTATGACTTACCAAAAATTTATTGGTATTATTGTTGTACTCAAATTTTAACATCCAGGTTGTATCATCTATTAATTCTATACTTGGAATAATTCTCCAAGACTGCGTTATGGCATTGTAAATTAATCCAAAATTATTGTAGGCAATAATGTTACTAACTACAAAACTTGAAAATCCAGTGCCAAAGTTATTCTTAAACACAGGAATAATAGAATCAATAATTGCACCACTTGGCACTTTTGTATTCAATGTTACTGGACCAATTCCGTTTGTAAAATTTCCTACTCCGTTGTTGGTGCCATTTCCTAAAACGTCAACAATTGACGCATATATAAACAACTTGTCATCAGCTTGGGTTGGTGTGCCGGCCACAAGAGAACTGGCTGCATTAAAATAATACCCGGCGGGTGCCAAAAACTTAATAGTTGCACCCGATCGTAGATATTTAGTGGTTGCACCAATACTAACAGATAGGTCCAATGGCAATTCATTACGAGTAAAATATCCAGTGGCGCTGTTGCTGCCAACTGTGCTTAGTTTCCACGTTGTAGATACTTCGTATACCGTGCCAACTCCAACTCCAGTGTTAACTCCGGTACCGGTGGCAATAAAGTTAATACCAATTTTATTTTCTGTTGCGCCCAAGGCAATCCAGTCTGTGGTACCAACCAAGTCAATCACGTATCGTCGACCAATTATTAGTTCGCCTGCAGGCAATGAAACGGAAGCAGAATTAATAAAAGGTACCGTAGAATAATAGTAGTGCAACATTTCTCTACTTGCAACAATATTATTAACAATTTGATTGTACAGTATCTTCTGCACATCGTTTGCATTGTTAAAGCCAAACGTAAATGTTTTTACGTACTCGTTAAAGTATAACACACCATCTTCACCAAAAATATTAGTACTGCTGTATTTTCCAGTAGTATCCAACATGTCAAGGTATCGACTTAGTCCCGAGCTGGTACGGTTAATGGCTTTTGTTTTTATAATCTTACTAAACGAAGTGTAAGGTAAGATGTTATAATCTTCTCCAGTAATCATACGATTTTGAGTATAATACTGCTGGGGAGCTTTTTGTCTGATGTCTTCTGTTGATTCTCTTGTTGCTGCGTTAGAGACAGTGTACTTTAAACTGGCGCGGAACGTAATAGTTTCTGTGCGATTATGACGACTTATATAATTAAAAGATACAGAAATAGCCCTCATTTCGTCGGGTGTAATCTTGTAGCTTAATCCGTTGCTTGTTCTGTAATACAGTCTAAAATTGCCTTGCGGAATATTAGAAAAAGACCCGTCGCCAAACACTAGGCTAATTTGATCTGCTGCTCGAGTATTGATCTGATATAGGTTACGTTCATCAATGTTATTGTAAATTACATTGATACCGGAGGTAGATGGTACAGGAGTCCAGAGAGTTTGCGTTGTTCCATTGCTATTCAAACTATACAGCCATACGTCAGTATTATTGATATTGTTTATATCAATATTGATTACTTTATTTGGTAATGCTTCTGCTACATTAAAGTCCAAGTTGGCCAGCTCGCCTTGTTTAAAATAGAAAAAGAAACCAGTATTATTACTAGCATTTCCAGTGTTGTCATTTCGAAACAAAAAATTAAAAACTTTGCGGAAGTCCGGCGCAGCTTCATATATGTAGGGTTTCTTTACACTAGTTGCACTAACAATTTCAAAGGAAGAACGTGCGCCTTCAACTGCGGATTCATATCGATATACTGGCACAACATTAGGAGAAATATTCAAACTATATTCATCTGTAGTAATACCGTTTAGTAACTGGCTATTGCCCGGGCGTCCAATAACTTGACTACTGGTTAATCCTGCATTTAGTATTGTGGTGAATTGTTCTAGCCAAGTGTCACTAGCTGGATCGTTCCAATTAATAATAGAATTACTAAGATTAAATCCGTCGCTATCAAATAAATTCTCTGTGGTTGATACACTATCAATTTTTAAATACCCAGCGGCCTGTGTAGATCGCTTGGGATTATAACTGATCAGTTTAGCTAGTTTTAAAACGCTGTCTCTACGTTCGGCAGTGTCTAAGAAATTTTCTCTTGCATTTAAATCAGTCCTAAACGCAAGATTTTGACCCATGAAGGCAACAAGATCAATAAGAGCTATAAATTCACTACTTTCAGTAAAATCATTGAAATCTTCAGGGTAGTAAATTTTAATGTAATCGATCATGCTTTTACGCAATGTTTCGAAATCGTAGGTAGTAAAATCAGCCTCGCGGAAGGTCTGATATATTTTTTTCCAATCTTCTGCTGCCAAAAGACCAGTTTGTCTAGAAATAATAGCCATAATTGTTAGGACTCTGTTGTATGTATTTATTAGATTTAAAAGTAGTCAGTTAACCAATTAGAGTAAGTGATCTGGCATTTCTATCAAAATTCAATGCCATTGTACTCACTTGGTTGGTTAACACGTAGTTCAATTCCAATTCAATTTGTATGCCGTGATTGTATTCAGTTATTAAAACTTGGGTAGCAGCAACACGCGGATCATAATCTATGATTGTTTTAATATCATTTGTTATAAGGGATCTAATGTCAGTCGACAACGGTTCAAACATCAGATCCCAGATAATTGTTCCAAAATTTGGATTCATTAATTTTTCACCTTTCCTGATGGAAAAATGATTGAACAAATCTTGTTTAATTAAATCAAAATCTGCCAGGGTAAATTTTCGTACTCGATTATAAGTACTGAATCCGTTATATGTAGTCATAATGTATTTAAGTTGTTTTGGCCAGTACGTCAACTGCGTATCGACCCATATTGAAGTAACTGGTGCCAGTGGTTTTATTTCCATCTGCACCTACGCCGGTTGATCGCCAGGTATTTGCACCACCGGCACCTAATAGGTGACTTGTTGTCAACATGCCTGCAATAGTTGATGAATCGTCAGTAGATTTAATTGCACCAGTTCTTACCATTGTATTATAATTGCTGTTCAACAAAGATGTCATGGTTTGCTCTTGAACTGCCCCATTGGATAAGAAAGATTCTTTTGAATCAACACCATTTTTTCCAGTCCAACTTGAAGGATACTGCACTGCTGCTTGTCCATATTTGGCATACGCATCAGGTTTAATATATCCTTGATCAGTTAATACTGCGGCACCAGTTTGATATTTCCCTAAAAAGCTGCCCGACGGAGTGACCGCAGAATTCTTAAATCCACTTTCGCTCCAAGCTATTTGTGTTTTTAATGCTTTGATTTCAACTGGTGTCAATTTGCCAATTCCGGCTGCTGGTGTTGGGTTATCGTTGCGTAACAGATAGCTTTTATCAACTGGATTTTTAATACTATTTGTCAGTGCCGATTTTGGTCCAGAATCTGGACTACTGGACGAACCGGACACCACTGGCTTTCCTGCGCCATTGACCGAGACTCCGCCCGTACCAGTTGATACTATATTGGGAGTACTGGATGACGATGATGCCGATGATGGTTGTGACGATGAACCTGATGCACTAGATGCACTACCGGCTGCTGGGTTTGGAGTTCCTGCTTCTCTCGGCCAAGGTTCATGACTAGGAGCTATTTTAACTATACTTTTTAATTTTTTAGGTTTAGTTTGCCATTGCCCGTTTCCGTCTTTTTCGGCATCGTTATGATCGAATACTGGTATTGGCTTGGGTTTTTCAACTAACGGCCCTTTACCAGAATTTAATTTAATAGTGGTGCCATATAATACTAATTCTTGCCCGGCAGTGAAACTACCTGCACCCTTGGGATTGATATCTATTCTACCTTGGCTTCCAATTTCTACACCATTGCCATAGATATTAGTTTTTTTGCTGCTAACTGACGTAATTGTCTCTGTTTCAATTTTTATTGCAGTTTTAGCAAATACATTAAAAGTTCCGCCAGTGTGGACAGAAAAATCTTTGTCAGCGTGGAAATTAAAACTTCCTTTGGATCTAAAATTAATGTTAGTTTCGCTGAATACACTAACATTACCAGACCCAGACAATTCAACCCAAGCATTGCCTGTATTGTTACTAATGTATAATACATCGTCAGTGTCGTTCATTATAATCTGATGACCACCAGATGTGCGTAATCTAACTAATTTATTTTTTCCTTCAAAATCACCATCATCCATTACAAAAGTGTGACCACCTTTGCGTGTATAAACCAACATGTCGGTAGGAGTTAATGTACCAGCTTTGAGTTTTGATGCAAATGCAGCTTTGGTAGCAGTGTCTTCTACTGCTCGGCCGGGGGTACTAATACCAAATACTGTGCTCGGGCTTTCTCGTTGACTACTACTAGAAATTACTCCGCGGGACAGATCTCTATCTAGTCCCTGCTGTACCAAGATGTTTGCCTGAATTTCATGTATAGGCTTTTTAAGTTCAGTGAAGTTACTCCAATCTTGATCAATATTTTCATTGAACTCAGCTATTGGCAATGGACCATCTTTGGACATAGCACGAACCAATGGATCATCAATTCCGCTTGCATCAAATTTTTTGCTACTGGCAATAGCCGGAACCATCTGTTGCCCAAGTTGGTTAGAAATACAAGCAAACCAGAATCCGCGTTGAGGATCTCCTGCAATAAACGTGCACAACACAAAATTGTCAACATCGGGCGGGGTGAACCAGAATCCGTATGTATGCCGCACATGGTTGAATTTATTATTTTTATCGTTGGGGCGTTGTGCAGTAGATCCAAAAAACGGACTAGCATAACTTACGGTGCGCCAGTTACTTGGGTCGTCTTCGTCACCGGCACCCAGGTCTGGAATCCAGACCTGCAATCTACCCTGTCGTGCAGTGTCCAGGTTATTTTTAATTTTTCCAACATAAGGACCAGAATCAAACCTTACGCCGGCAGCATCTTCCCGTCTAATAAATGATGGAACTTTTTTTCCAATTCTTCGATCAATTGTCATAATTTATATTTGTTATTATGTGTCAACTGCCAGCAAAAACAGTGCCACCAACTTGGCTAATAGGTTGACCAACTGCATTCCCTACATTATTTTGCAATGCCTGTATATTTTGTGCGTATGAGTCAACGTCTGCTGCGTCTGCCTTGTTGCTATTTTCTTTGTTAGCTGTACTATATTGTTGATTAGTATCAGTAGGACCAGTTAAACTACGAAGTGCTCCTTGCCCAGTCATTCCGTCTTGCCTGTTCCCGCCTCTTCCGGTATCAGCTGACCCACCATATCCATCGTCGCCACGACCATCAGCGCCGGCGGCCGATGCTTTATCCTCGGCTTGATCAAACACACGAATAAGATCGAGAGTTTGCGTAAATTGTCCACGATCAAACATATTCTCAATTGTTAGTATTCTATAGACGCCGCTGAATACGCTATCTTTCCATGTTGAAAAATCATATAGGCCAGTTTCTTGTATGATGTCTGTTGGGGTTCTAAAATACAAGTATACATACAATTCCCCGCCGTCGGTAGTTAGACTTCCGTTGCCATCAATTTTACCAACACTAGAATCCAAAGTTGGTTTAAAGAATACATCATCCTGTTTAATAAAATGCGGGTCACCTGATATTTTTAACTTAACATTAATCATGTCACCACGAGAATTAGACATAATTGATTTGTATAAATCATTTGCTGACACATTCTTAACATCATTGGTGCCTTCGGCAATAGCAGAAACATCATGTTGTGCCACTACTGTTTTGATAACTTTTGGTGTGATGCTACCGTTGGTTGCCGGATTACTGATGCCTGGATCTTTTTCATCTATGTCAGTCTTGATATCAACTTCTACTTTCTTTAACTTTTCCCTATTGGCTGTCATTGCAGTATAAAACATAGAGTTAAAATCAATACTAAAATCAAGTATAGACTGATTCTGCCCAGTAAACATATATAAATATTCTTTTGAGCAATTATCTCTGGTTGGAGTAGACATTGGAGCGTCAGGATACTTGGTATTGTATACTACTGCTTTTTTAACAAAGTAAGTGTATTTTTTCTGATACGTTTTTCTTACATTATCAAATTCTAAAATTTCAATTGACGGGATAATTCGGTACCAATCAATTGTGCCAGATTTGTTTGTTGACACTTGATTTGAAATATAATCACAATTACGCATAACTTGATTTATTACATCAATTATACTTGTACCAGCGTTGATAGAAATTGCCTGAGCACTCATCGACAATGGTGCAGGTGGGCCGCCCTTGGCGGCACGTGCCCCGGCTGCTGCATTTGCGTCTTTATTATTATTACTGGCAAGTGGTGTTTTTTTAACGTCGTTACTTTTAGGCGCAACAATTTTAGCGGCTTCAATGTCCGGATCAATGGCAAATTCATAAATATCAGGAAATTCCTGATATTTTTTATTGTCTGCTAGTTTCTTTTGATAACTGTTAAGCGCCGATGTATAACTGCCTGCTGCATCTTCTTCGTTGCTAAAAAACTCTTTGACCGTTTTTGCAGTTACTTCATGGAATGCAGGGGTAGATCCTGCATTCTCCTGAAATGCCATATGTGAGTAAGGCACTGCACTAAAATGATATTCCGAACCACGCACCGAGGCCTTTATCTTGCATTCAATTGCTCTTAATGGAATTTGTTTAGTCTGTCCTTCAACTGGGTGAACCAGTGAGCCGCCTTCGGCATTGGCAAAGAAATCAATTTGTAACAAGTACGGCATTTCTCCCCAGTTATTAGCTCCCAGAGAATCAGCGGTACTAAGTAATCGATTTAGTAATGTAATACCAAATGGCTCTACAATAGTAAAATGTATATCAATTACATTACTACCACGTCCGCGATTATTCATTCCTATGACTGTGGACATTTTCATGTTTTCAAAGTAAAAATCGTCTTCAAACCCAGGAGCTCGACTAAATCCTTCGCCATGTTGCCCGCCGCTTACAATCAGTACCTTGCCGTCGGGAGAAAAACCTTCTGATATTTCATTGAAATCCTTTGGGGCTAGCGCATATAAACTCAACCCATATGTATAATTAACATAATCGTCCAGTGGATTGCTACGCAAAGATGTACCAGATGCACTAGGCCCGCTGCCTTCTGTTTGTTGGCTGGCCAAGGCTGCTTCTTCAAATGCCGACTGATTTTGTCCTGATGGATCGCCTCCTGCGTTTTCGTTGGTCGCAGCAGTTGCAGCAGTTGCAGCAGTATTGTTTGCCACGGCTTGTTGCTCAAAATCTGACATGCCGGTGGGCATTGATCCGTAGTCAACAGCTGATTGGTCGCCGGCATATCTAAAGGTAGCCATTTTAAATTCCCAATACTGTGGTTAGCGTTTCTTTGCTGGGGATATATATTACTTGCCCGGGATAGAAATCAAATACAGGATCTTTAATTATATCAGGATTCCTGACCGAAAACACCCACCATAATCCTGCGTTACCATACAGATCAGCTGCCAACATGTCTGGTCTGTATTTGTAAACTGAATCAATGGTATATTCAATATCCAATGAATTCTTAGGAATTGCCCGATTGACATACACGTCAAGAAATTGTCCAAACAGTCCTGTTTTATAATAAGGGCTAAATTTTGTATATTGTGCGGCCATTAAATAAATCCTTTACCTGTTAGTTTGCCGGCCGCAAACGACTCAAGGCTAAAACTACTAATTGACTTTTTACTATAAATTGGCTGTAACGAAATTGTTATTTGGCTTGCCGCAGGAATACGATCTGTGCCTGAACTTATATAATCAACCTCCGGAGGCATAGTATGGGAGAACTGCGTTAAGATACAAGGAACGTGCGGGAAATAGTTTTGCCCGTACCCATCTAAAAACACCAATGGTGGTGGATTTCCTGCATTGCTGCTTTCTCCAAAAAACATTTTAGTTGCAGATCTAAAGAAATAAATACAAGCAAGTACATATTTTGCTTCTTCCATATTTTGTGCAGTGAAGTCAGCGGTGACATTGATTGCTTGCACTTCGCTGTTTTCATATGCATATGCTGGGTAATTACTGTGCGTAAACTTTTGTGGGGTATAGTTGGCTTGATAAACCACCGAAACTTGTGGAGTATACGGAAATACCACGCCATTTGTATTGCCAAGCGGGGACATAATTCCAGGATACCCAAGAGCCGGGCAGCTTATTTTAACTCGCCAGTCTTTACCTGCACCTTGTGCACCACCAAAGGTCACAGTTGATGGATTAAGGGCACTTGAGCTATTTCTTCTGCCGCCTGCCGGAAGCCCAGCGGCTTGACGCCGTGCAGTTGCAGGGTCCATATAGTAAGTTGCTGAAGTATCTGTGGAGTAACCACTCGATGATATTATGTTGTCGGCCATGAAGTTAGATCTCTTTTGTATATTTATAATATTTTAAAAGTGGTATGTTAATCGTGGTTGCAATTTGGCCGGAGTATGTGCTACACTGTTTGAACTAGCGATTACGTAGTAATCCTTAAGGAGAAATAAAATTAAACATAATTACCTAAACAACAAAGACATTCTCAAGGAGATACATCGAAGCAAAACTACATATTGCACCTTTTTATCCCCAGATTTTGCCGAGTACGACATGATTATTCATAGTCTTGATCAAATTACCACAGAGAACATTGATCTGGCTCGAGAAAATAGAGCCGAACGCTTGGCCAAATTGGCATTGGAGGCAGCTACAGCTACTGGTGAAAAAAGAAAACTAGACGAGTTTGCAATTGACGTAAACAATATATTACCAACGGAAGTTGTATTTAGGGTAATGACCTGGGCTCATGTTCCTATTAACGAAGCAGCTACTAAAAAGATTCAGGATGCAGCCAATGAAGAAGCTGCTTACACCGAATACGACGACGAAGCAGATGCAAAGGTTCCTGCGGCAATTGTCAAATACATGAAGTGTAATTTTCCGCCATTCAACCATTACATGATTGATGAAAAAAATACTCCAATTTGTGTCGGGAAGAGCCATTGGAAAGATGATTTAGAAACTGGAGAGTGGTGCAGAGACCACGGTGCCATGACCAAGAAGTTGGCCCTGATGTTTATGAAATTATGCGAACGCTATGCCACCCGTAGCAACTGGCGTGGATACACTTATAACGACGAGATGCGTAGCCAGGCACTGCTTCAACTAAGTCAAATTGGGTTGCAGTTTGATGAGTCAAAGTCGCAAAATCCTTTTGCATACTATACTGCTGCCATTACCAACAGTTTTACTCGGGTATTGAATATTGAGAAACGCAATCAAAATTTACGTGATGACATTTTGGAAATGAACAATTTTAATCCAAGTTACACTAGACAAGGACTCATGTCTGGTCACGGTGGTGGCAGCGATGGTGACCACGATTAAACGCCGTATTGCTAGACTTATGCCCCATGTTCTTGTTATACTGCTCACATGAGTAATTTATTTAAAAAAGCCGCGGTGTTTACAGATATTCACTTTGGCCTAAAGTCAAATAGCACACAACACAATGAAGATTGTCTTAATTTTATTAAATGGGCCACTGATAAGGCAAAAGAACAAGGGTGCGAGACTTGTTTCTTTTTAGGTGACTATCACAATAACCGAGCGTCCATTAATGTACTTACACTAGGGTACGCACTTAAAGGATTGGAACATCTGAATGACAATTTTTCCACGGTGTATTTTATTCCTGGTAATCACGATCTATACTATCGTGACAAGAGAGATGTACAAAGTGCCGAATGGGCCAAACACCTATCCAATGTTGTTATATGTAACGATTGGTTCAGCGACGGTGATGTGGTTATTGCCCCTTGGCTTGTGGGCGACGACCATAAACGCATATCCAAATTAAAAGGCCAGTACATGTTTGGACATTTTGAATTGCCCGGATATATGATGAACGCCATGGTAGAGATGCCGGATCAT
>Ga0114967_10005511_pt1 | contig 10052 bp, 9 predicted proteins | sample M_130628_MF_Meta_FD_92639 | JGI IMG/M metagenome (GOLD analysis project Ga0114967, IMG submission 92639) | Freshwater microbial communities from Lake Montjoie, Canada to study carbon cycling - M_130628_MF_MetaG | ecosystem: Environmental > Aquatic > Freshwater > Lake | place: Lake Montjoie... | reverse complement strand
TGGATGCGCGGTTAGAGCCGCACCAGCTTCTTCACCAAAACCTTGCACAACATTGAAAACTCCTGGTGGCATTCCGGCTTCGGCAGTTATGTCTGCAAGTAGTGAAGCAGTTAGTGGTGCCCACTCCGGTGGCTTTGCTACCACTGTGTCACCGGCGGCAAGAGCTGGACCAATGCGCCAAGTAGCAAGCATCAATGGTGCATTCCACGGCGTAATGATTCCTGTTACACCAGCTGGATCCCAAGTCACGTGATTGGTGTGGCCGCGAGTTTCAAAGTCAGGATAGTTAAGTTGGTTCATTGCGTAGTCTGCAAAAAATCTAAAGTTCATAGCAACTCGAGGCATTACACCGCGACGATGTGATCGAAGCAGGGAACCGTTATCTGTAGTCTCAACGATTGCTAAGTCTTCGATTCGGGCTTCAACTAGGTCCGCAACTCGGTGCAAGATTGCGCCACGTTCAGCTGGCGACATTTGAGACCAAATCGGAAAGGCAGCTTTAGCGGCAGCAACGGCCAAGTCAACTTCCTGTTTTCCACCGCGGGAAATGTCAGCCAGAAAAGAGCCATCGATTGGAGAATGATCTGCAAATGTGGAATCGGAGGCAACTCGCTTGCCGCCGATGAAATGCCGGGTATCAACTTCAACCCCAGCAACTATTGCTATTGTCATGCCATCCCCTGAAAAGTCGTTCGGGTACTAACGAATTACGATACGTTAAATTTAGTGATTTGGGAACCGAATTCAGGTAATTCTTTCATTAGGCTGGTGAAATGTCGTTACGTCCGAGAATCGCTCTTTTAGGGCGGTTTACAAACTCTGCTTCGGCGCTGAGATATGAGGGAGTCGTTAGTTCAAGAGCACTTTTGGAATCTCTTTGGAATGCGGGGGCTGACCCAGTAACTCTGCTGGCTGCGCCGGAAAGCGACTGGGCTCAGCGACTTAAGGGATATCAAGGGGTTTTACTTGCTGGCGGTGGTGACATTAACCCAGCTCGGTATGGTCAAACTCCAGATGCCAGTGTCTATGACGTAGATGATCTGCAGGATGACTCAGACTTTGGGATGACCGAGTACGTCTTGCAAGAAGGGATTCCAACCCTGGCTGTATGTCGCGGACTCCATGTCGTGAATATTCTTCGCGGCGGCACCCTCATTCAAGATATGCCAGCAAATCATCGTCATGTCGTTCAAGAGGTAAAAGTTAGTGATTACGAATCATTTGGTTTTGTTTCGGAATTGGTAGAAACTTCCTGTTATCACCACCAGGCGATTGACAAACTCGGATCTGGCTTAGAAGTTTTGGGCCGTGGTCCGGATGGAACCATTGAGGCTGTTGGAATTGAATCAACTGGTTGGGCTCGTGGTGTGCAATGGCACCCAGAAGATACTGCGAAAACAGATGCAAACCAACGGGGATTGCTTGCTCGATTAGTGAAGGAAGCTAGTGCTTAGCTTGCTTTTGGGAATCTACAGTGACGGTAACGGCCCTAAGTAGGTCAGCAAAGATTCCTAAATCAGATCGCTTTAAGTCGGCAACGGCTAACTGCTCGCCTTTATTAAATTCGGGAAACAATTGCTTCATCATTTTTCTACCCTTGGCCGTTAGCTTTACCAAAACCAAACGCCCGTCCTTGTTGCTGCGAGTACGTGTAATGAGCCCTCGCCCTTCAAGGGTTTGCATCACACCAGTCAAAGTAGCTTTAGAAAAGCCACCCTCTTCAGCAATTACTCGAGATTCAACTGGTTCCCAAATCCAAACCACCCAAAGGACTACAAATGCGGTCCAGGATAAATCGTGCTGTGCCAAAACGGTTCGCTCTAGGTAATTGCGGACCGCGTTGGCAGCCCGGAATAGATTGGATGCAACGGCCATTGCTTCGAAGTCAATTTTTAGATCGCCGAGGCGCTCCTGAACTTGTCGTTCCGTTTCATCGAGCGTGTGCTGACCAGCCATGGAACCTCAATTTCCTAGAACCTAGGCTAACTTTATCTGCTTAGTTGAAAATCATCACGGGATGGGTCAGAATCGGGTATCTTGAAACTGTTCGTACCCGAACGAATATTCCAACTTGTTGTGAGGTGAGTTAATGTCAGCCGCTACAGATGTCAGCTTGGCAAACTTAGATTTATTCGAAAAGCAAATTCCATGGCAAACCTTTGACGAGTTGCGTGCGAATAGCCCTGTGCATTGGAGTGAAGAGCCTGCACCGAACTCAGGATTCTGGTCGTTAACTCGGTATCAAGATATTGTTCGCGTACTTCGTGATACCGAGACTTATTCGAGTGAAAAAGGAACAGCGAATCTAGAAGAGCTAGATGAAGAGCAAATGGAAGCTCGCAAGTCAATGCTTGAAACTGACGGCATTCGTCATCGCGCATTGCGCCGGCTCATGCAAGATTCATTTACTCCAAAGGCCGTCGCAGGCTATGAAACATTCCTTCGGGGCCTAACTGCCAGCACACTTGATGATGCATTCGCCAAAGGATCCTTTGACTTCGTAAAAGAAGTCGCTGCAGATTTCCCAATTCGAGTATTGGCTCGCCTTATGGATGTTCCTGAGACTGACATCGGTCAGCTGATTGCTTGGGGTAACCGCATGGTGGGTAATACCGACCCTGAGCACGCAGATGTTTTGCTAGATTCACCCGAATCTGAAAAATATCGAATGTTGCCATTCAGGTCTCCAGCAGCTTTGGAAGTTTGGGCTTATGGAGATGAATTAGCCAAGCAACGATTGGGTGGTAATGGAACTGATATCGTTTCGACCTTGATTAACCAAACTCCTGTAGATGGCTTGCCACTGTCGACAAGGGATTTTCATGCCTATTTCTTACTTTTGATTGTTGCTGGAAATGAAACAACTCGTCACACAATTACGCACAGCATGAATTACTTGATCGACAATCCAGATCAGATGGCACTACTGCAAGAACGCCCTGAGTTGATCGAATGGGGAGTTGAAGAAATGCTTCGTATGGCGAGCCCGGTTTATCACTTCCGTCGAACCGCAACCAAGGACACAGAAATTAATGGTCAAGTGATTAAAGAAGGCGACAAAGTTGTCACTTGGTTCGCTTCCGGTAATCGCGATTCGGAAATTTTTGTCGACCCATATCGCATGGATGTCACTAGGAATCCAAATGAGCACATGACATTTGGTCGAGGTGGCCCACATATGTGCCTAGGTAACTCGCTTGCTCGACTTGAAATCAAGATCATGTTCGAAGAATTGTTGCCAAGAATTTCTGACATTAAGAGAGTTGGCGAACTAGAGCGACTTCGCAGTAATTTCGTTAATGGAATTAAGCGTTTCCCAGTAGAGGTAACGCTTAAGTAATTAAATCAATTTAGCAACATCCCTTAAGAACGTATCAACCAATTGGTTGGTACGTTCTTTTGCTGCAGCCTGCTCAGCTTCGGTATGCGCAAGCAATGCATCTGGGTCCTGGCCATCTTTAATGACAAGTTCGCGACCGCCATTATTAAGCCAGCCAGTAAGCATTTCGGCAGTTAATTCAGGATGAAACTGAACTCCCAAATTGCTGCCATTGGTGAAAGCCTGGCTGGCCGCAGAGTTTCGAGCTACTTCTGTTGCTGATCCAGGTAGTTGCCATCGGTCGTAGTGAAACTGGAACCACGGACCAGCAGACACTAAATCTGGACGGTCGGTATGAACTACGGTCCAACCAATTTCTGGTTTCGGTCCCGGCGCTACGCTGCCTCCCAGGGCTCGAGCAAGTAGTTGTCCGCCAAAGCAAATACCTAAGATGGGCACATCTTCTGCGATTGCCCTAGTTAGAAAATCCAACTCAGGGGCTAGCCAGTTACCAATACGGTCATCATCCCAAGCACCCCAAGGCGCGCCCATCGGGACAATTACGTCATAGTCGGCAAGATTGGGGAATTCCCGAACCACGTTTGGTTCTGGGAAGTCTGCTTCAGGAACTACTAAAAACTCATCAACTTCAAAGCCATGATGGCGAAAGCGCTCTGCAACTGGCCCTGGCGGACTGACATGGTCATGCGCAATTATGAGGACTCGCATTGCCACTCTTTTCTGGTCAGATTTTCTACCATTCTGCCCTAAAAAGTCCCCGCAAACGATTAAAATAAAAAAATCGTTCATACCCTAACGATTTTTGGAGGAAACATGTCACTTGATTTATCTGCACTTCGCGCTCAACTGCAGAGCGAAAACATTGATATTTTGCGACTTGTTTATGCTGACGTGCTAGGAATTCCTCGCTCCAAAGATCTAGTCGTTAGCCAAATGGAAAAAGCTGCTGCGCATGGACCAGCCTTTTGCCAAGGAGTTTGGGTTACCAATACTCGAGGTGGCGTTCTAGATGGCCATGGCAGCATTTCTGATGGCTTATCAGATTTCGTAAGTCGCATTGATCCAAACACCATTCGTAAACTTCCTTGGGAGCCAGGTGTCGCATATGCAGTTGTTGATGCCTTCGAGCCAAATGGTGACGATAACCCTGTAGCGCCACGAACTGCTTTGCAGCGAGTATTGAAGGAATACGAAAAGATCGGATTAACTCCAGTCATTGGTCCCGAACTTGAGTTCTACTTGGCCAAACAAGAAAACAATGAGTGGGTTCGCGCATTGCATCGCACGGGACGGGTATATACAACTGGAGCGATTGTTGATCCAGATGGCACGTTCCTACATATCTTGCGCATGTTAGATCAAATGGATATCGGCGTCTTCGCGGGAAATCATGAATTCGCACCGGCTCAATATGAAATCAATTTATGGCATGGTGAAGCGCTGGAATCTACAGATCGAACTTTCTTGTTCAAGACTGCGATCAAAGACATTGCCGTGCGCCGAGGTTACAACGCAACATTCTTAGGAAAGCCATGGGCTGAATCTGAAGGCAGTGGTTTCCACTTGCACTTCTCAGTTGTCGATGCCAAGGGCAAGAACCAAATGCATAATGGCGAAGAGCTCTCTGAAGTTGCCAATCAAATGATTGCTGGAATTCTGAGCCATGCAAATGCGCTTACCGCATTTACTAACCCAACAATCAATGCGTTTAAGCGCCTGGGTCCCGATACATTGGCACCAAGTCGTGCGAATTGGGGTTATGACAATCGGGCTACCTTGCTTCGTATTCCTCCTGAGCGTGGCGAGGGTACTCGATTAGAGATTCGAATAGGTGATGGCGCAGCGAATCCTTACTTGATGGTGGCTTCAGTCTTGGCTGCCGGGCTAGATGGAATTAAGCAAAAGATGAGACCTAATAAGGCTTCAGAAGGATGGGCCTATGAAGATGAATCAGATCCGCTACTGCCACTTACATTCACTGCGGCATTAGATGCCCTTGATGCGGACCCACTCTTTGCAGAGCTAATGGGACCAATTGTGGTTTCAACTCACTTAACTTTGAAGCGCGATGAAATTGAACGCTACGAAGCAGAAGTTACAGATCCAAGCACTCGTGAGATAACGACTTGGGAACTAGACGAATATATTTGGGATTACTAAACCGGATTCGATCGGTCAGCAATTAACTTGCCACCTGCGAAAGTAACACCAACTTCACGGTAATAGCCACCAAGTATTTTCTTAACTGGAAGTATCGAAGCGAGTTCGTCCCATTGGGAATCTCCAAGGATAAGTTCAGCATCGCCCTTCCAGGCTTGGCCTAAATCGGCATCAATGCCATGCATGGTTATTAATTGATCCATAGATAGGCCAGCATCTTTTGTAATTGATGGCATGAAGCGGCTGTGCAACATCGCATGTCCATTTACAAAGCCATTAGTTTCAGATGGTTCGCGAAGCGTTACAACTGCCGACGCCAGCCTGTGATCGTAAGCAGACAAAGTTGCGCCAAGCTTTGCGCCTGCCTCTAAACGAGGAGATGCCTTGCCGCGATTAAAGATGCGGGTGACATGGGCCGAGCCAATCTTCTTCGGATAGCCCTGGTACCAACCACGAGCTATTGCAAAATCCTTAGTGACCCAAATTGCCACACAGCGACTGTAGGTAACGCCTTCGTAGGAACAGCGCACTACCGCAAAAGTTTCGAGGTACTGGGAGCGAATTGGATCGAGTAGCTCAGCGCCGCCCTCGCTACAGGATTGCCAGTCAGCCCAAATCAATGCAACTGCGCCTGGCTCTTCAGGAGCTAAGTCAATGTCGGCTGGCAATAGGGTTCGCACATTAGCCGGGTCCGTTAAGTATTCAACGGTTAGCAAGGTGCCGCTGTAGTACCAAGGCATTTCGGGAATTATCGCGCTCTTCCCAGTTGGGGTGAGCGGAGGCAGGAATCCATGTAGATCAGACATGCGACTATCGTAGTATGAAATATTCGTTAGGGCACGAATGAGCATTTTGGACTTGGCTTGTCAGCGACACGCTGAATTTGCCTAGATTCCATCTATGATTTTTAGAAATTTCTCAATTTCCCCCCACAGATAGGGCAAATCTGCCAATATCGTTCGTATCCGTTCGATCTCGTATCGGATATCAACGACAGCAAGGACTCTGGGAGGAACCTGTGTCAAATAATGAAACTAAGGTCGCCGCGGATGGCAAAGGCCTTCAAAAAGGAACGATCGGAATCTTCGGAATCGTCTTCTTTGTAATTGCAGCAGCAGCCCCAATGGCTGGCATGACAGGTGCGGTTCCTGTGGCCATCGTTTTGGGTAGCGGGGCAGGAGCACCGGGTGCTTATTTGCTTGTTGGCTTAGTGCTTGTGCTTTTCAGCGTCGGTTATGCCGCGATGACACATCGCGTTACTAATGCTGGTGCTTTTTATGCATACGTAGGTCGCGGGTTGGGTAAGAATGCTGGCGTCGGTTCTGCATTTGTCTCGATGGTTGCTTACTTAACTGTGCAATGGGCAGTGTATGGATTTTTTGGTGCAATTGCCGCTGGCCAAATGGCTGCTCAGTTTGGCATCGATTTACCTTGGTACGTCTGGGCGCTTCTTGCTCTAGCAATTGCCACGGTATTGTCGATTCTTCGCGTTGACGTGGGCGCAAAAGTTCTTGGCGTATTAATGATCGCTGAAATTATTTCGATGCTTCTAGCTGGAATCGCTGCACTAGTTGATGGTGGTCCAGAGGGATGGAACTTAGCTGCGTCATTTTCTCCTAGCAGTATCTTTGCTGGCGGCCTCCTTGGCACAGCTGGTATTGCATTCGCATTCGCATTCGCATCCTTTATTGGATTCGAAGCAACCGCAATTTATGGAGAAGAAACCAAAGATCCAAAGCGCTCAGTACCGCGCGCTACCTATTTAGCGGTTGGAATCATCACAGGAATCTTCGCTGTGGTTTCTTTCGGCATGGTAACAGCGATGGGTGCATCCGAAGCTGTCAACAAAACTGTTGAGTGGTCTTCGGTGGATGGAGTGCCTCTAGCGAATCCAGCCAACGTTCTGATCACAGTTGCAAATCAGTCAGTAGGAACTTGGCTAGGAACCTTAATTGGTTGGTTAATTCTTACTAGTTTGTTTGCGGCTACGGTGGCGTTCCAGAACTCCGCATCTAGGTACTTGTTTGCACTTGGTCGTGGTGGAGTTCTTCCAGGAGCAATGGCAAAAGTTAATGGTCGTGGCGCACCTCAGAATGCATCGATCGTCACATCAGTGTTGTCAATCTTGGTCATCCTTTACTTCCAGTTAAATGGCTTAGATCCAATTCTTAATCTGTTCTATTGGATGAGTGGATTAGCAGTAATTGCAATCGTTTTGGTTGAAATTATGGTCAGCATCGCCGTGATCGCGTTCTTCTCGAAGAATGCCGAAGGCGAAGGAGTGTTTACTCGACTAATTGCTCCGTTGCTAGGTCTAGTTGGACTGGCATTTGGCCTGTATTTACTGATGTCACGCTTTGCACTTCTAGCTGGCACTACTGCAGCTGATGTAGATCCAACGGTTACACCTTGGGCCCAGAGTGTGACAGGAACAGTTCTGATGGCGATTCCATTCATTGCCCTTGGTATCGGATACCTAATTGGTGCCGCACGCAAGGAAAGCGATGAAGCCATTAAGGATCTAGTCAGTTAGAAATAAAGAGGAGAATGGGCCGCCGTCGACGGGGGCCCATTCTTTTTGCCTAATGCAGAAGTTTGCTCGCGCCTAAGGCATTTTTAGCCATTTGCTTAATACCTTAAATACGTGACCGGCGTTGTGCGTCCAGTTGGACCTGAAGAACCAGTGGTCTATTGGCGACGACGTTTGCTACTTGGGCTGACCGCGTTGGTTACTTTGATCGTGATCTTCAACAGTCTTTCGGGTGGTACCGACCCAGTTGCGGCCGTTGCATCCGGATCGCCAGCGTCAACGGCTGTAGTTGAATCACCAGAACCAACATCAACACCTAGTGTTGCCGTGTCACCAAATCCAACAGCGCTCCAACCCACAACTCAGCCAACTGTTCCAGTAGTCGCTGAAGGCGAATGTTCTGATGCAGACACATCGATCCGGGTCGTGATTGATCGAGAAACCACTACAGTTGGTGAAGGTGTTCACATCAATATGATTGTGAAGAACATTTCGACAACTACTTGCAAACGAGATGTTGGAAGCGGCGCGAATGAAGTCACCGTAATATCTGGACCAGCACTGATTTGGTCAACAGATCATTGCAATCCAAATACTGACAAAGATTTAGTAGAACTGGCTCCTGGCCAGGAATGGAATGTAAAAGTGGTTTGGATCGGAAAACAAACTGCCAAAGGTTGCAAAGTTAGAAATATGGCAGAGCCTGGTGCTTATTGGGCCCATGGCAGAAATGCAAGTTTGAATAGCGATGGCGTTAGGTTCGTTGTTCAGTAAAAAACTAAACGTATCGTTCTAGCAAACTCGCCTCAGCTACTCTCGACAAGTTTTCCCTAATTGCTCGGGCTCGAGTTTCGCCAACACCTTCAACGTCCCGAAGCTCTTCTGCAGTTGCAGATAGTAAATGTTGCAAGCTACCAAAATGTTGAATCAAGTTTTCAAAGATTTGTTCTGGAAGTCTTGGCACCTTGGCAAGCAGACGGAAACCGCGTGGATGCACTGTGTTATCGAGTGATTCAGTGTCACTTGGTAGCCCAATGACTTCTGCGATATTCGATATATCCAAGAGCGATGTGGCATCAAGCTCGGCAATTCCGTGCAGAATACCTTCAGCCTTATTTGCTTTTCTCCCACCAGTTGGCAGGTAATCCCGAATGATAAAGCCAAGATCAGAAGAAGTACCAGAAACTAGTTCTTCAAGTTGCAATGACAACAACCGGCCATCAGTACCGAGCTCGACGACGTATGCGGAAATTTCACTTGAGATGCGTCGAACCATTTCATGTCGTTGCACAACTGTGGCAACATCTCGTGTGGTAACTAAGTCTTCAATTTCCATAGTGGAAAGTGATCCCGCAACTTCATCCAACCGGGCGCGGTATCGCTCTAAAGTGGCTAACGCTTGATTGGCTTTGGAAAGTATGGTTGCTGAATCTTCTAAAACATAACGTCGCCCATCAAGATAAAGCGCAATGATTCGCATTGATTTACTAACACTGATGACAGGTAAATTTGATTGCCGAGAAACACGATCGGCGGTGCGATGGCGGGTGCCTTGTTCATTAGTTGGGATAGCCGGATCGGGCAGTAACTGGACTGCAGCCGAAACAATTTTTGTTGCGTCACGATCACAAATTACGGCGCCGTCCATTTTTGCTAGTTCGCGCAATCGCGTGGCAGTAAAATCAATGTTTACATCAAAGCCACCGCTACTGATGGTGTTGATTGTTTTGTCTTGGCCCAACACGATTAGAGCGCCAGTATTACCTCGCAGAATTCGCTCTAAGCCATCGCGCAATTCAGTTCCGGGGGCAACTTGTGCCAAAACAGATCTCAATAATTCAGCAGAGTTCACTTGCTCTTTGGTTGCCACGAATGTTCTTTCTCACTGGAGTTGCTTTGAGTCTACGACTGCTACAAACGATTTTACAGCATTAGTAAAGAAGTTCAGACGGCGTTAACCGCATCGACAAGTGAGCCGACTTCGATAAGTCGAAGACCTTTAACCCCTGGTGGCAGCCGGGT
>Ga0114967_10005510_pt1 | contig 10052 bp, 8 predicted proteins | sample M_130628_MF_Meta_FD_92639 | JGI IMG/M metagenome (GOLD analysis project Ga0114967, IMG submission 92639) | Freshwater microbial communities from Lake Montjoie, Canada to study carbon cycling - M_130628_MF_MetaG | ecosystem: Environmental > Aquatic > Freshwater > Lake | place: Lake Montjoie... | reverse complement strand
CTCGAGTTGTCGCCGTCTGCTCCGATTCTCGACAGCACGTATCGCTCCACTGTCGAAATCCCTCCTCCACCGCTCCTGGACGGACATGCCCCGCCGCCGCTTTCCACAGGGTGGGCCGTGCACGATGTGGGTAGGCAGCCTGCACCTGTCGGCCACCCGCTTCAGCAGGCGAGCGCGATGACGGCGTATGTCGTTCGTGACGGCGATGACCTCACGGGAATCGCCCTCAAGGTTTACGGACACGCCAGTGCCGCGGGCGCCATCTGGGCGGCCAATAGGGATCGCCTTACCGACCCCCAACTGCTTCCCATCGGCCTGTCGTTACAAATGCCGCCGACCTGGACAATGCCGACCGTCCTCGGAGCGCAGGGCGGTGCTGCCAGCCTCGCGATCGAGCCCTCCCAGACCGCTCACGGGAGTCGGCATTCCGACACAACTGCTTCGGTAGCAGCAGGTCAGGAAGCGGGCCCGGCGACGATCGCCAGCGGCGCGGCGGAGTCGCCCTGGCTGCAGGGACATGGTGCTGATGCACCCAGCCGTGATCCAATGCGGCTTCCCTGAAAACGGCTCACTACGGGTCGCGGATGGATTCGTCTGCTAATCGGGCTTGCGAGCCAGGGCTATGCCGACAAATGTCTTGATCCGGTCGGCAGCATTTGATGCTGGATCGTTGGCGAGATCATCGCCCTTCAGGATGGTGTTGGTCTGAATAAAAAAGACCGTGCCATCGTTGGCTGTCTCGACCCCCCTGGCTTTCTCTGGCGATTGTTCGACGCGATGCTGGAACCAGGCATCGGGCCGGTATCGCTTGAGTTGATCGAACAGGCGGATCGCGTCGCGATCACTCTTTCCGGCAAGCACCATGATGGGGACTTTGTGCTGGATCGCATCGCTCTTCAGGGGCAAAGACATCGAGATTCCCTTCGATGCCCAGACGGGGCTGATGAGCGCCAGCGCCCGCACCTGCTGGCCCTGCGGCCCGCTCGTGGTTGGCGGCCAGTTCCAGTCGGCCGCTGTCCACATGGATGCCAGCGTGGCGCCCAGGCCGCAGCCAACGACACAGAGCCGGTCGATGTCGAGTTCGCCGGTCTCCGACTTCTGCTTGATCCAGTTGCGAACGGCCTCGATCTCCCCCCGGAGTGCCGCTTGACCGCGATGACTGCCCCCCGTGGCCGCTGCAATCGACTCCAGGTCGGCCTTTTTGAGCAGGCGGGAATCCCCGGCATCAGCCCTCACGCCATCGGGGCGTAAGCCGCTCTCGCCGTGGCCACGGAGATCGGGGGCGACGACGGCGTAGCCCGCCACCTGGAGTGATCGGGCGAGAGTATCGACAGTCTCGTGCGAGCCGTCGAGGTCATGGACGAGGATCACCGTGGCGTCCGCCTTGGCGTCTTCTGCGGCTGGGTAGTACCAGGCGGCGATCCGAATGCCGTCCGAGGTCTCCAACTGCAACTCTTCCACGGACTGCCTGGGGGTAACAGCGGTGGCTTCGGCTGCCCGGATTTCCGTGGCGGACGCAAGCAGCAGCGGAGCCGCCAAGCAAAAGCGACCAAGCACCTTCACGGGCATCCATGCGGAGACGAACATCAGAATCCTTCCCAAAGCGTGTGGAAAAGGGAGCTGCAGTGATCCTCAGTTGTGGCAAATATAACGGGAAAAAGCTATCATTTAGAGAGTGTTCCGGGCATTGAAGCAGGCGAGACACCCGGTCTGCTGCTGGCTGGGGAGCATGCAGGCTGCGAAAGCTACGGTGTCTGGCGAGCGGGTGTAGGTTTTCCGGCACGGTTCGTTGTGCCCGAGAGGTCCCAGACTGAGCGGTGTCGTTCGTTGACACCGAGTGTGTCGGCTGGGTTTCCCTGCTGCGTCAACGAGGCCTCCCTGTGGAGCTGCTGGCACCAACCCCGAATACCCGCAAAAGCCGGTGGCGATCGGGCGGAGAAGAGAAACGTCCGCACAACGGATCAACTCCGGCGTGGTTGATCAGCCTGCTGATTCACGTGGTCGTGCTGGTATCGATGGCGATGGTCGCACTCCGTGAGCCTTCCAGATCCGCGCCATCGATCACGATCATTCAGCCGCAGGAGATCGATCAGGAGATGTTCGATCCGCCGCGAGAGCTGGCGGTCGCGGATGAGCAGCAGACCGAGGTCGGCGTCGCCAGCGAGCAGAACGGCATGGGCATGGCACTCTCCCTGGCGCCCACGCGAGCGGACGAATCGGTGGCTCCAATCGAGTTGGAACCGATTGTGGGAGACGTGATCAGACCAGAGCCCTTCGAAGTGCTTCCCACGGCGGCCGTGCTCGACGAGACCGTCGTCGTCATGGGGGCCATCGGTGAAGGGGCGACCGGGGCGATGGGCGCCGTCGATCGTCTCACGGGAGAGATTGCCGCATCGCTCGATCAGAATGCCACGGTGGTGTGCTGGGTGTTCGACCAGTCGGTGAGCCTTGCAGGACAACGGAAAGAGATTGCTGCCCGCCTTGAGAGGGTGTTCGAAGAACTCGGCGTCAACCGCTCCCCCGCGCACCGGCCTGACCTCAAGAACATGGTCATTGCCTACGGCAAGACTCCGACGCTGGTCACGAAGGCCACCGACGATGCGGCGGTGGTCATAAAGGCGATCGAATCGATCCCCGTGGATGATTCTGGCATCGAGATGACGTTCACCGCCATTCAAGCCGCCGCCAACGAGGCGAGCGTGTTTCGCAGGGCTCCCAGAAAGAACGTGATGATCATCGTGTTCACCGACGAGGCGGGCAATGATCAGAACCAGGCCGACAAGACCGCTACGTTTTGCCGGACCTTCGGGATCCCGGTCTACGTGGTCGGGGTGCCAGCTCCGTTCGGGATGAAGGACGTCCGGTTCAAGTTTGTCGAATTTGACACCAAGTACGATCAGGACGTGCAGTGGGCCGTGGTGGAGCAGGGGCCGGAAACACGCTATCCCGAAGTCGTTCACATTCGCTCGGGGAGATTCGCGGACGAGGCGATTGATTCGGGATTCGGTCCCTTTAGCCTTTCGAAGCTCTGCGCCGAAACCGGCGGCATCTACTTTGCGGTTCATGCCAACCGGGATGTCCAGGGGAGAGTGGGCAACGATCAGACTGCCGCTATGTCGTCACAGTTGAGGCGGTTCTTCGACCCCGATGTCATGCGTGACTACCAGCCCGACTACGTGTCTGCGGCCATGGCTGAAAAACTTCTCACTGCCAACCGCGCGAAGAAGGCACTCGTTGAGGCTGCGCGAGCGGTGGAGATCAGCCCGATGGAATCGCCTGAGATGGTGTTTCCACGGAAAGACGACGGGGCACTGTCACAGTTGCTGAGCGATGCCCAGAAGGCGGCTGCCCGCATTCAGCCAAGGATCGATGCTCTTGCAGAACAGTTAAAGGCTGGACTGCCCGACCGAGATGCCATCAAGGAGAAGCGGTGGCAGGCGGGCTACGATCTGTCGTTGGGCAGGGTTCTATCCCTGAAGGCACGAACCGACGCCTACAACACCATTCTCGCGCAGGCCAAGTCGGGGATGAAGTTCAAGGATCCGAAAAATGACACGTGGGTGCTCGAGGAGAGCACTGATGTTTCCAAGGTGGGCTCACAGACAGAGAAGGTTTCCAAACAGGCCGTGATGCTGCTCGAGCGTGTGGTTCGTGACCATCCAGGTACGCCCTGGGCATTCCTGGCTGCCGAGGAGTTGCGACGGCCGCTGGGATACACGTGGGGCGAGCGGTATACCGGCGTCAATGTGCCGAAGGCAAGCGAAGGCGGCAACGGTGGCATGCCTGGGACGCCTGCAGACGACAAGAAGCGGGTGCTTGACGCCCCCAAACCGAAACGGCCGTTGAAAAATCTCTAGATCGCGTTCGCGAGGGATATGGCCGGCCGGCGATTCTCCGGCCCCTTGGGCTGACGTCAGGTTCACAAAAAGCATCCTGTTCCGCAGTCCTGTGTGGCACGAGATTAATATTCCCCAGTGGAAGCACTTTTTCGAAGCGTGCCTGGCGTTGATGAACCCGGTGCTGATGGGCCGCATTGGTTCGCCGGCTACGGCATGCTCGTCGCTGGCGGATTCTGCTACGGGAGGCTCTTGGGCGATGGTGGATCGCTCGTGAGTCGCAGAATGCACCAGCTCCTGCGCGTGCCTCCGACCGGCTCCTCACGATCAGGAATCGAGTGAAGCCAGGCATCCACCCGTTATGGCAGCAGGATGCCGAGCAGCGTCACACGATCGACCGCCTGGATGGCGGCCCCGCGCAGCAGCCGGAGGCTGCTCAAGCGAACACCGACACGATGTCGGTGATTCGCGTGTATTCAAAAAGTCAGGTTTTCTTCCGCGAACGTCGTGCGGCTGTCATAGGCGTGAAAGCTGCGGGCGATCTTCGCCGACAACACTTGGAGAAAGAGCGCCCGGAACTGTGTTTCTGACTGGTCTGTGGCGGGCACCGCGCTGTCACCCGGGAAGGTAAAATCATCGAGCCGTTTCTCGAACAGCACCCTCTTTTCGGCGACGTCGTACACCCGGACGTTGGCTGTCGCCCGCCCGCGGTAGAGTGTCGAGCCTTCGTGCATGCGAAATTGCTCGAGATCGATGCCGACAACAATGTCGGCATCGAGCGCCTTGCCGAGAGTCGGGTAGTCGACCCAGGCGTTCTCGTCGATCCATCGGGCCACTTCGTGCTGTTCGATCACACGGGCCTTGCGGACGTTCTGAGTCAACTTTGATCCCACCATCGTGGCGAGCTCTCGGGCGGAACTGGCGTCGCTGAATTCCAGTTCCACGATTGGCTTGCAGACCACGGCGACGTGCTTGCCCCGCAGCCCCTTGAATTCAGCCGGGGCATCTTTTTCGGGTGCCATGAGGTAGGCAACTGTGGTGATCATCGAACAGCCGCCGGTGAGGCACGTCAGCAACAGAGCGAGAACTGCGAGGCGGAAGGAATGATGAAGCCGGGGCTGCATGCGAAGATCCTTTGTTGATCGCCTGATGTCATCGTCGGCTCAGGGGCCGTCGTATTCGGGAGGGTAGCCAGGCGTCACAGACCGCTCAATGCCGCTTCCTCCGTGCGGAACGAGCTTGCCCAGACTCCGCCACCTCTCTAGCCGTCGCCCTGTGGGCGTCTGGAGGGCACAATGGGCGTCATGTGCACACTCGATGCGACTACGCCCTCGGGAGGATTTCTCGCTGCCCTTGCCGCCGCTCTGCCCACACACGGCTTCTGGTCGGGGCGGACGGTCGTGGCGGTCTCCGGAGGTGCTGATAGCGTGGCTCTCCTGCTTGGTCTGCACAGTCTGGCTTCGGGGCAGGGTGCCCGGCCTCGGCTGATCGTGGCACATGCCAGGCACGACCTGCGGGAGGAGGCAGCGGCCGATGCCGACTTCGTGGCCGACCTGGCCGCACGGCTCGGGATCACCTGCGCCATTCGCGATCTGAGAGTGCGTGCGCCCGATGGTGTGCGAGGAGAGGGGATCGAGGGGAGGGCGCGGCGACTGCGGCAGGATTTTTTCGTTGACGTGGCCAGAGAGCATGGAGCCCGGTTTGTCGTCGTCGCCCACACGGCCGATGATCAGGCGGAAACGATCCTGCATCGCAGCCTCCGCGGCACGGGCCTCGCGGGCCTGGCAGGCATGGCCTGCAGCCGGCAACTGAGCGAAGGCACGGCGATCCTGCGGCCGTTGCTGGCGGTGCCACGCAGTGTTGTCAGGGCATATTTGGAATCGTGCGAACAGCCCTGGCGCGAGGATGCGACCAATGCCGATGTCCGCTATGCACGGAATTTTCTGCGGCACGAGGTTCTACCGCGATGTGAGTTGGGCCCCTACCCGGCCGCCGCGGCGTCGCTCGTCCGGCTGGGAAGCCAGGCCGCGGTGGCAGCCGCCGCGCTGCGAAGCGCCGCCGACCATCTGCTGGAGGCGCATTCGCACCGGCAGGCTGACGGTGGCATCGCGCTGCAGACCCAGAAGCTGGCCGGACTCGATCGGCACCTGCTCGCTGAGATCTTCGTGGCCCTGTGGCACCGCGAGGGCTGGCCCCAACGCGACATGACCGCGCGGCACTATCTTCAACTTGCCGCGATGACGGTTTCCGCAGCCGACACCGCCGTGGCGATTCCCCCGGCGATCGATCTGCCGAGGGGCGTGCGGGCTCGCGTGTTGTCGGCCGCGGTGCTCCTTGTCGATCGCGGAGAATGACACACTGGTGGACGCAGACGCAGCCCATACCATCTCCGACATCAAGGGGCTTGCCGGCCTCTCCGACGAGCAGCTCGCCGCCCAGGCGGCTCGGGAGGGGTCGGACGGTGCGGCGTTCACGGCGCTCACGGAGCGTTATCGCGAGAAGGTCTGGAGGGTCTGCTGGAGGCTGATGGGCAGCGAGCACGATGCGGAGGATGCCGCGCAGGAGGTATTCGTCCGGCTGTTTTTTGAGCGGGGGAAGTTTGCCGGACGATCGACCTATTCCACGTGGCTCCACGGCGTGGCCATCCGCACCTGCCTGATGCTTCGCCGATCGAGATCGCGGCGGCGCCGACGGGAGGATTCTGGCAGCGAGGAGCGGATCGAATCGCATGCCGACGCGAAGCCGCAGGGCACCGCGGCGGTCGACGCTACCCACGACATCCGCATGCTGCTCGAGGGGCTCGACGATGAGGATCGGGCGCTTGTGCTGATGCGGTTCGCCGAAAACCACGACTACGAGCAGCTGGCAGAGATGTTCGGCACGTCGGCGGGTGCCTGTCGGATGCGGATCAGCAGGATCAGGGAAAAGCTGGCGGCAAAGGCAAGCGGTCTGTTTGACGCGGATCGTGACACGAAGGGCTAAGGCGTGATGGGCGATGCAGAAAGGGTGAAACCAATGGATCCATTCGAGCAGTTGGCCGGTGAGAAAGTGCCGCCTGTACCGACGGCGCGGACTTTTACGGACGGGGTGCGCCGCAAACTGCATCCACGGCTGCTCGTGCTGCACGTGATCGAGTTCGCCTTCGGGGCAACGTGGTGGGCTGTCATGCACATGACGACCGCGCTGGCCGCGGCGGCACGGTACACGCTGACCGGCACCTGGCCCCCCCGTGACCAAACGCTGGAAAAGCAGGCCGGGAGCGGTCCGGAAAACGAGCGGTAAATCGGCTCAAAAAATTTTTGTGACACGTGTGTGACACGGCGGGCCCGGCCGGCAACTCACTCTCTGGAGGCCGAGACAGCACCGCTGCTCCGGCCGCCGACAGGAAAGACACTCGCCGGTGTGGCGCCGGTGGAGCAGATTGGGTTGCGGGCCAATGCACAATTCCCGCAGGGTCGGGGATCGATAAGGGGACATTCGCAATGAAGGAATTTACGACGGTCGGGCAGACGGCTGCGGAGACCGTCAGCGTGTCGAAGCAGGCGCTCGTCGACAGCTTCACACAGGCGTGGAGCCAGGTGATCATGCTGGCTCCGAAGCTGGTGGCGATGGTGTCGGTGCTGGTGATCGGCTATGTGTTGGCCCGCTGGGTGGCCAGCATCATCACGGTGGTGAGTGAGAAGATCGGCCTGCAGACGGCTGCCGAGAAGAGTGGCCTGGCCAAGAGCATGCACGATGTCGGAATCCGGCGTCCGCTGCCATCGATCGTTGGTGGCCTGGTCTTCTGGCTGCTGATGTGCGTGTTCGTGATGGCGGCGTTCAACATCCTCGGCCTCCAGAGCATCTCCGACGCGATGGGCGAGGTGGTGAACTACATTCCCCGCCTGCTCGTGGCGACAGTGGTCGTGGTGATCGGTCTCCTGGCGGCGACCTTCCTTCGCGGCGTCGTGGCGACCAGTGCCGATCGCGTGGGGCTGACCTACGCCGAGTATCTGGCCGGCGGCTGCTACTGGGTGCTCTCGATCCTCACGTTCATCGCTGCTTTCAACCAGCTCGGCATCCAGTTCGCCCTGCTCGAGAAGCTGATCCTGATTGGGTCGGCTGGGCTCTCGGCGGGTTTCGCTCTGGCCTTCGGCCTCGGCGGTCGCGACGTGATGAGTGGCATCCTCTCGGGCTACTACGTCCGCCAGCGGTTGCAGGCGGGCGACGCGGTGACCGTGGGCAGCATCGAGGGCACGGTTCGCGAGGTGGGCCCGGTGGCGACGGTGATCGAGACTCGTGAGAACGGCCTCGTGCACCGGCACAGCGTCCCCAACGCCAAGATGCTGCTGGAGGCGGTGCGGTAGTCGGGGGTTGGAGATTCCTTCGGCAGTGCACTCAAGTCTGCCTGCCGCATGGCACAAGGTGACCGGCCCAACAGGGGCCAGCCTGAATAGAAAAAGGGCCCGCGGTGCGAAAGCGCCGCGGGCCTTTTTCGTAGGAGGACTCAATCCGAGACAGCCTGGATGACCGTGCTCGGCGTAAAGCTAGTGGTGCATGCCGCGGGCACAATCACCGTCAGCCGGGTTGTCCACCGACCACCTAAAGGCCACGCGATGCTCAGCATCATTACGGCGAAGACATTTGTACGCGTCGATAGCCGCCGATACTTGCAAAGTAAAGCAGGAAGGAAAGATAGATCGCTGCCATCACGGCAGGAATAACCGAGTCTGCCTTGAGTGTGTCGCGATCGCCTTGCTGGTCTGCTTCGGTGACCGTTCTTTGGGCTGGTGTGGCCGCAACTCCAGCGTCCCGTGCCGCTGCAACTTTCTTGCCATCCAAGCCGTACACTTCCGTGACGGGAAGGTTGAGGAAACGACTCGGCGTTTCAGACTTATATTCGGCATAAATGGCAGGGCTTTGCTTGTTAAGCGCCTCGCCTGCAAAACGGTCCTTGCAGTAGCCAAGGCCGGGGCCGCCTATCAAGCCCGCGGATAGCATGCCGATGCCGCCCATGATTGACATGGCTACGGCGCCTGTTTGGGGGTAGCGATCTCCAACGACCGCCAGCATGGTCGGCCAGAAGAATGTCTTGCCGACCGCGTAGATGCCCAGCGCCGCCAACGCCATCGGGAAAGTGTTCATGCCGCTGGCGAACTGCAGGCCGACCCAGGCTAGCACGGATGAAACGAGAAGGAGCCCGATGGGCGATAGTCGGAGGCGTGTCTCAATGAAGTGTGCACAAAAACGAAGGGCGAACATGATCAACGACGTCCAGATGAACAGTGCCTTGCCTTGTTCCGAAGAGAACAGGTTTCCCGTTATGTTCTGAATCCAACTGTCGGTGCCAAGTTCCACGGCGCCCACGAGGGCGTGCGTTACGAAGAGCACGAACAGCATGAGCGAGCCGATCGAGAAGCCCGTCATGATGGTCACGGCTAGTAGCATGCAACCGGCGATCGCATAGCCAAGCAATGCGGCATTCTCAGGAACGAAGTTCTTGAGAATGTCGCCGAAGAAAAGTGCCAACAGGTAGCAGGCAACGGAAGCACCCAAAATACCGACGCTACGGAACATATCCACGAAGCTGGCTCCTTTTGCCGCCGCTTCCGATTTGGGAAATTTCTGGCCGAGAAACATCAACGCATAGAGGACGGTAGGCACGAGATAAAGTGCGAGTTGATACTTCCAGTGGATTCCAAGCCGGTCGTCAAGAAACCAGCCGGCAACCGTGCCCAGTATCATGCCAGCCGGCCAACTGGCGTGGAGAATGTTGAGATAGTGTGTGCGGTTGTTGGGGAACACTGTGGCGACGAGCGGGTTAGCCACAGCTTCAAGCGTGCCGTTTGCGAAGGCAAAGATGAAAGAGCCCCAAAAGAGCAGTTGGTAGGCATTGCCCGCGGACGACGCGCTGAGGGTAACGATCGCGGAGAGGATGTGCCCGGCAAGCGCGAAGGCCACGAGTTTGCCGTAGCCGATTTTGTCGACGATGATGCCGCCGATGATGATGCCAAAACAGAAGCCACTGAGGCCGGCGCCTGTGATTTGGCCGACTTGCGAGCCGGTGAAGTCGAATTCCTGTCGCCAGTTATCAAGGATACCGCCGCGGATGGCGAATCCCACGCCTGCGGCGAGAATCGCCATGAACCCCGCCCACAGCAGTCGCTGGGGGTTGAGGCCGGTGGTGACCGGTTCCACCCAGTCATTCTTTGCGGCAGTCGTGTTCTTGTGGGCCAT
>Ga0114967_10005507_pt1 | contig 10057 bp, 3 predicted proteins | sample M_130628_MF_Meta_FD_92639 | JGI IMG/M metagenome (GOLD analysis project Ga0114967, IMG submission 92639) | Freshwater microbial communities from Lake Montjoie, Canada to study carbon cycling - M_130628_MF_MetaG | ecosystem: Environmental > Aquatic > Freshwater > Lake | place: Lake Montjoie... | reverse complement strand
TGCACCAGTAAAACCAGTATCACCAGAATAACCAGTTGAGCCGATTGAACCAGTTGAACCAGTATGCCCAGTTGAACCAGTAAAGCCAGTGAAACCCGTTGAACCAGTGGAACCAGTATCGCCTGTAAAACCAGTAAATCCTGTTGCACCAGTATCGCCAGTAAATCCTGTAAATCCTGTTGCACCAGTATCGCCAGTGAATCCAGTTGCGCCTGTAAAGCCAGTAAATCCTGTTGCACCTGTATTACCTGTATCGCCAGTGAATCCAGTTGCACCTGTAAAGCCAGTAAATCCAGTTGCACCTGTATCGCCTGTAAATCCTGTAAATCCTGTAAATCCTGTTTCACCTGTAAATCCGGTTTCACCTGTAAATCCTGTAAATCCTGTAAATCCAGTTGCACCTGTATCGCCTGTAAATCCAGTAACGCCAGTAAATCCAGTAAAGCCAGTAAAGCCAGTGGATCCAGTAAATCCAGTAAATCCAGTAAATCCAGTAAATCCAGTGGATCCAGTAAAGCCAGTAAAGCCAGTAAAGCCAGTAAAGCCAGTGGATCCAGTTGCACCAATTGGGCCGATTTTTCCAGCTTGTCCAGTATAGCCAGTTGGACCCGAGTCACCGGTTATACCCGAAGCACCAGTATAGCCAGTATATCCAGTTGGGCCTGAATCACCAGTTGTGCCAGGGGCACCAGTTGGACCTGAATCACCACTTACGCCAGTCGATCCTGTTTGACCTGAAGCGCCAGTTGGACCATATGGACCAGTTACACCAGAGTCACCAGTTTGTCCAGTTGGACCAATCGGACCCATTAAACCTTGAGGGCCATCTTGACCAACTGGACCCGTATCACCCACTGGCCCTGCTAAACCCCTAGGACCTGTTTGGCCTTGACTGCCAGTTTGGCCAACATTATCTAAACTACCAGACGGTCCTTCCGTAAATCCAAATCTAGAAATTAATTCTGTCCCCCAATTAATATTTGGCGTATCAAGAAGTTCATTTATTACAGGTATTCCTACATTATTTAATTGAAACACATATCCAGTTGCTAAATTACTAGGCCCACCTCCAGCCCCAGATGGGTCTATTTTAGCATTGATTCCATCAACGTCGTTTAATGTTACATCTACAGATTTATCTGAGGCATTTGAAATTTCAAGGATTTGATATGCAAACCCATAAGAACTATTACTTGTCCACATTCCAACAGAAATATCGGTTGCATAATAAAAATTAGTACCACCGTTATATCCCTGACCATTTGTTGTAAATGTTGCAGTATATATGTTTGGCTCAGAAGTTGCTTGAACATTTGTATATAGAATTTCTAAACATATTGGTGGCCTTAAAATTATTCCTTGTGGGAGTGATGATGAAGTTATAGTAGAAAACCGTTGTGATATTGATGACCCCCAATCAAGCCCTACCGATGATGTTACTGTTACTAATGAAGCAATACTAGCAGGTGATAAGGTAAATACATATCCAGTTGTATCGTTTGCAGGGCCACCGCCAATACCGGAAGGGTCATTTTCTGTATTATATCCATTAACATCTTCTAGGGTTACATTTGCTATTTCAGAAGATATGGGTGTTATTAAATGTATCTGAAAAGCATGCCCATATGGTGAATTTGTTACCCACATTCCCACCAAAATTTCATTTATATTTGTTCCCGAAAATGTGGCTGTATATATGTTTGCGTCGGGTGAGGGTGACACATTTGAAAATAATACTTCTTTAAGAAAATTAGGACTTGCCATCCCTACTAATGATAAGTGTCAAAGATTGTGCTTCTTTAACACATATTAATACAAGGTTCTATCAATTTATGATATTCAAATAAATATATAATGCATAACCATTAGGATCATTTACTGTATACGGAAAATTATTCTTTGTTATATAATTAAATGTAATTGTAGTAACTCCTGAATCCATTGTTATATATGCAGCAGCAACACCGGTCTGTACTCCAAATTGTCTCTGACAATTAATATAACCAGCAGTGCCACTGTATACATATGCAGTTACAGTATAAAATGGTAGATTAGTTGGACTATATGAACCATTTAATGTAATTGTAAATGTTAGTCCGTCGGTTGCTCCTGGATTGAATGTTCCGAAACTTGCAGGAAGTGTAGAAACTGCTGCAGAAAAATTAAAATTTGCAGTGGCTGATGGAACCTTTATTATACCAGATTTAACAGAACTAGCTGGACCAGTTGGACCAGTTGGACCACCAGGTGTTCCAGCTGTTCCAGGGGGGCCAGTTACACCCAACCCAGTATAACCTGTAATACCACTTGGACCAGTTGCCCCAGTTGCCCCAACTGGGCCACTTGCACCTTGAGCCCCAATTACTGTTTGATATTTTACTGTATTATACAGAGCTTGTTTTGCTACATTTAAATTTAACAGCTGACTTTCGTTCATCTGTTGAATATAAATAATAAAGGGCATATAAATTTACTCAGATTCAGAAGGGGGTTGGCCCTGCTGCGATTCTAGATGAGCACGCAATTTAGCCGTTTCCTCAACCTGTTCCTGTGTAGGTGGTTTTTCAGCTGGTGCAGTAGTTGACTCATTAACCCTTGCCATATTTTCTAATTCAGGACTCTTTGTTTGACTACGTGACATTAAAAACCACGCAACCCCAAGAAGTAAAACTACTACAACTAAGCCAATCCCAATGTTCTGAGTATTCTCACTAATAAATGCCTGCACCTTAGCTAAACTGTCCATATACTAAATTACCCGGAAAGGAATTTATAAAATCCCCGCAGTTTTGGCTTCTTGATGTGAAAGGTAAAGTAATTCTTGAAATTTGTAAATATATGGTATGATTTCTTCAGGAACATATTGCATATAATTTTCTACATTTGTATATTGCGCGGCATTAAAGATCTTTTCTGCCATATTAAATTCTTTTCCTAAAGATGAACATTGTAATTGCATAATTAAAAAATCAGTTGAATAATTCCATGTGGTATTGCATGTGAATATTTCTTGATTAAATGTAGAATATCTCCCTGGAAAATGTTGAATTAATTCGTTTACATATACTTGATCAAGACCCCCTCTAAGCATCTTTTCACGCACCATTAGCCAGAATGTAAGAACTTCGTCGGTAACACGAAGTAACATAAATCCAATATTTAATTTAGGATCTTCCTTAAAAAATACCATGTCATAGTTCTCATCTATGTATTTCTTTAGAATGCTATATATTGGTTTTTTTACTACTATATCAATGTCTGTAAATAAAATATATTTATCAGAATTTTCTTTAGCCTCATTTAAACTCTTAATAATTGCATCTAGCTTTATTAGTGAGCCTTCCCAATAGTGTTTATCTTCGAACTTATATAATTCTGCATCAAACTTTTCTTGTGGTATATATATTTCTTTTACTACAATTTCACTCTCCTTAATTGAATCTCTTAATAATTCTCTAAAAAATCTATAATTATCTGACCACATATAATACCACGGAATTTGCATCTAGAAATCTTAGCCATACACGGTTTAGGTATCATATGATATATGTTATCTAAACTATGTAGTATATTGAGTATAAATTAAATTACGTAGTCAGATTACCAGTTAACCACCTGTAGATTGATGCTTGCCTGCTTGTTTCCATCCGCCGTCGTGACAGTAAATACTGCATTGCCAGACTGGACTGCATCCAGGAACACAATATTGCCATTCTGAGGAGGGCCAGTGGTGAAGATAGGACCCTGAGGACCATCCGTGACTGACCAGGTGAATTGCTGGTTGGATGCGATAGTAGGAACCATGACCACCAGAATCTGGACAACATCGTTGATGTGGATAGGTAGAGGGGTGTTCACCAGTAGCTGAACACCCACTAGTGGCGTTACAACGCTTAGCTGAGCAATTGCAGTGAAATCTCCATCTACCGTTGTAGCACTGATACCGCAAGAACCACTTGTTACTGCAGTAACTACACCATTACTATCAACCGTTGCAACGGAGGTATTGGTAGACTCCCATGTGAGTGCCTTATTGGTGGCAGTTACAGGCAGCACTGTGGCCTGTAGGTTGTAGACACGAGTAGGATTTAGAACAATTGGCTGAGAGCTCATTGCTAGACCAGTAACAGGTGTAGTCACAACTACCGTCGTCATAGAAGCCTTCTGACCATCGGCAGTAGTCACCTTAATTACCGTTGTACCATTAGATAGAGGGCTTACAGTTTCCGTAATCTGCCATAGGCCAAAGTTGGGGTCAGAGACCGTTGTATTCAGAACTGGCTCGGAGTTATTAGAGACTACTGCTACCTTGGGATTGCTAGAAGACCAGAACACGTTCATGTTAGAAGGGTAGGCAGGCTTGAACGTGGCAGTTACCTGGTAGGATTCTGGTAAGCTGCGACTGCTATCGTATTGTGCAGTCTGTGGGTTCAGGTTAATTACCATGTCAGTCTGAGTCATGACAATGTCAGTTACAGGTGTAACTACATTCACCGTGACCAGGGCAGTGTATGTTCCGTATACACCATAGGGTTCACCGTAGGTAGACACCTTGATTACTGCAGTTCCATTAGAAATAGCAGTAACTGATGCCTGAGTATTATCCGTGATATCTCCATTGCTGTCACGAGCCAGAACAGTTCCATTACGAGGTAAGCTAATCACATCAGAAATTCCTGCAGGGGCAGGCTCATTCTGCATAGAAGATATGATTTCCCAAGTTAGATGCTTGTAATCGGCATTTTCGGGCTGCACAATTGCACGAATTAAACTACTGTTCTTAAGAGGATAAGCTAACATGTTAGGATTGAGTGTGATTGACCTTGGTAGAACATCTAAGCCCGTGATTGGTGTAGGCACATACACACTGATAGAAGCAGAGATGTTATTGTTCAGAGAGGTTGCCTTGATCGTGACCTGACCAGGGGCAAGGGACGTTAGTAGGCCACTAGCATCCACGTTCACTACAGAAGTATTAGAAGACCACCAGAATACACGCTGATTTGTGGCATTAAGTGGTGTCACATTGGCTACGAGCTGTAGAGTTGTTCCAAGGAAGAGTGTAGTATTTGCGGGATTTGTCATTCTATTTTCTAGAGAAATAGACACACCAGACACCTGGATAGCAGGGAGAACAACCACACTGAAAGAGCCATAGACGGATGAGCCATCTGTGCTGGAAACGGTAATGACAGGAAGAGGAGCGGAAGAGGGGACTGCTGTCACACCGGTCACTGTGGCAGAGAAGACTAAGCAAGGATAAGGACTACCACTTGCATCAAGGTGATAAGGATTTACTCCAATCTTAGCACTACCAACACTTCCAAGAGAATACTCATTTCTGCTTCTGTCAGGTTCTAGAGTATTACCAGAAGCATCGTGTAATAAGGGGTTGTATGTGGTATAGGGATCAGTATCATTCATTCCATTATTTGATATTGCAGGTCCGTTTGTCTGAGATACCGTAGCATTAGAGCTATTGCAAGACCACTTCACAAAGGGATTATAAGCAGTTACAGGCTCCACATATACTGTTATCGTTGATGAGGTTCCAGGGTATACAGTTACAGAAGCAGAATCACCAGACTGTGGAGAAATCTTTGTTACTAAATTAGGAACATCCAGCAGAGCCGCAAGATTCATACCCTTTATAGAGCCAAGACCCACATTTAGATTGTATAGACCAGAGCCTAAACCAGATGTAGGAGATGATAGACCAGGTAAGATATTTGCAATACGAGGGGGGACAGTTGGTCCACCAACTGAACCTGTGTACCATACCTGGCTTGAGCCAGAAATATCATTAAATAGAGGACTTGGGAATGTATAGTTATCATAGAGGATAGGATTCACAAAATAATTGACTCTGCTATGAGATTGAACAACACCTAGGAATCCAGCAAACATTGAAGCTGCAATAGAAGTTCCACCAACATAGACTGCAGAACCATTTAGCTTGAAGATCACAGGTAGATCATCTGCATTGGCGTGCATCGCAATATCTGGCACGCAGCGATACATGTTCAGATTTGCAGTAGAAGCATATGCTGCTTCAGATGCCGCAAATGCAGCTAGGTCTTCATAGCTATTTGTTGCAGTAGCAAGAGAGTTACTGGCCGCAGCAGAAACTTGACCTGATGCAGATGCGCGAGATGCTGACTGTAGGGCAATCTTCACTGAATAGGCAGCTCGCGCCTTAGCCTTAGTAGCATTTCCAGCATTGAAATTTAGCTGGGTTGGAGCAATTCTCTTAGTATTTAATAGGGTTTGAACTGCATTCCATGCATCAATTGCAGCTTGAAGGGCAATACCTGAAAGCTGGTCATTCGCCTCAGAAATCGCCTTGGTCCAGAAATATGCACCCCAACCCGTGGGAGTTGTTGCTAGGACAGTTCCAGCAGGGCTTCTTATATCTCCTGAGGCAATACCTGCAGAACCAAGGTAATTAGTGCCGCTATATGAGCCGAGGCCCGCGCTAGTTGCACCTGAATTGGTTGATAAACTTAAACCACCAGTAGGTGCGTATGCAGGATTGCCAGAGGCATCTATGCCCCATGTGGCGGCTAAGCCAAGAGACCACTGATTAATCATGGCAGCCTGCTTGACATTCGCAGCATTTGCATAACTTAACGCAGTTGAAGTTGTATCTGTAGGGACGGCCCTTGTAAAATTCAAGCCAACTACCGCCATTAACTGGAAGATATTTGCTAGGGTGAGATTTGGATATGAGAGATTTCCAAGTGGATCCGCTAACATATTTGTTACAAGTTGATTCGCAGAATTCCAGAATGCCATTGCTACATGAGCTGCAACTACAGGTCGTGTCATTCCTGTAGATGATATTAGGGTTGTTAGGGCGCTAGATACATTAGTTGGTAATGAAGCAGGAAGCGCTGGAGGACCAGCAACTACTGCCGTTGCTGCCTCGTATGCTGCCCTAATTCTTAATGCAGCGACCTGAACCGCGGCAATACTGGCATTAGCCACTGCTACATTAGCAACCAGTGCAGCTACTGCATTATTATAGGCTTGCTCAGTATCATTCTCATTCTCTGGAAAGTTAGATACTACATTTGTTCCATTGAGAAATTGTATGTATCTGTAATTATTGCCAGATGCATCAGAAGTAGGTGCACCAGTTGTTGCATTATAGGCATTTATTACAGCTGCATTTAGTTGAGCCAGTAGAGATGGCCTCAATGTAGAAGTAGAGTCAGATGGACCATATGCAATCTTCTCCATTGACCCAAGTTCGACGCCTGCTACAACTACATTATAATATGGTGCAGTATTTCCAGGCAGTAGAGTTCCTGCCCAGCTGCTACCATTAGTAGAGCCCATTAAACTTACAGTGCCAAGCTCTGCTACCACTATATTTCTTGGATCAGTACCTGCAGGATAGTTTGTTGGGCTACCATCAGAAGCGTCTACAACCGCAGCTGCTGCGTCTACTGCTATATTCCATAGATCCAACATATTTTTTCTAGAAAGATAACGAGCATCATTAGGAGAAGTTGCCTGAAGATTTGCCTGTGCAGATTGCTTAGCAGCTAGAACTGCTTCATACTCCTCTGCTAGTAGATTAGCAGTAGTATTTAGAGAAACCTGGTTAGGATATATTTCTCCCTGAGTTTGCATAGAAGTAGCATAATTAGCAGCCTGAGCTGCTGCTAGGGTTAGATTGGTAGCAGAAGTAGCAGCGTCTACTAAAGAGGGTGTTATAGTGGAAACTTGAACCATGAGATTATTAAACTGGGTAATAGACTCAGCAGCAGCTGCTGCGGACTTAGATGTGGCAAGGGCCACATTAGAAAGCTCAAGATTCAGAAGTTGAGATGAATACTGAAGAACCTGAGCAGCTGGAGCAGGAACGCGACTGGTAGAAGATGCGTTAAATGCAGGGAATGGAGCAGCGCCAGTGGCAGTTCCATTAAATGGACCAACATTAGGATTTGTTGAATTGGTAGTTTGCCCAGCTGCACTAAATCCAAGTGCAGGCATGCTAGAAGAGCCCCATCCACCTGCAGCAAAGTTTGTATTTGTAGTAGCAAAGTTATTAGGAAAGTTTGCATTCTTAAGAGCGTTGGTAGAAGGAAGGCTAGAATTGGCCACTGGAGCAGAGAAGGCCATTCCACCAAGGGCAGCAGCCTGAGCAGCTGCAGTAGTAGCATTTGCAGCTAAAGGAGACAGAGAATTGGCTAAATCGCCCTGGTGAAATGTCATGCGTACATTAGCATTGTGCACCTTTGCAGCATTTGTAAGTGCCAGGTAAGTATCTACAGCAGACTGATTAGAATTGAATGCAGCTGCAAAGTTAGCAGCATCTACATCATGTAGCAAGAGACGATTATTGCGTAGTGTAAGGGCATACAGAATAGCACTCTCAGCAGTGAGAACTGTATCAAGGCAGGCATCTGCATCAGATGCTAGCTTGTTTACTACACCAAGAAGTGTGGGAGTAAAGGTCACTAGGTTCACATTTTGTGGAGAATAGCCAAAGGTTACAAAGGTAGCATTTGCAGAAGCAACCACCCACTGCTGGGCCTCATATGCGGCAAGTAAGCAATTCTGAACTGCCACTAATCCTGCACCACCGGTCTGCCCAAGGGTAGAATTTAGAGCATTTACAGCATTCACAATAGGGTAGCTTAATTCTAATTCAGTTACAGATGCAGCATTGCCAGAAGAATCGCTATCGAGAGCATTGAGGGCAGCTTGGGCTGCAGTTACTAGGCCAGAAGTTGCACTATACACATTAGAATATGTAGAACTAGTGTATGTAAGATTTGTTATTATAGAAGGTTGAGGATTCATGGAAGCATCAAGGAATGAATCATCCAGGTGTAGGCCACCGCGCCCCTGGTATAGAATGGTTGGTGCTACAACTGCAGGAGGCTTGTAACCATTCGTGCCATCAGCATTTGGGGTATTATCAAATTGAGAACTCCTGCGTAATCCATATGCAAATACATTAGAAGAAGGATCCGCCACACCATAGCCCGTCTGAGATACTAGGTTACCACTAGAATCAAGAAAACCAGCAATCGCCTCACCTATAACACTATCTCCTACAAGCTTCTTAAGAGCAAGGGCAGAGTAGTTCGCCCTGCGAGCAGCTAGGACTGCCTCCTCCCTGGCAAGGATTGCAGCGGCGGTGCATGCCGCCTGTGCGGCATCAGCAGTTACCTTGGCATAGGCCATATTCACGGTAAAAATAGAGCCACCCTGTCCATTATTTGCTCCAGCAATGTTTGAACCAGATGCATCATATGTAGAAGCAGCAAGCTGAATTGCAGTCTGTGCAGCAAAGCTGACATTCTTAGCACTCTCGAGCTTGGCAGCCAGCGCAACTACATTATTTGTGGCAATAGTTGCAGATGTGGTTGCCTGCTGATTGTAAGGGGTCGTTGCAGCAATTAGCTTTGTTACAGTTGCAGTAATAGCATCAACGGCAGCTAGTAAATTAGATCTGGTAGAGACACTGCTTCCAGATGCATCCTGAAGTGCCGTGTAGACAGAGGCACTGGCAGCATTTGCAGAATTAGCGGCTACACAGACATTGTGCCAGTCAGTAAAACGAGCCATGGACTCAGTAGCATCAGCAAAGGCAACATTTGCAACCTGAGCAGATGCTCCTGCTGCGGCATACTGAGCATCCTGAACTAGGAGCTTAGTGCCAGTTAAACTAAATGTAGCATTACTTGATCCATCTACACCATTTATACTGTGAGTGCCAATTGTATTTACAGTAGTAGTCACGTAGTTATCATTTGCAGATGCCTGAGCTAGAGCCTGAGCGGCCCTTAAAGCATTGCCCGACTTCGTTCCAGCAGCACCAAAGTAAGATAATAAGGGGCAGTTAGCATTATTTGAACCCTGTGTGCCACTAGGATCAGTTGAAGCCACGGATTGTAAGTTACCGAGTTGATCAAATGTTGTTGCAATAGTATTACCCATAAATACGGATGTAGAAGAAGCAGATTGCTGGGCTAATCTAGCAGTTGTAACTGCATGATTCTCAGCAACAGCTAGAGCATAGGTTGCAGAAGATAACTTT
>Ga0114967_10005506_pt1 | contig 10059 bp, 5 predicted proteins | sample M_130628_MF_Meta_FD_92639 | JGI IMG/M metagenome (GOLD analysis project Ga0114967, IMG submission 92639) | Freshwater microbial communities from Lake Montjoie, Canada to study carbon cycling - M_130628_MF_MetaG | ecosystem: Environmental > Aquatic > Freshwater > Lake | place: Lake Montjoie... | reverse complement strand
TCCACCGGCGCAGTGATGTCGCGCCTCGTAAAAAGAACTAAACAAAGTTTAGTCACTACGGCATCCGCGCCTGCCGCTACCTCTGCGGCTGAAAAATCATAAGCTCAATCCCACCGCAGTCTGAACAGCATGATTCTGCGGACATGAACTGCGATTCGCACCGGGGACAATAGGCGTGACAGGTTCTGTCCAGAGGAACTGGGGCTCGACAGAGGTCGTGACACACGACTCCATTCTCTTCCAACCACGCTTCAGTGATTTCCAGCGTCGCTCTTCGGAAATAGTTTTCTGTGAACGCAGCCGGCGGGTGTGCATTGGGGCAGGAGGGTAACATGGGATGCCGCAGATCAAGCAGGAGGTTTCTGGCAAATGCGCGGAATCTCTTTTCCTCCAACAAAACTTTTGCGACGGCGATCGGATGAAAATTTTCCAACATCGGACGCGAGAGGATGTCATGCGCGCGCAGTGATGTGGCGACAGCTAACCCCGTGGTGAGTGTGTGCGTGAAACGGTCATCCGTCGCTTTCGGATAAAACTCACGGTGCGCGCGATGAAACAGCGTCGCGATGCTGAAAGTCAGCGCGAACATCACGATTACTAACCCCAGCCATGTGACCTGGATTCCCACGAGTGTGATCAGGACTGGCGCGACGACAAACACGTGTACGAAAAGAATGTTCGCGAGCAATCGAATATGCTTCATGCGTGCACGAAGATTGACCGCCAACGTCGCGATCCGCTTTGTATCAAGCGCTTCACGCAACATCTGCTTGATCGCCGGCCCGCGCTGCTCTGACCCCAGTTTTGCGAGCATGGAGAGCAATTGGAGCAGATGGGAGGCGAGAGTAGTCGTAGTGGCGGCGTGGATTTTCTCTCTGCCGAGGAGCAACTTCTTACCATCAAGGCGCAGCTTCACGATCTCTTCCCACGCCAGAAAACGACCGCTCTGGGCAGGTCGCCAACCCGGGTTCATATTCATCGCCACGAAGAAGAGCACACCATCTGGGCCGAGCGAGAACGGGAGTTGATTCGCGACAACCAGACCGCCGAGCGGCGGAAGAGGCATGGCGAGAACCAATCCACCGCGATGATTTCCGATGACGCTAGTCGGATGTTGAACGCGCCAACGCCGCCCCGTCATCGAACTGAACGCTACACTGCCGCGCCTGATCCAGCCAAGACACTCACACGCATAAAGTCCGGCGAGGATGGCAAATAGCCACTGGAGTTCGGTCATGCGGCAAAGGTGGGACGAAGTTGCGGGCTGCGAAGCGAGGCCGTCCCTGGCCACAGCAAGTCACGCCCAAGAGAGGAGGTTTTGCATTTGCTCAGCGACGATGACTGCGGATATCGCTGCGCCAGGGAACGGGCGCACTCCGCGATCAAGGCGACTGAATTTGAAAAATACACCCTAATTGTCTCTGTTCTTGTTGAAGAACCTGCTGATGAATTTTTTAAAGCCCGCTACAATGGCAACAATTGCGACGATAACGAGTTTGAAACCTTTCTTCAGAAAGACACCCAGCCATGCGAACAATCCCAGCTTCGCCGCGCCCACCGCTGCGCCACCCAGCACGAGAGCACCAAGTCCGTATTTCGCGATCTTGTCCCCAGGTTTGTACTCTGCGTAGGTTTCGCCTGTAGAATATTTATAGCCCTCGAGAAGCGCGTTGAAATCTGGCAGATGCTTTGGGAGATCAGCTGGATCGCAGACGAGCACGACTTCCATCACGCCTTTGCGACCAAGCAAACGAGTGTTGTAATTGACAATCTGCTCGCCTTTGCTTTCAGCACGGATGGCCCAGGTGAGATTGTGGGTCGTTGCGTCATACGCTGGCTTTTGATCCCAGCCGACGATGTCGAGGGTGGGGTTGCCATGTTCCTTACGATACTTATTTCCCTCATCGTTTCCTTCCTTGATAGACTTGAGAAGCTTGTCGGCGTCCAACTTGTCTTTGTCGTCATCTTTCACGTAACCGGATTCGTCGAATTGAAAATAAACCGCCCAGCCACGGTTTGTAGGCGAGAGGAATCCTACCTCATTTCCGCCAACCGGTTCGCCCGATGCCTCCATCATCTCGCGAGTCGTTTTGCCATCGAAGAAAACGTGGCCTACTGGCACTTGAATTTCGGCAACGCTGCCCAGTTGAGCCGCGGCCGGGCCTTCGAGTCCCCGCCGTTTTTTGGGTTTGTCATCCTGCGCGTTCAGCGTCGGTGCAAACAGCGCAAGAAGCAGGATTGATGCGATAAAGATTCTTTTCATTGGAGATGATTTTGTTGGCGAACGCCCTTGATCGGCCATGGGTTGGTGTACTCTCGGCAGGAGTATTGCGTCAAGGTCAATGCTGCCGCTGAGCACGACGGGCCGCCGCAATCCTGCTGAATGCGAGTCTGATCACTCCTCTGAGAAGAGATATTCCAACTCCATCTTCGTGAGGCTGCTGGCGAAGCCTTCCTCGCCTAACACATCGGCGATGGTTTTGGCTTTGCTCTGTTGCAGTTCCCAAATCTTTTCCTCCACCGTGCCGGGCGCGATGAGACGATAAGCATTCACAGTGTTCGTCTGACCGATGCGATGTGAACGATCAATGGCCTGCGCTTCCACAGCAGGATTCCACCATGGATCGTAAAGCACCACGTAGCTTGCGTTGGTTAGATTCAAGCCCGTGCCCGCCGCGCGCAAGCTGAGTAGGAACACGCCGGGGTTCGGGTCGCTTTGGAATGCATTGACGACTTCCTGCCGGTCTTTCGTCTGACCAGTGAGGAGATGCGTCTTGATGTTGCGCGTGTGACATTCCTTCTCCAACAGCGTGAGCATCTGGACGAACTGGGAGAACACGAGAACCTTCTGCCCATCATGAACCAGGGTGTCGAGCAACTCGAACAACGTCTCCGTCTTGCCGCTTGGCGCATCGCTGCCGACAAGTTGCGGATGACAACATACTTGGCGCAATCGGGTGAGTGCGGCGAGAACGTGCATCTTGCTCTTGTTGAGCCCCTGTTCCTCGACCGCCTGCATGATCTGGTCGCGGCTTCGGCGGAGTTCGGCGAGGTAAAGTTTGCGTTGCTCTTCCCCCAGCGGACAATCGCGGCGTTCCTCGATGCGATCCGGCAAATCTTTCGCGACATGCTTCTTCAAGCGGCGCAAGAGGAGCGGGCGCAATTTCGCGGACAGTTGACGCCTTGCGATGCGTTGTGCGCTCTCGGCATCCGCGCCGCCTTTCGGCTCGTAAGTTTCCAGGAAATGTTCCTGGGTACCAAGGTAGCCGGGCTGGATAAAATCCACGATGCTCCAGAGATCGAGGAGGCGGTTTTCCAACGGCGTGCCCGTAAGCGCGAGCCGGCATTCCGACTTGATCTGCTTGACCGACTGTGTGACTTGCGCGCCGGGATTTTTAATGAACTGCGCCTCGTCGAGAATCACCGCGCGGAAGGCGAACTTGTTCAGCTCCTCGAGGTCGCGCCGCAACAGCGCGTAGTTGGTAACGATGATATCGCACTCTGGAATTTGTTTGCGGAGGTTGTGCCGGGCCGCACCGCTTTCTAAAACAAGAACTTTCAGATCAGGAACAAACTTCTCGGCTTCACGACGCCAGTTGTGCAGCACGGATGCGGGGCAGATGACGAGAGACGGCTTGGGATTCTTCTTGTTGCGATCCTTGAGCCACGCGAGCCAAGTGAGCGTTTGCAACGTTTTGCCAAGACCCATGTCGTCGGCGAGGATGCCGCCGAGTTTGATCTGGACGAGATGTGCGAGGAAATCGAAGCCATCTTTCTGATACGGACGCAAGTCCGCGTTCACCGTCTCGGGCACATTGACGGAGGGGACTCCTTTGAAATCCTTGACTCGTTCGCGCAACGCTTTGGCTTCCGGCGAATCTGCGAAGCGCTTGAACTCCTCGTCGCTCAGATGCGCGACGTGTTCCATCCCGACTTTTTGCGGCACTGCGATCAAACCGTCTACACCCAAGTCTGCCATCGATTCGTGGGCGCGTTGCACTGCTTCGGTATCCAATTCCACCCAACCAGAATTCGGTAGTTTGACAAAGCGGCTCGTCGCAGCGGCGAGGCGTTCGAGGTCGGCCTTGCTCAATTTCATCCCTTCCGCTTCCCAGTCCGCGGAAACGGCGAGCCAGTCAATGCCGCTGCTTTTGACTATCAACTTCGGCTTGAGCTTGCGAGAATTCAGGAACAAGCGATGGAACGCCGGGTTGCCGAGAAACTCCACGCCTTCGGGTCTGTGCTGCCACGCCGATGCGAGTGCGCCTAGGCAGTTTTCATTCGCATCACCAACCCAAAGCCCTGGTTCAGGCGTGAACCAGTCGAGCTGCTTGAGCCATTGCATCGCGGGTTCGATGCGCGCGTCGTCCAAAATCTCCGGTTTGTCTGTCGGGCGTTTCTTGCTGTCGTTGGGTCGCCATTCTTGCCCAGCCCAAAACCAGACGCTGCTGTCTCGCAAACTCTTTGCAAGCAAACGTAGGCGTACCGTGTCTTCGAGCAATTCGAGAACGAACTGTGGCGATGCCTTGTGAGTGACGCAAAGCTGCTCCCAATCCATCCCGTGGTCGCTGTGCGTGCGGCGCAGGTGCATGAGCAACCGATGGCTCAAGCGGCGAACCGGCACGGCGGGCTTATCCGCCCAATGCTCTATGACCGCAGGGGGCGGAGCATTTCGCAACAGATAGAAGGTGTTGCCCGCGAGAACGAGCGGCGGCTGTTGATTGAAAAACTTTACGAAAGTGATCGGGATCTTCTCGCCCGACGGCAACGTAAGGCGATGCGTGAAGGAGAGTTCCTTGTCGCCATTCTCCAGATGCGGATCAAGCGACGCGATATGGCCTGCGAATTTGAGCGACTGATTCAATCCTGCAAACTCAAGGCGGTTTGTATGCCCCCAGCGCGCGAGCCAGTGAAGCAATTCTGTATCAGTGAGGGTGAGTGAGTCGTTGCCATCCTGACGATTGCGATGCGTTTCTGTCAGCCACGCGATGAACTCCCAGTCGGCCGGCGGAAACAGTTCCTGCTCGTGCGCGGCGCGTGTGGCGAGATCCACCAAGTCGCGCAACGAACGCACCTTTTCACCCGTGCGGGGGCGAAACAAATGAAATTGCACTCCCAGACGGAATCGTGCGGGTTGATCTTGATCGGGCTGCGGCAGGCAAATTACGCGGAGCGTGGCGCGCGGCGTATCCAGATGCGGTGTCTGTGGAGGGAATAGCCAGTGCTCCAGTTCACGCACGAGCTCGTGTTCATGCTCGGCAGCTTCAGCGCTGGCAAAGCGATCCATGTTCGCGTGTGTGGAGAGCTCCGGCGGAAGAGACCGCTTGGCGCGCAAGAAAAGGAAGGAGAGTTCTTCAAGCCGCCTATTTCCATTGGCGGCCAACATGCGCGGCCACCATTCCGTGGCGGGGAAGTCTTTGCGAGAGAGTGAAAGCTTCTCGAAATAATCTTCGAGCAACAACCAGGCGCGTTGGGAATCGGGGCAACTCGCGAAGCTGCGGAGAATTTCCTCGCGCCCGCAGACGACATTCTTTGTGTCGGCCAATTCACGCCGAAGATCGGCGAACGCGCCATAAGTCTGCGACAACACCTTGTTGTTAGCGTCGTATTTTGACGTGGCAACCGCGTGGCGGTGAGCCTTATTCCCGTTTTTTGCTGAAACCTTTGGCATCTGAAAATAACAACCCGTGTACTAAGTCATATGTCGCCACGGAACGGGGGTGACGGTCAATCAGAAACAAATAAATTTTGCGATGGGTGAGAAAGCTTTCTACGCTCCGGTCAAGCCTTCAATGAATCCAACCGCAAAAAGAGACTTGTCCAAGCCGATTGACATGCACGTCCACATCGTCGGCAACGGCACAGGCGGGACTGGGTGCTGGATCAAGGTGACTGGATGGCATCGTCCGCTGGCAAAGATGATGTTGCGGCAGATCGGCCTACCACGCTCTTCGATGACGGGAGATCTGGACGGACTTTATGTAGCGCGCTTGCTGGAATTGGTGCGCGCGTCATCGCTCAGCGCAGTCGTGATCCTAGCACAGGACGATGTTCACGATGAGAACGGCAAGGTTATGCCGGGCGTGGGTTCGTTTTATGTGCCGAATGATTACGTGTTGGGGCTGGCGAAAAAACACCCGGAGTTTCTGCCTGCGATCTCAATCCATCCGGCACGACCGGATGCGATTGCAGAGTTGGAACGCTGCCTCGCTGGCGGTGCTGTGATGATGAAGTGCCTGCCGAATTGCCAAAACTTCAACTGCTCCGACAAGCGGCTCACAAAATTCTGGGAGCGCATGGCTGAGGCAAAACTCCCCCTGCTCGCTCACACCGGCGGTGAACACACGCTGCCGGTGGTGCGACCCGATTACGCGGACCCGCGCCTGCTGACGCTGCCCCTGGAATGTGGGGTGAGTGTGATAGCCGCGCACAGCGGCACGAAGAGCGGCCTGACGGACCCGGAGTATTTCCACATCTTCGCGGAGATGACCAAGCGTTTCCCGAATCTGTATGGTGATTCGAGCGCGTTCAATGTTCCCTTGCGCGGGCGTCACGCTAGCAAGTGCATCCAAGAACCACTCGCCTCGCGCATCTTGCACGGCAGCGATTTCCCGGTGCCCGTGAACGGACTCTGGGCTTGGATGCGTGGCTTCATCAGTTGGAAGGAGTATCGCGCCGCGCAAAAGAATCCGAACATCATCGAGCGCGATTATCAATTGAAGCTGGCGATGGGGTTTGCGCCTGAAAGCTTCACGAGGATCTCAAGTCTCCTTCGTTGGCCTTGATCGCCACAGGTTCGCGCAACATCCAAGCATAAAAAAACCGGGCCAAACAGTCAGGGGGTGACCGAGAGGCCCGGGGAATTTTCGAAATGGTACTTCAGTAGTTATCTGGAGAACTCCGATGTTCGCCTGTACCCGACGCACACCGAAAACCTAAAAACTTCAAATAGCAACTACAGGGTCTACTGTTCCAGTCCTGCGTGCTGGAGTCAGTTAATCACACTATGTATTCCGTGTCAAATTTTCCTAAAAAATATTAGCAGGACTCTCGCTGTCGATAAGGCATGGGTTATTCTGATGATAAAGGCCGGAGAACAATGTGCTTCGACCCTTTTGCAATTCACCCGGTGTTTCAGCTCATTTGTCCTCTGGAATCCGCATTCCGTAGAATGAGCGGTACACGAACACCAGCGCCACCACGAAGAAGAATGCGCCGATGCCGGTCTTTACCCTTTGGTCTTTCATGGTCACAGCGATCTCAACCGCGAGCAGCCCGAACAGCGTGGTGAACTTGATCACGGGATTCATCGCCACAGAACTGGTGTCCTTGAATGGATCGCCGACGGTATCGCCGACGACGGTGGCAGCGTGGAGATCAGTTCCTTTCTGGCGGAGATCGACTTCAACAATCTTCTTTGCGTTGTCCCATGCGCCGCCGGCGTTGGCCATGAAGATGGCTTGGAATAATCCAAAGAACGCGATGCCGATGAGATAGCCAATGAAGAAGTAGGGATTAAAGAACGGCAGCGCGAGCGCGAAACAGAACACCACGATGAAGATGTTCCACATGCCTTTCTGGGCGTACTCGGTGCAGATGCGGACAACTTCTTTGCTGTCCTTGTCGCTCGCGGTGGCGGCATCGAGCTTCATGTTTTCCTTAATATAAACGACGGCGCGATACGCGCCCGTCACGACTGCCTGACAGGATGCGCCTGTGAACCAGTAGATCACCGAGCCGCCCATGATGAGGCCGAGGATGATCTCCGGCTGCACGATGCTCAACGCGCTGACGACTTCCTTGAACGGCCCGGCTATTCCTGAAGCCACTTGAGCCTCGTACAACCCCTGCAACAGCATGATAATGCCGAACACCATTGTGGTGGCGCCGACCACTGCGGTGCCGATGAGTACGGGTTTAGCAGTGGCCTTGAAGGTGTTGCCAGCGCCGTCACCTTTTTCGAGCTGGTGCTTGGCATTCTCGAAGTCGGCGTCAAAACCAAAATCTCTTTTGATCTCGGACTTGATGTCTTTGCGTCCTTCGATCTGGCTCAATTCATAAACGGACTGCGCGTTGTCAGTGACGGGGCCATAACTGTCCACGGCAATCGTCACAGGTCCCATCCCTAAGAATCCGAAGGCCACGAGACCGAACGCAAAGATCGGCGCGGCGAATGCAAACTTTGCAGGCATCAGCGCCATCACAGCAGGATTCTGCGAGAAGTGGTACGACACAAACATCAGGACCATGATGCAAAGCCCCATCCAGAAGGCTGAGAAGTTGCCCGCAACGAAACCGGAGAGGATGTTCAGCGACGCACCGCCGTGCTTGGAACAATTGGTCACTTCGCGGACGTGCCGCGATCTGGTGCTGACGAACACTTTGGTGAATTCCGGGATCAACGCGCCCGCCACCGTGCCGCAACTGATGATGACAGACAACACCCACCACAGGTCAGGTTGGGGAGCGACATCGGTCTTAAAATCACCGAGCAACATCTTACTCGCCACGAACGTGACGGCGATGGACACAGCTGAGGTGATCCAAACCAGATGCGTGAGCGGGGCTTCAAAATCAAAATCCTTCTGATCCCCGTACGTCGCCTTGCTGAGAATTTCGTTAGCGAAATAGGAAGCTAGCGACGTCACGATCATCAACGCGCGCATCACGAACAACCAGATGATCAACACGCCACACACCGCAGGACTCGCGGCCAACGCCAAGGCGAGGAACGCGATTGACGCCACACCTGTCACACCGTAAGTCTCGAAGCCGTCCGCCGTGGGCCCGACGGAATCACCCGCGTTGTCGCCTGTGCAATCCGCGATCACGCCGGGATTCTTGGGATCATCTTCGGGCAATTTGAAGACGATCTTCATCAAATCGCTTCCGATGTCTGCGATCTTGGTGAAGATGCCGCCGCAGATGCGGAGGACGGACGCGCCGAGCGATTCGCCGATGGCGAACCCGATGAAGCACGGGCCGACGAGTTCGTTGGGCAGGAATATGAGGATGCAGATCATGAAGAAGAGCTCCACCGCCACGAGCAACAGACCGACGCTCATGCCGGATCGCAGCGGGATGCAAAGCGTGGCGAAGGGATTGCCCTTGAGCGCGGAAAACGCGGCGAGAGAGTTGGCCACGGTGTTGATTCGGATGCCGAACCACGCCACGCCGTAGCTGCCGAGGATGCCCAGGACGGACGCCAGCAAGATGACGATGACGTGCCCGGCAGTGTTATGTTGCAGCACGCCGAAGTAATAGATCATGCATGCCGCGATGAGCACCCAGAGGATGGCGAGAAATTTGCCCTGCGTGAACAGGTAGGTCTTGCACGTTTCCCAGATAGTATTGGACACGCTGGCCATGCTGGAGTGGACGGGCAGATTTTTCGTCTGCACGTATTGCCAAATACCGAATGCCGCGCCGATGAGACAAATGATAAGTCCGATGTTCATCAACCGCGGACCGGTGATGCCCCCAAGCCCGGCAAACTTCACGGCGGTAAGGTCGGGGATTTTGATGTCTGCCTCGCTGGCGCTCGCGCAACACGTCAGACCGAGGGTGAATAGGAAGGTGAGAACAAGTACCCTGTTGGTTGTCGTTTTCATGGCTGTGAGGCGAATATGGGAAAGCCGGCGCCGGAAGCCAACCCATTTTTTGCCAAATCACGACCCTCGCCAAAAGCCAATCCATTCTTTAAGACAAGTTCCCAAGGACCTTAAAAAATGAAGTTCTGTCACCCATCTGCTCCTTGTTCAGCTAATGCGTTACAGACAAAGGACACCCTGGTCGCCGATGGCCTCGCGCGTATGGCACGAGGCCGCACCAGTCACCGCAAGTCCACGGGGAGACGTGTCTCTCGATTTCACAGCTCAGTCGTGCCTGCGCACTGCGAAACTGAAGATCGCTTTACCTTTTGTTTACCTTTGCTTTACCAGAATTCGATGTTGGGTTGGGTAAAGCTGGCCCTGCCCCCTGCCCTCTGCCCTCTTTCCCCCGGAAAGGCCCAAAGACAGTTTGGAAGCCGCTACACCCCTCATCCACAAGTCAGGCTTG
>Ga0114967_10005504_pt1 | contig 10059 bp, 10 predicted proteins | sample M_130628_MF_Meta_FD_92639 | JGI IMG/M metagenome (GOLD analysis project Ga0114967, IMG submission 92639) | Freshwater microbial communities from Lake Montjoie, Canada to study carbon cycling - M_130628_MF_MetaG | ecosystem: Environmental > Aquatic > Freshwater > Lake | place: Lake Montjoie... | reverse complement strand
GAAGACCACTACGGGCCCTGTTACCACATATGGACTGTTGTTAACCGTCCAATTTGTATTTTGGTAGATTCCCCCGGAAACGAAAGTTTGAGCATTCACATTGGCGGAAAACACCAATGCCAAAAGACCAAGAATCAATATTTTCATAGCTATTTTTTTAAGCTAACAAATCGAGGCAATTAATTGTTTTCAGCTTGTTAAAATATACCAGGTTATGGCAGACAATAGAAACAGCAGGAGTCCTAAACTTAAGGCAATGAGCAACCGTCGGACAAAGGTTTTGCGACTTTCTACAATGGGAAGCATTCTTATTTTCACCTCAGCGCTTTGGTTCGGGGTAAGAAAGGTAACGACGATCCAAATAAGTGATGTGATAACCGTTACCACCAGCACGCGAGATTCTTCCATGGGATAATGCTTGAACGGTAAGCTTGAGTGAAAACTTGGGTAGAGCAGGGTAAAGAGCGCCGAGCTCAACATGGCACTCAGTTGTGACCACGCATTGATTCGGAACCACACCCACCGCAAGATATATACCGGAGCGACCCCCGCGGCAATTGAAAAAGTCAGTTTTACCAAGCTCTGTAAACTCTCAATCTGCCATGCGAAAACGATGGATAACAGTGATAGAAAGAACATTGAAGCAAAGGAAACCGCACGGATTCGTTTTTCGGATGCAGCAGGATGAACATACGTTTTGTAGGCATCGATGGTTAGAAACGAAGCGCCCCAATTCATCAAGGACTCCGCATTTGCAATGAACATTCCGAAAAACCCCAATAAAACAAAGCTTTTCAATGCTTTAGGTACAACCGCGAAAATACGTTCAATGTATTGAATCTCTTCATTCCCATTTAAATCGGTGGAACCTAAAATCAATAAAATATGTCCCAAAAGGAAAAAGCTTAACAAAAAAGAAACGAGTATCGGAACCAAACCTGTTAGGATGGCATTTTTTTTACCTTTTACAGCTGTGAACCTTGCCATTTCAGGACCGCCTCCGTCAAATAAATAACAGCTCCACCATTGAACGCCCACGAAAACAAGCAGGGAAAACCATGCGCTGGAATCCGTTGAAGCAGGTAACAGTTGTTTTTTTTGAGGATGTTGTTCAAAAAAGGAAAAAAGTCCATGCCAACCGTTGTTTGCCTTCCACAAAGAAAAAAGAATGATACCGAAGCTTATGAAATAAATGATGGAATGCAATACATCCACTTTCAATTTAAGGTCGAAGATGTTTTTCAAAGCGAACAAGCACAATACCAATCCGGTTAGCAACAGGGAAACCTTGGGGTCAATGTCAAAATAGGTTTGTAACACGCGGGCAAAACCCAATACGTGAAAACACAGGGACAACGAAACCACCAATCCACCGACATACATTGCCCGAAAGAGGTGCAGCACTTTTCCACTTTTTACCGGAAATCGGAAACGTAAGAATTGGTTGTCGGTAATGAAGTCCATTTTCTGCCACAATGGAGCAAAAACCAGTGGGACAACAAAGATTCCCAGCCAACCTGCCCAAACCATCCACAAACCTTGCATGCCATGCTCAGCAATGATCCCCGTGAGCAATTGTCCTTGGTCAACGGAGAGGTAAAGCATGTAGAGCGACAATCCGGAAATGATCCAAGAAACTTTTTTACTGGATTTGAAGGCAGGGTGCAGCCAATCTTTTTTTTGAAGAAGGGTTAAAGAAAAAATCACCAGGAAATAAAGGACAATGACCCACACAATTGCAAAGATAAAGAAGATATCAGAAGTATAAACTTACGCTGAAAGAGGGTAAGTAGAGAGTTGAAGCATTGTTAAGAAAAAATAATTCCCCCGCCTTTTTTCGTTTGATTGTACTCAAGTAAAATTTCTTTTATTTTTCTTACATCGCTTTTCGAAAAGCAAAATACGGAGGCTTTTCCGCCAACGACCTTAATGTGCATATCGGCCCCAATTAAATGTTCGTCAATTGTGATACTGCGAATGAATTTAAATGCAGATGTATTCTAATAAGATTTATCGCAACACTATCCCATGTATTTAAGCCATCATGGAACAATATTAAACTCTATTGCTGTTAACAAAACCCCCGTTATATTATTTTGCATTGAAATTTGTTTACCTGCGTTTAACCATATTGGGAAATCTATAATTGGAAGCGTAACACTAGCCGAGTTAGTTGCAGGGCATGTGTAGAGGATCGATACATTTCCAGGTTGGGCTGAGTAAATCAAAGATCCTAAATTCAAATAAGGCTGTGAGGAATATATACATGTACAATTTCCATTAGGACAATTAGATGATTGTAAAGGTGTGTTTATGGAAGCAGATTGTGATGTTATTGATTCAATTTTTAACACTTTATTTGCAGGTACGGTATACGTAGTGCCAGGAGTGAGGTTGATAACTTGAGAGAATTGAAGATTACCCTGTGACCAACTCCCTATGGAATTAACCAACAACATGATCAAAAGTATTGCTTTTAAATTGATCAATTTATTCATGGTTTTATTTTAGTGATTTAATTATTGCGGCTATCTCAATTTCGGCTGTTTCCCATGCGTTCATGCCTGTTTTCTTATTTTGCCTTGCATTAGGATGTATCACTTTTTGAACATTAAATGAAGATGCAAAGTGCTTTTTGAGGAAATTATAGCTATCGTTTCCTAAACCAATAATAATATCGGGCTGTAATAAATCCACCTCAGCCTTCAAAAAAACTAAATTATCATTTTCCAATTCAGCTTTTTTCCAAAATCCTACTTTGGCATGGAGGTCGCTCTCAGATTTTGTTTGTTTAACTTCGTAAGCTTTTACCACATCCGCAAAATAAGTTAAGATCTCATCGTTTCTAATCAGATTTTTAAAGGACCGGTAATATTTATTTTTCTCTGTCCAATATTCTATGCCAAAAGGAGTGCCGAAAATAAATTTATGTTCATTCCTTGATTCTATGTTGTACTTGTCGTGGCTATTTCTCGGTTCTCGCCCCAATATCATAACTTTTAGCTTAACCTTCGAGGGATCCCCAAACCAAATGGGTAGGTCAACCCTTATATCCCCCGGGTTTGCTTTAAAATCAATATCAATAATGGTTGAGTTATCGACGAGATAATGGTAATTATCTCCCAAAAGCCTATTGTTCTTCATAATTTTGACGGATGCCAAGTCGTAGAAGGACTCAAAAGGGTATTTTGACCTGTATAAATTTAGAATTTGTTTCATCGCTGTATGCATATAATTACATTAATATGGCGCCACGTAAATTACTACCACATCTTTTACTTTATTAAATTTCATTTTTCTCACAACAAAACTAAAGCCTTTGAAACAAAGAAAATTAGTTACATATGTACTTAATCTAACTTAATCCTAAGCCTGGCGTCTACTCCTGAGGATTTTGGTTATTTTCGTAATAAACCCTTCGATGCCGCGTCCTGCCTATCCGCTCAGCGATTATCTTTTGCAAGGTCTGAAATGGATGATTGAGGCGCAGGTTAATTTCCGTTTGGTTAACAAAAATTCGTGCGAACAACTGAGGTTGCTGATGCTGGGAAAGTCCCAGACTACCGTTTCTACCCACACCCTTTACCGCATCTTCTTGCATCCACAAAATGAAAATAAGCCCTATTTGCACACGTTGGATCTGTTGGCGCAGTTCATCGATTTCAGCGATTGGAACCAATTTTGTGATTTTTACCAAGAATTGTATTCCTTTCAGATATTGTCAGGGATTACGGCACCCCATCATGCCCACAAAAGCCTCTTGAGATTCTGCATTTACAACAAGGATTTCAAATCGGTTTATCCGTTCCTTGAACAGTTTTCCAACGATTTATCGGAGCATAAAAAACATTTGTTGGGCGAGGAAATCTACAATATCTTGAAACAAAACCCGAATTCCAATATCCCTTTTTTTAAGAAATTCAGCGGCCTGCCGGTGGTTCGTGAAGGATTCTTCGAATTGATGGCAGACCCCGATTTCACCATTCCTCAGTACGAATTTGGACTGCATTGTTACCTAAATCCGTTAAACCCGGAAAGATCCCACGCGGAACTTCAGGAGTATATTTTTGCCAGTGCATTGCTTTTACGGCATTATTTTTACCAGCGCAATTGGAAAAAGGTCGTCGAACTTGGCGCCATACTCTATCGCAACTCATTATACGACGAGCAAGCTTTGGTACCTGTACATGTCTTCCCGAAAATTCGCTATTACGCTTATTATTTGTTGTATCGTTTTGCGGAAGCGGGATTTGATCACGCCTATTGGGAGCGGTTTTATTCCTTGTTTCACCGGATGATGCAGCCCGCCAACCTTCATGAACGGCGCATGATGCTGCATACGTGTTATGAAACCCTGGGCATTAACCCGGAGCTTCAAGCACAGGTGCTGGTGGCATGCATGCAACGGTATCCGGAAAATTTTGCACATGTTAATCCTGGTGTAGAAGGCTTAAGTCCTACGAAGGTAATTCGGTTGTTGGACCCAAATGCGGCGACGTATTTTCAGGGACAGAGGGTATTTCAACCGAAAGGGTAATGAGGCTATGCAGTGGGGAGAATAAGGTTAGTTATCTAATTTTCCAATTAACGGTAATTTATAGACAAATTTAATTTCCAAACAATCTAATAAATCACCCAATTCATTTACTTCATTGAAAATATATTTATATGCCTCTCTGTCTAATTTCACTTTCAAAATCCTTTTTTCTTTCTCTAGTAAGATTTTATTTTTATTAAGTTCATTTTCAAAATATTTGAATTTCATATCAATTCGCTGGTAAATCTCGGGCAATTCAATCAATTTTATTTTTTCTAGCTCAAGTTGTTTTAACTGTTCCTTAGTTTTTTCAAGTTCCTTATTCAATATTTCAAGTTTGAATCGAATAATAAAAAAATTACTATCGATGCTAGATAAATTTAATTTAACATTCGCTTGATTTGAATCTACGTACAGCATTTTTTCGTTGAACATCTTGTGAATTGATTTAGCTGTATGTTTATCAAATTTAATTTCTTCAAAAGAAGCATCATCATATATTTTAAGGAGTGTAATAGAGTCTCCTTGGAGCGTAAAATAATTTAGACCTCTCTCATCAATTTGACCTGTTTTTTTCAATTTGATAAAAAGCTTTTCAATATCTTTTTTAATTTTTATATCCGACTTTAAAATTGATTTGTTCTCCAATAAGTGATATAATTTTTCACTATACATTTTTACAGAATATTTTTTCAACTCATTTTCATTAAAAACAATGTTAGATTGCAATTTTTGCAAAGTGTTTTCAATATTTAATTTTTCATCAATCAGATAATTATATCTTTTAAATTCTTCAGATTCTTTCATCGATATTAAAAGTTTATTTTGACTCTCAAGGCTATCTTTCAAATTTTTACAAGTCGCATTAAAATAATCGAATTTTGGATTGATGAATCCATTTTCAATTGGCACAAAATTACTTGCATTGATTACATTAGTATCAACAAAATAATTGGTTTGACCAATTATTACTTTTGTTTTTAAATCCTTTTTACTAGAGGAAATCTTAATGCCATGAAACCATATTTCTTCCTCTTCTACTAAATAACCGTCTTCTTTATATTTATCGACTATTTTTCCGTGCAAGAAACCATTTTCATCTGTTTGAAAAAAAGAAAGGGTTGAATAATCATTGTCGACGCGTGTGCCTTTAATTATTTGACCAACCTTATTAAACTCCAATATGTAGTTTTTATCGTAGGTGAATTTATCATTATTGTATGCTAAATAATTGTATTGTTTTGATTTGAATTTCCACGTGCCAATCATCACATTTTCATATAACTCTCCACTCATGGAAAAATTTCGATCACCTTTAAAATGGGCACCTTTGCGTTCCATTAAAAAAGTTCCATGCATCAAACCTAATTTTTTTGTTCCTTTAACAGACATTGTTCCTTTTGGCATTCCTTCATGAGGATCTCGCGTTCCAACAAATGAATAAGGTCCATTATATACACGTTGGCCATTGTGAATGGTGGAATTTGTAGTTAAAGTTCCTTCTGTAGCACACCAATTCTCAGAAACAGAATTGGATTGTGAAAAAATTACAGCGCTGAAAAAGCAAATTTTAACTATCGCAAGAGCTTGGAATGTTTTCATCGATATTAAAATTGGAGTAGTAAAAATTAAGTTAAAATAGAATGACACTTTCTATTGATTCGCTTTGTATCTCATATCTGGTGTACCATCCTTTTTGCGTGGACCAGATTTTCTAGCAAAAGCGGAGCCTATTGCAGCTCCACCTTTTTCGAGTGCTATACAATTATCCCAAATTCTTTGTAAACCGTCATTTTTTGTAGCAAATTGAACCTCTGTTTTTTCACGAATTGTATAATTATAGTAATTATTATTTCGCATGACCAATGTGCCTTCCCGCCCGTCGGAAAATTTAATTCCTATGAATTTATCATCATCTCTATCCCTAAAATCGAGAATATCGCTAGGACCTTTTTCGAGAGATTCCTCTGTGTACCTTTTGGGAAAGGTATATTTTTCATATTTCACGAGATTCTCGTTAACTTCATTTTGGTCAGCATCGCTTAATGAAATTGAATCAGGAGCTAATAAAGAATCTGTATCATCGTCATTGGTTGTTTTGGTTAAATCTTCTTTGTCTGAGAAATTTTTTGACAATTTTTCCTCACAACTAGTTGTGAGAGAAATAGTTATTACTGCAATAGCTAGTGTTGTTACAATTTTCATAGTTTTGGCTTTTTTTCTTTAAAATTAATCTCAATCCAATACTAAGACAACTGCATCTTATTGCAACTTACCGGATGCTGAAATCATGAGAAAGAAATTCGTTTCTTTGAATATGTCAAACCCGAAGCAAAAGGAAGTGTACCAAAACATCTTCACTGACATTCTGCGTGAAAAGTTGATGGAAATTTCCGGTATCATCGTGTCCAAACACAAAGATTGTGAGGGCTTAGCGCTGAAAATAAGCAACTCGGGAAATTTAATTTCAGCCCATACACTTGCGCGCTTCTTTGGCATTTTACCCGCTCGAAATACCTATCCTGCCACTTTGGACATCTTGGCCAAGTACATTGGTCATGACACATTTAATCATTTTATCCAACACGAAACGCGCAACCTGGATAGAGGTTTGAGAATGCCAGAAAATGTTTTCGGTCTGGGTGCCTATTCAATGGGTGCATTGGAGCTTGCCATTGAGACAAACGACACAATGAATATTCTTGAACTTCTTGAATCTGTAGACCTAAACAGTCCTGAAAGGTTGAAAGTAACGGCTTTACTTGGCAGGAAAGTCCGAGCGGCTAGAAATCAAGGTGAATTATTGGAAACATTAATTTCCACAGAGAGTGGTAGGCGATTATTCTATGAAAGTTTTGTGGATGAGGATGACCCCAATGGCTATTTTTCATCGGCTCTTGAATCTTATTATCTCCAGCATGCTTCAATTCTTAACAATAAAATATTTGGGTACTGCTTTCTAATTTCAAAGCGTATTTATGCAAATAAATCAGTTGACAATCTAATCACCGATTTTGAGAATTTTAAATTACTGGGTGATTCAAGTGAGCTTCATTTTCATGAAATTTCCCGTTACATTGAGTGTCAAATTTTAATGGATGGGCTTTCGGGTAAAATTAAAAAGACATACACCCACTACATAGATAAACTTTTATCTTTCGAGGAAGTGTATGACGCTCCTTCTTATGCGTGGGTACTTGCTCGCTCAGTAAAAGCCTTAGCATTTAATGGCTTGTTAAAAAAATCACTTCAATCGGTTCCGTTTTCTGAGGCAATTTTTCGCTGTTATCGAAAATCAAACGTGGATTCAGTTGCTTCGTTGATTCTACAATTTGTAGTTCATTCATGTTTCAAAAATCGGGATGAATTGTTTTTGTATCCACCGCTTCGCTTGCCTTCCCACAGCCATGAAAATGAAACCCATGCGCGTATTCTATTGGAATCTTCAACTTCTTTTATCTATGCGGAAGGAAAGGTCCAAGATGTACTGAATAAAAACATCCGAACCTTCGCCAATCAAACCCATCAAACATGGGTGCTTGAAATGATGGGGTGAATCAAGTTTTCCATTTCTTTTTATCGCCCATTCATGTTTTTGTGGCAAAATCACCGAATTTTGTACCATGAGATTAACGCTCGCAATTTGGTACGTGTTTTTGCTTTCCCCTTTTTTTGCACAGCGATACGGGCAATCCTCCTTGGGTTACCACTTTGACGTCCAAAGAATGGATTATTTTCACACCTTAAGTTTTCAGCAGGCTTATCGATCGGTTGGGGTGGAGGTATATGCCGGATGTGGCCATCGTAATACACTTTCCAATGCCACTTTTTTCCCGCAGGTTGGATTGCAAGGACAATGGTTTCCACTGGCTGAAAAAACCAGATTCTTTCAAGGTTTTCATCTTCATGTTGATTATTCCATGGCATACCTTGCAAAACCGTTCTCATACCGCTATTCAAGATTTCAGCTCGGGTATGGGATTTTTTGGCCCGTGACTAAGAAATTGAGTTTCGGACAGTTGCGCATCACCCATCAATTCGGAATTGCATGGAACCAAGAGCTACAGTGCACTGCGCAAGTAAGAAGTACTTTTTTGGATCATCGATTTTCCCTAGGTTTGAACTATGTACTTCCGAAGTAGCCTTATGCTTTTCTCGCTTTTGTTGTTACTGGGCTGTGACAAGTCCAACGGTAACGTAACTTCCAAAATCATTGGCCATGCAGCCACAGGGTTAAAAATGCCCAATGCGATGTACCACGACAATTCTGAAGCAGGAATCGTTTACACCCAGAACCTACCATTCTGTGACGGCGTTGAAGTCGATGTAAGGATGGATAAATCAGGGAAATTATGGCTTTTTCACGATGAGACCCTTCACCCGGAGACAGCGGAAAACGGATGCGTTGAAACCCATGACAGCGAAGCTTTGTCACAGTTTAGGTACCGTGGCATTCACCAAGAACCTCTGTTTTTACTGACTGCAGAAAGTGCAAACATTTTTAAGGGAAAATATACTTTTTTTGACCTTAAGCCTTTGAACGCCTGTGAAAATGTATTGAAGGATCCTGAGGTACTCAAAAATGCGTTGATTGGACTCGGTTTGGATACCTCTACATTTGCCGTTATTGTCCCGGATCAAACGTATTTTCAGGCGTTAAAAAACGACTTCTCCGTGTATTTGTGTATCGAAAGCTTGTCGCAACTCACTTCTTCATTCTTGGAAAATGAACCGAAATTAAGAGGGGTCGTGGTCCGAAACAAATCCATTCGCTTGGAGGAGGTTAATTTTCTTAAATCCATTCACAAAAAAACGGTGATTTTTGAAGTAAGGTCGGCGAAAGGCATCAAGGAAGCCCTTAAAAAAAATCCAAACTACGTGTTAACCGATGATGTCAAATTGACCGTTGGGCTTATTCACTAGTTTTTTTATTCTTTCGCATGCGGATGTTGAGCATTTCCACCAGCAAGGAATACACCAAGGCAAAATACACATAACCCTTCGGGATGTCTTGATCAAAGGCTTCCGCGACCAAAAGTACCCCAATCGTTACCAAGAAACTTAAGGCAATCATTTTCACCGTTGGGTTTGCACTGATAAACGTACTGATGTGCTTCGCAAAAAGCAGCATGATGACCATGGATATGATTACGGAAGCGAAAATAATCGCAAGGGGATTTGAGTGGGTTTCTACCTGAATTCCATTCGTCATCCCAATGGCAGAGATTACAGAGTCAAAACTAAATACGATGTCTATCAAAACGATTTGTAAAACGATGGCTCGGAACGAAGTGCCTTTTGTTTTTGATGCTTCATCATGGCCCTTGATGCTGTTGTGCATCTCGACGGTGCTCTTGTAAATCAGAAACAACCCGCCTGTCAGCAATACCAAATCCTGTCCTGAAATTTCTTGTTCGAAAATAACAAACAAGGGTGCTGTCAATTGCATGATCCAGGAAACGATGGTTAACAAAAATAAGCGAACGATTAATGCCAAGCTAAGCCCTAGGTTCCGAGCTTTT
>Ga0114967_10005503_pt1 | contig 10060 bp, 16 predicted proteins | sample M_130628_MF_Meta_FD_92639 | JGI IMG/M metagenome (GOLD analysis project Ga0114967, IMG submission 92639) | Freshwater microbial communities from Lake Montjoie, Canada to study carbon cycling - M_130628_MF_MetaG | ecosystem: Environmental > Aquatic > Freshwater > Lake | place: Lake Montjoie... | reverse complement strand
CGAATACTTTCAACTTCAATGGTAGTGCTATCTTTATCACTAACTTGAAATTTGGCAATCTCAAATCTAAGAAATTGCAGGATCACTTAGAGGCATTACAGTCACGTTGTCACTTTCTGGACCTGACGATTGACGGTGATCGTGACAAGATGTTGCGTATCAAGCAGGTCCATCGTGATGCTGATGGTGGTCTATTCAAAGATTATGATTTTAATGAAGAACAATCACAAATTGTGATTGACTTTATGTGGGACAATCATACGAAATTGCGTGAAGTGTCATTGCGTATGTGCTTGAAGATTGCTGACTTGGTAAAGATTAGCCCCGGCAACTGGAAAAATCTTGCACGTACTACGTGTATGAAATCTGCATAACCCCTGCAGTGTGCGTAGAGGCAATGTCAATAAGCCCTCTCCGATAAAGGAGCAATGCTCCTTTAGCCACTATGTTTGTAAATACTATGTGAATGTGATATAATAAAGAATGGATTTTAAGACACTTGAAGATGTTGGCACCTTTATGCTTATCAATATACGATTAAGCCGGTATGACCTACAGTTTGTAAATAACTTAACTAATTTTATTGGCATAAAAAATACAATCACTACAAATCAGGATAGCCTTTTTAAAAAAATTGCACTAAAATACAAAAGACAATTTATACAACAAAAGTTTGATATCGATGAATTACTGATATTACCTTGGAAATGCAACGTAATAGAAAGCTCACCGCAATATACAAATGCATCCATTACTATCTTAAAAGATAAGATAATTTTTAGAAGTCCATTTAATAAGGGGTTTTTATCTGCACTAAAAAAACATCCTATATACACAATGGAATGGCATAAAGATAAAAGACAATATGAAATTGAATACGGTCCTACTGTTTTAAAATCATTATTGATGCTAAGTACGTATCATTTTAGTGCGATTGACTATTGTTCAATTACTAGTAAAATTATTGATAGTCTTAGTGAATATGAATCAGTTAAATACTGGGAGCCCTCACTTGTCTACAATAATGGAAACTATTATGTTGCCGCTTGTAATGAAATACTATATGAAAACATCAAGGATATTCCAATAACCAATGACCTTCGAATGGTAGCTGACTATGTTCAGTATGGAATTACTATCAGTGACTCTGTTATAGAACACTTTATTAAATTTGAAGATCCTGCAAAAATAAATCTTGCTGTTAATTTTCAAAGTGATTTTGAAGTTAAAAAGTTAGATATTGCCATTAAATGGTTACACGAATTGGGATGTGACGGTATAGCTGAATCAAGAAAAACCAGTTCAAAACAATTGTTTTTTTTAAACGGTAATAATGAACTTTTACTTGAACAATTACCCATTGATATTATTAAAGACCACACTAACTTGCAAGTGTACGATAAACCTGTTATAATACATTATAGAAATTATGGATATATGGATCCTCCCCAGAAGCTATTTAAAATCATAAAATGTGTGAATTCAGAACCCATTAATTTAGGAAATAAATGAAGCAATGTAAAATAATTGTTAAAGATGAAGTCAATGTAAAAATTGAAGGATTAGAATTAGGTGAACGTAAACAACTAATGAAATTGTTTGAGTACGAAGTACCCGGAGCAAGATATCTTCCCGCGGTACGCCTTGGTAGATGGAATGGTAAGGTTAGTTATTTTAGTTTAGGCGGTAGTAGTTATATCAATTTATTACCTGAGATACTTACAGTCATTGACAGAGCAGGATATGACATTGAGTTAGAAGATACCAGAGATTATAGAACGACATTTGAATTTGTTGAAGTGTCCGAAGATACGTTCAAACACAAGAATTGGCCTAAAGGTCATCCACAAGAAGGTACTTCAGTTGTATTACGTGACTATCAAATTAGTATTGTAAATAACTTCTTAGAGAATCCGCAATCAATACAAGAAATTGCTACAGGTGCAGGTAAGACATTGATGACAGCCGCACTAAGTTACAGCATAGAACAATATGGTCGTAGTATTGTTATCGTTCCAAACAAAAGTCTAGTGACGCAAACAGAAGCAGATTACATCAATCTAGGATTAGACGTTGGTGTATACTTTGGTGATCGTAAAGAATACAACAAAACACACACTATCTGTACTTGGCAAAGTCTTAATAATATGCTTAAGAAAACAAAAGCAGGTGAGGCAGAAGTAGATATAGGAGACTTTATTGAAGGTGTTGTTTGTGTAATGGTCGATGAAGTACATATGGCTAAAGCAGATGCATTAAAAACATTATTGACTGGTGTATTTGCTAAGGTTCCTATTCGTTGGGGACTAACTGGTACTATCCCTAAAGCTAAGTTTGAAGCACAATCATTGTTTGTGAGTTTAGGGAATATAATTGGTAAATTAAGTGCAAGCGAATTACAGGATCAGGGGGTATTGGCACAATGTCACGTAAATATAGTACAACTTAAAGATGATGTAGAGTTCACTAATTATCAAAGTGAGTTAAAACACTTGCTTGAAGATACCCATAGACTTGACGCTATTGCTGAATTGATTCTTAAAATTAAAGAAAGTGGTAATGTATTAATTCTAGTAGATAGAGTGAATGCAGGTAAAGAAATTGTTAGCAGATTGCCTGACAGTGTATTCGTAAGTGGCGCTACTAATATGGTTGATAGAAAAGAAGAATATGACGAAATTGCAACGAGTACAAACAAAATTATTGTGGCGACTTATGGTGTGGCTGCTGTCGGTATCAATATACCTCGTATTTTTAATCTGGTTCTAATAGAACCAGGCAAATCTTTTGTCCGAGTTATCCAAAGTATTGGACGAGGAATTAGAAAAGCTGAGGACAAAGACTTTGTGCAAATCTGGGACATAACAAGTTCGTGTAAATTTGCCAAACGACATTTAACCCAGCGAAAAACATTCTACAAAGAAGCAAACTACCCGTTTGACGTAGAAAAGTTGACATACAGATAAGAAAGTGTTATAATAACAAAATGCGTATACTCACACTAGAAAACGAATTCTATAACTTAGAAACACTCCCTGACGAAATTGATGACCTTCGATTTGCAATACTAGACAATAGTAATCCACAAAATGTAGACTATCATTATATTCCATTAATCTTTTTGGAAAGTTTTAGTAGCCCTGCACTTGTATTAAAGATTGGTAACAGCACAATTAAGATGCCTATTGATTGGCAAATATTAATTGGTGAACAAGAACACGGAGACTTAGAGACACTACCTCTCACTAGTATCAATGATAGGGGATTCAATGCGTTTGAATTCAATCCATTAAGTTCATTCAGTCCAAGTTTTATACCAATTGAGATTGTAGATATTTACCACGATGTAACATGGTATGCACCTAGATTGAAGAACGGACAATTTTTGTGTGTTCCGTTAGATGATGGGCCTAAGCCAAGATGTGTATATTTTGTAAAAGAGATTAGTCGTAACTGTGAGATTGTAGATTATAGTCAGGCATTTTAATGGTAACAAAGAAAATAGCAATACCTCAAGATGAGAAATTAGAGAATCAAGATTTTAACTTGTTTGAAGCTATTGCGGCACTAGATAAGAAAGATTATGGTTATTACGATAGACTTACCCCTGAACAGCAACGTAAGTTTGTGCCATTTATGTTAATCAAGTGGTTGAGTTATGTAAAAGGTTCTAGTGATATTGCAGGATACTATGCAATGAGTACAGAATATCACGCTAACAAATACTTCTTTAATGAGAACGTGTCTAAGCATCCTAAACTACAATGGTATATGATGTGTGCGGCAAGCCCTGGTAAAGGTAAACAATATCATCAATGGTTACCTCAGATTAAAGAGCGTGTTAGTTTATTAAAAGAACCTGCACAAGTGAAAGAGATAAAAGAGTATTTTACAAAGATTTATCCTAAGGCAAATAGCGAGGATCTGACAGAGTATTCAAAGGCATTTGTGCAAGAGCAAAGAAAGAAAATGCATCTTGCAGAAATATATCCCTATTTAAAAATAGCAGACATAGAAGTACTAAGCCAGACAGTAACAGATGAAGATATCACTCAATACGAAAAAGACAGAGGCAACTGATAAAACAATCAAGTATGGTTGTGATTTTTGCAATAGAGAATTCCTACGTGAATCTACTATGGCTAAACACCTGTGTGAGAATAAACAACGTTGGATGAACAAAGACCTACAAGGCAATCGTATTGGCTTTCAGTCTTGGCTACAGTTTTATAAAAAAAATACTTCAACTAAAAAGAATAAAACCTACGAAGAATTTATTCGTAGTGCTTACTATACTGCATTTGTAAAGTTTGGAAGTCATTGTGCAAATATCAATGCAATCAATATCAGCAGATATGTAGATTGGTTATTGAAAAACAATATCAAAATTGATACTTGGGCCAGTGATAGTGTCTATACGAAATATTTAATTGAGTATTTGCGTATTGAAGATCCGTTAGATGCAATTGCACGTAGTGTCCAAACTACTATGGATTTAGCAGAGAAAGAGGGAATTGTACCCAAAGACTATTTGTGTTATGGTAATCCTAACAAAATATGTTATAACATTACCAATGGTAAGATTAGTCCTTGGATGTTATATCAAAGTGACAGTGGTGTGAAGTTCTTAGATAGTTTAAATGAATCGCAGGTAAAAATGGTTATTGATTATATCAATCCAGAATTATGGAAGATTAAGTTCAATCGTGAACCAGAGAATGTGAAACAAGTTAAGGAGTTATTAAATGCCGGAGGGTACTAGAGTTCGTATAACATGGAGAACAAATCATAAGTATGATATGTGGAATGAAACCTGCGCTTGGGTTATAGAAAAATTTGGTTTACCGGGAGACAAATATGAAACCCACGTAACCGAAGATTATATGGATTTTTATTTCACCGATGAGCGTGATGCTATCTTGTTTCAGTTAGCACGTGGTTAAAGTGCGACAAGTAATATTATACATTGATGTTAGTAGGACCTTAGAGATAGTGCATGAGTTAAAACAGCATGGTTGGTTCATGGGTAAAGATTTTGATTTTGCATATCATAAACCAATATACAATGACTTTAGTGGGTCTAATTGGGAACCAGAACTAGAGAAGCATACTGTGTTTACTTTTTACAATGATAGTAATGCAAGTTATTTTATGTTGAGGTGGGGATGATATATGAACATTATGATTATGATGCTGGATGGGAAAACACTAAACCCGGTTGGTATGAATGTACGGTACGTGCTAAGAATCTTGTCAAATACAATGAAATAATTAAATGGTTAGAAAATAATATTGGCAAACACGAACGTCATTGTAGATGGTGCGTAACCGATGATGATATAATCAGTTTTAAGTTTAGATATGAAAGAGATTATATTATGTTCACGTTGCGGTGGAGTTAATGATAAGATATGATACCTGGCCACCCCCTGATTGGGATGAAGTTGTTATTACTTGGGAATCTATATTGATGAGTGAAGATTATAAAATTTTTGAAGTGTTTGAGTGGATATCTAAAACACCAGGCGGCAGATATCATTTACACGGTTGGAAACAAACAAAAGGATTTGCTTATAGATTTGAAGATCCCAAAGATGCTGTACTATTTGCATTAAGGTGGACTTGATGGCAACAATACCTCAAATACAAGACTATGATGATGACGATCCAGAAATAGATAAACGAAGGAATCGTTGGAACTATTGGGAAGCATTGAAGAAAGTACGTAAAGAATATATGGAACAAAATCGTGAGTTTGACGCATATGACTTTGAAGATTACCTTATAGGACAATATGGCGTAAGGATGAACATTGTTAATGGTAATATAACAGATGGTTATGAGATTGTTGACGAAAAGAAGTACCTAATATTTTTATTAAAATTCCAATGAACAACACACCCTTTCCCATAACTCCTTTACAAGATAATAAATTTATGTTATCATGGCCTAAATGGCAGAACATTAAACACTTTCATACAAAGAAAAAACTATTGGATGTGTTATTTGACTATATTGGCAGTGAAGAAGTGGGTATTAGCATATCAATTGTAAAAGACGAATTAGATATTATGTGGATTACATGGCAGACTTGGGCACAAGATGTTAACGGTGACTATGCTACCTACCTAGAAGATATGTATGAGATTAAAGGCGTAGCATTCAATAATGAAAATGAAGCAATAAAACTACAAGATTACTTAGAGAAGAAATATATTTGGAAAACATTACAATTATGAATAAGATTGGTGTTGATATTGGTAAAACAAAAATTGAGTGTTGTGTATTATCACCTACTAATGATATATTATTTAGAGAGCGCCTACCCACAGATTCTGTATACGAAGAAATAGAATTTCTCTATGACAAAGCACTATCCCATACTAATACAAAAGAACATACATTAGGAATATGTATGCCGGGTTCTATAAGTAATAGAACTGGTTTAATGAAAAATTCCAGCATAGAATTTTTAAATGATACAGATTTTGTAGGTATATTAGAAACTAAATTAAATCGTAAGATACAAACTGCAAATGATAGTCAATGTTTTGCTTTAGCAGAAGCCTTATCGGGAGCAGGTAATGGATATAGTACCGTATTTGGAATGATATTAGGTACAGGCGTAGGAGGCGGAATTGTAATTAACAGTTCATTACATAAAGGATTTCATAACATAAGTGCTGAATGGGGACATACAACACTAGATACAAGTAATAATATAATATGTCGTTGTGGAAGAATCGGATGTGTAGAAACTTGGTTAAGCGGCTCGGGGATAGATAAATGGGCATTTAATATTACAAATAAAAAATTATCCACAAAAGAATACTTACAAATTTCAGAGATACAAGAATGCTTTTTGGATAAGTTTGGATTAGCCGTTGCTAATTTAGTTCAAGTATTAGACCCAGATTGTATTGTAATTGGTGGCGGAATAAGCAATAATGATATCTTATACACCCGAGGTATCGAACGTATAAAAAAGGTTATATTCAATGATGAATTTAATACACCTATCTTTAAAGCAAAATTGGGTGACAGTGCAGGTGTAATAGGAGCGGCATTATTATGGCAAACGATGTAATGATTGACATTGAGAGTTTAGATACAACACCTAACTGTGTTATACTAACTATTGGTGCAGTAAGATTCGATCCTAAAGGCAGTGGGGTTGTTGAAAGATTAGAGTTGCGACCTACTATTGAAGAACAAACAGAAATTTACGGAAGAAGTATAAATGAGGATACATTGCGATGGTGGAGTGAACAGAGCCCTGAAGCACTTGAAGAAGCTATGGGAGACGGGGGACGTGTGCCATTTAAAGAGTGCATGGAGACCCTTTATAAGTTTTGTTGGAACCGTCGGGCTGTGTGGAGTAATGGTGCTTCCTTCGATTGTGTCGTTATGGAGTCTGCTTGGCGGCAAGTAAGTGATAAGCCAAATCCTATTCCTTGGCCTTTCTGGACAATCAGAGATACACGAACACTGTATGAAATTGCAGGTGTAAGTCTTAAAGATGGTGGACACAGTACAAGTCATAAAGCAGTAGAAGATGCCGAAAGACAAGCTATTGTTGTACAAAAAGCGTATACTAAATTAATTAAAGCAGAACTGGTACCTCCCCCAAGATGAGAATTGATTCAGACATTGACATTGACTTTGGTGATAGAGATAAGTTATTAGAACTTATCAAACATACGCCTGCCGCTATGCGTAATGCTAACCCTATGCGTAAACACGCTACTGGAGTTTACATTACAGACATTCCATATGACCCAGTCAATGATATGGCCGCAATTGATTATATTGTAGCGGAACAGCGTGGCTATTTTAAATTAGATTTGTTGAATGTTCACGTTTATTCACAGGTACGTGATGAGTTGCATTTAGCAACATTGATGCGTGAACCTAATTGGGACAATTTACACAAAAGAGAGTTTGTTGAGAAGTTAATTCACTTGGGAAATCATTATCAATTACTACAAAAGATGCCTAGTGAGGTGAATAGTATTCCCAGACTAGCAATGTTTTTAGCACTAATTCGACCTGCTAAACGACACTTAATAGGACAATCTTGGGTTGACATAGCTAAATCAATTTGGGATACGAATACTGACGGGTATAGTTTTAAAAAGAGTCATGCAGTTGCATATGCACATTTAGTAGTGGTACATATGAATTTACTAGAAGAACAGAATTAAACTATTCTTTTTACTAGTGTAATACTACGGCGTTTGCTTCTACGTTTACTCAATTCAGACATACTACATAATGGACCGTGTATCACTGTTAAGCTTTTGTTATTGAATGTTCTAAGATATGGTTTAAAAATAGTCCATTCTTCTTTCAAAAATAGGTTAATGGGTATAAGTCTGTTACTTTCCCACCACCAAACATCTCCTAATTCTAAGAATTTTTCTTTAATACTAGACTCCATGATAGACCCGTAATCGTATATAGTGGTGACAATATCATCCCTATTTTGAACTATTCCAACATAATCTTGGTTGGCGTATGAACATATAGTTATGAACGGATGATTTGAGGTTAGTTTATTGAAAAATTCGTTTGTTATCATTGTTGTTATATTGACCGAAATATTTATCATCGGGTAGCCTGGCAATATATTTTGATAAATATCATTATGTACTCAACTCAAGTTTTCGTCTATACACAAAGACAAATCGTTATACTTTTATCAGGATTTTCCCCAAGGAGCTATATGCCTCAGTATGCCAAGCCACTCACACTTAATAAGGGTGTAGACAATCAAATTCAATTTCAGTTCTTAAACCAAGAACAAAAGCCCGTAGATATTACCGGTAAATCAATAGTCTGTAGGATTATTAGTTATGAAGGTACAGTAGTCCTGTTACAAAAAGCACTTACACTACAACTACCTGCAACTGGTATTGCCGCATTGTTTTTAAACTCAGCCGACTTAGCAAGTATCGATGCACAGAAGTGTTATTACTCATTAGAGATCCCTGTGGGTGAATTTGATTATCCGGTATTCGTTGATAGCAATGCCGGAGCACGTGGCGATATGAACATTGTTAATAGTATATTACCTAGCTTTGTTCCTTCAATGCCGGTAAGTATTCCTACTGGCCAAGACTTCCCTAATCTACACCCTGATGGTAACGGCGAAAGCAATATCACATATTACACTAGCGTAGTTGATACTAACGATAGCCCAATACTAACACTGCAAGCACAATACAGTGACTTTTATGGTAACATTGTTATTGAAGGTTCTACCATTGTTGATGGTGATTGGTATCCTATATTAACTGACACATATAGCAATGTAAGTGATACTAAAGGTTATGTAGTTCAAGGTTATCACCCATATGTCAGAATGCAATTTGAAAGCAATAATGGTGCAGTGACCAATATTTTAACAAGATAATTAACCTAAACTGTTGTTTATCTGTGACAGTTGTGTTATACTACATAGATGTTTGATATCCTATCAGTAATTCCCGGAAAGAAAAAACTTACGCACGGCGGATGGCATAGCTTTAATGCTATATGTTGTAGCCATCGTGGACATAAAACTGATACACGTGGTCGTGGTGGTATTAAGTTTGATGGGCAATTTAATTGGTCATATCATTGTTTTAACTGTGGGTTCAAATGTGGATTTATGTTAGGTAAAAGTATTACTCAAAATACTAAAAATATATTATTGTGGTCAGGGATTGATCCTACACAAATAAGTAAATGGAGTTTAGAAAGTTTACAACATAAAGATTTACTAGACTTTACTAACTTAAAAAAACAAAAATCAAAAATAAAATTTAAAGAACATACATTGCCTGCAGGTGAGTTAATCGATATTAATAACTCATTGCACAAAGTATACATTGATTATCTGTCTGCGAGGGTGATAAATTATAATGACTACCCGTTCTTAGTTACACCTAATGACACTGGCAGACAGTCAAACAGAATTATTATCCCCTATACTTACAAGAATAAAATTGTAGGTCATACGAGCAGATTCTTAGATAACAAAATCCCAAAGTATATTAACGAGCAACAACCTGGCTAT
>Ga0114967_10005501_pt1 | contig 10060 bp, 13 predicted proteins | sample M_130628_MF_Meta_FD_92639 | JGI IMG/M metagenome (GOLD analysis project Ga0114967, IMG submission 92639) | Freshwater microbial communities from Lake Montjoie, Canada to study carbon cycling - M_130628_MF_MetaG | ecosystem: Environmental > Aquatic > Freshwater > Lake | place: Lake Montjoie... | reverse complement strand
GAATGTCCACAAAGAACTTATGGAAATCTTGGTTGCAAAAGCTCAGCGAATCAAAATCGGAGATCCGCAGGATCTCGACACTGAAATGGGTCCACTGGCAACCATGCGGCAGTTGACTCATGTCCAAGACGTAGTTGATCGAAGTGTTGCCCAAGGCGCCAAATTAATTACTGGTGGCAAGAGCCCTGCTGGTTTTGCAGCTGGCTTTTATTACGAACCAACCATATTGGATTGCGAAGAGTCAGTCGTTGCCTGTGTTCAGGAAGAAATCTTTGGACCAGTTCTTAGTGTTTTGAAGTTTCGCGATGACGCCCAAGCATTAGCAATGGCAAATGACAGTGAATATGGCTTAGCTTCTGGGGTGTTTACCAAGGACATTGGCCGCGCGCATCGCTTTGTTCGTTCACTTCGAGCCGGCATAGTTTGGGTCAATACTTATCGCATGATTTCACCTATGGTCCCATTTGGTGGCTACGGCCAAAGTGGCACTGGCCGAGAAGCCGGCGCTGAATCAATCTTGGATTACACCCGAACAAAGTCTGTTTGGATTAACACCAGCGAAGAACCAATCAGCGATCCATTCATAATGCGCTAGTTAACTGTGAAGTCTTTATCGTCTTCACTTATTACGCTGCCGTCTTCAGCTGACAAATCAAAAACTCGAATTGTATATTTTCCAGGAGCTAAATCGCCCACATCAATTTTCCAGGCAGATCGATCAGGACAAGCGGTTGCGGCAGTAGCGGCGCCCGAATTAATTACTTTCTTATCCTGCAAAAGTTCCCAAGAAACGTTTGCCTCAAAAGTACAAGCCATCCCAGTGACGACAACTGGGCTTGTCACATCGCTTCGATCCAACTGGTCAATTCCAACGCTGGCTAAGACGTCATAGGAAAACCCAGGGAGAAATGTTGCGGTGGCATCAACGTGACCCGCCAAGGTTTCAACTGGCAGGCCATCAACCGTAAACTTCACAGAAGTTACGGTTGGATCATTAGCTGTGAGTGTCCAGACGATTTGATCTATTGCGCGCTGTTCCGCTTCAGCGCCGACATCAAAGCGTCCCAGTGATAAGTCAACTGTTGCAATCCCGCCCTCGCGCTTTATGTCAATAACTTTGCTGCCCGATTTCCAAAGAGTCTTGTGGTCACCATCAAAAGGTGGCAACTGCCCAGTTACCAACATTGTTAATGCATTCAGTCCTTTATCCGAACCAAGTTCATTTTCGCCAACATCAACAATTTGTACTTCTTTGTAAAGACGAAGTCCGCGCGCGGTATCTCCAACAAAGTAAAAGGTGTAGTTCTCAAGGACTTGTGGTGGCGCAGATTGTGTAGTCGAAGGAAGATTCGTTGGATTGAGAGTTGAGGTAGTCGATGAATTCTCACTGTTTTTGGCTAAGTAGGAAAAACCTGCCAATGCCGTAATTGCCATAAAAATAACGAATTTAAGCCGTGTTCTTCTGCTGATCTGCCTCATAACAAGAGCCTAACCTGTGGCTTTTTTGCAGTGATCTTGGACTAAATTAGACTTCCCTGCATAGCGCATAAGTGTTAGTGAAAGACTTGGAAAATTATGGCGGAATTAGTTTTTTTTACAGGCACCATGGATTGTGGCAAGTCCACTTTGGCGGCGCAAGTTAATTACACACATGCCAGTCGCGGCCGCCGTGGAATGGTCTTTACTCGAAATGACCGGGCCGGGGCTGGTGTACTTTCTAGTCGTCTTGGACTAGAAGTTCCAGCAATTGAAGTTACAGACGAAACAGATTTTTTTGAAATTGCTCTGGCAGAGAGTTCAAGCTCAAATCCAATGGAATTTTTTATTTGTGATGAATCTCAGTTTTACACTCGCAACCAAATTGATGAATTGGCACATGTGGTTGATGATTTAGACATCGATGTGTTTGCGTTCGGTATTGCAAGTGATTTTAGAACTGAACTATTTCCCGGATCTGCCAGACTTTTTGAACTTGCTGATCGAATTCAGATTCTGCAAGTTGAGGCTTTGTGCTGGTGTGGTCGCCGGGGAACTCATAACGCTCGGACAATTGATGGCGTCATGGTTACCGAAGGCGAGCAAGTTGCTGTTGGTGATACCGCGAGCAGCTCTGGCTTAGTTAGTTACGAAGTTTTATGTCGCCGACATCACATGGCAGCAATGCCAATTAATCACGCAGCAGATTAGTCTTTGCGGGATCGCGAAAAGATTCCAACTAATGCAAGTCCAACAGCAGCGACTGCGATAATCCGTTCAACTCTTAGATTGCCTTTTTCGTTTATAAAAAAACTGTTTCCAAGTCCCATTCCTTGAGAAACCATGTTCATCGGCTTCACATACCCATTAAGGTCGGTTACAGTTTTTGACAGATGCTCACGGGAAGCCTTGATCTCTGCTGCAATCGCATCGGCATTTCTCTTACTACTCATTTTTTAGTCTCCTAGCCTCATCTCAAGACTACGATCCAAACGTAAAATCTCAGAATTGGTCCCGACATGCACAATCACTCTCAGTGGGTTATCCTTATTGCAAAGAGTTCGCAATAAGGAGTCACCATGCATATGCCCGACGGCTTGATCAACGCCCCAGTTTCAATAGGTGCGGCCGTGATCGCAGCCGGCGCCATCACAGTTGGTCTAAAGAAGTCCAAGGGCACACTTGATAGCCAAACCGCACCGCTTGCTGGTCTTGTTGCAGTGTTTATCTTCGCTTTTCAAATGATGAATTTTCCAGTTGCCGCCGGAACAAGTGGCCACTTAATGGGCGGCGCGTTAGCTTCAATTTTGGTCGGGCCATACGTTGCTATTTTGGTTATGACTGTTGTGGTTTCCTTGCAGGCCCTAGTTTTTGCTGACGGTGGCTTATCGGCCCTTGGCTTAAACCTCTTAAACATGGGAATCGTTTCAATTGTGGTTAGCGCATTGTTATTCGCTGGCCTGATGAGATTACTTCCAAAAACTCGAACCTCGATTATCGGAGTTTCTGCTACCGTCGCTTTCATTTCTGTTTTAGCTTCGGCTGGAGCTTTTGTATTTGAATATTCTCTGGGTGGGAATGCTACTTACGACATTGCTTCAGTTTTGATTTCCGTCATGAGCGTGCATGTTCTAATCGGAATTGGCGAGGCAATTATTACTGGGCTGACCATTGGCGCCATCTTGGCAACCCGAGCTGACTTAGTTTATGGAGCACGTAAATTCTTACCTGCCCAAAATCTGGTTATAAAAGCATCAGTGGTGCAGAGCAATGTCTAACAAGAAATTTTTCTTAGTTGGCCTACTAGTTTCATTCCTTGTGGCGGGATTTTTCAGTTTTTATGCATCTAGCCACCCTGATGGTCTGGAAAAAGCAACTGCTGAACAAGGATTAGATGTCACTGTCATTGATTCTCCAAATGCTGAAAGCGTCTTGGCGGACTACGGTGTTGCTGGTATTGAAAATGAGCGCCTTTCCGGATTACTGGGTGGCGCAATTGGTGTTGCACTAGTTGGAATTGCTGGTACCGGAATCTACTTTTGGGTACGCACGCCAAAGTCTGGCGACGTTAAGTGATCATTGATTCACCGCGCATAGTTTTAGACACTAAAAGTGCGCACGTTCATGGGCATGGTGTAGGGGACCACCTGTATGTTCACAAGCACTCAATAGTGCATGATCTGCCGGCTCAAGTAAAAGTTGTTGCAGCTATTTGTTTTATTTTTATAGTTATTTTAACACCAGTTCATGCAGTCTGGGCGTTCGCGCTTTACCTGACAATTATGTTTCTGGTAGTTGGATTGGCGAAGCTTCATTTTCCGTTAGTATTGCGCCGGATGCTAATTGAGATTCCATTTGTAATCTTTGCTGTATTGATGCCGTTCTTTGGTTCCTCGCCAAGAATTGAAGTGCTCGGTATTTCGCTTTCCGAAGCGGGCTTATGGGCAGCATTTGGGATATTGGCCAAAGGCACAATTGGGGTTGTTACTTCGATAACTTTGGCAGCCACAACCCGAGCCCGCGATTTACTTCAAGGCCTTGAAGCCATTCGGGTTCCTGCTGTGTTGATTCAAATTGCCACTTTTATGTTGCGATACTCAGCAGTAGTAACAAATGATTTAGCGCGGATGAAAGTGGCTCGCGAATCGCGCGGATTTTCGGCTACCGGAATAAAGCATTGGAAAGTCTTAGCGCACTCCGCTTGCGCGCTTTTCATTCGCTCCTACGAGCGCGGCGAACGCGTGCACTTGGCGATGCTAGCTCGAGGTTACAACGGAACAATTCTTGATCTTTATAAACCAAAAGTTGTGCGGCAAGATTGGCTTACTGCCCTAGTCTTGCCTGCGCTTGCAATAACAATTATGACGATTGCGTGGGTTACATTATGACTTCAAATTCAAGCCTAGAAATTAAAGGCTTGGCTTATGCCTACCCAGATGGTAATCAAGCACTATTTGGCGTAAACCTGAACATCGAGCGAGGTGAGCGCGTTGCTCTACTTGGACCAAATGGCGCCGGCAAAACTACCTTAGTCATGCACTTGAACGGAATACTCAAGGCTGGACTTGGCTCGGTTGCAGTTGGTGGACTTGAAGTAGATACCGAAAGCAAAGAAACTCTCCAGGAAATTCGGCAGCGAGTTGGCATTGTTTTCCAAGATCCTGATGATCAACTTTTTATGCCAACTGTGCGCGAAGACATTGCATTTGGGCCTATCAACATGGGAATAACTGGTTCAGATTTAGAGGATCGTGTCATGGAAGCGCTGGTCCTGGTTGGTATGGCTGACTACGCCGATCGCCCACCGCACCATTTGTCATTTGGTCAACGTCGTCGCGTTGCGGTTGCCACCGTGCTCGCTATGAAGCCTGAGATTCTTGTTCTGGATGAGCCAAGTTCAAATCTTGATCCTACAAGTCGCCGGGAATTAGCAGATATTCTGCGCAGTTTGGATGTGACGCTTTTGATGGTCACACATGATTTGCCTTACGCGCTGGAACTTTGCCAGCGTTCTGTGATCCTGTCCCAAGGAACAATCGTGGCAGATGGCAATACCTTTGACATTCTTTGCAATGCGGCGCTGATGGCAGAGAACCGACTGGAATTGCCATTTGGTTTTGAGCCGAAAAATCAATCACTGAATCCCGATTATGACCTTAAGACCAATTCCTGACAGAATAGAGTCCACGTGCGGGAGTGGCGGAATTGGCAGACGCACCAGATTTAGGATCTGGCGCCTTCGGGTGTGGGGGTTCAAGTCCCCCCTCCCGCACCATTATCAAGTCTTCGAAATGTAGCTAGCAATCTGGTTAGCCAAGTCAAGCAGGGCTTTTCCTCTGTGGCTTATTACATCTTTTTCTGCCGGCAAAAGTTGCGCCGTTGATTTTGTATATCCAGTAGGAACAAAAATTGGATCATAGCCAAAACCATTTTCGCCTATTGGCGCAGCAAGCAGAGTTCCTGTCATTATTCCAATTGCAACAAGCTCAGTGTTATCAGGAAAAACTGCTACTGCAGCGCAAGTGAAGTTTGCGTCCCGATTCGCTGTTGTTGCGTCTGCAACTTGCTTTAGAACTAATTCCAAATTGGCTTGGTCAACATTTTCACTTGCCCCTGACCAACGCGCAGACAATACTCCTGGATCTCCATTTAACGCCGCTACGCAAAGTCCAGAGTCATCCGCAATGGCCGGGATCCCAGTGAACTGACACAATGCTCTGGCCTTAAGCAAAGCGTTTCCAACAAAAGTCGCTTCGGTTTCTTCAACTTCTGGCGCATCAGGGAATTGATCAATAGTTAAAATCTGAATTTCCAGCGACAGTTCTGCCAAAATTCTTTGGAGTTCTTCTGCCTTTTTAGCATTTCTAGTTGCTAGGACAAATTGCATTCTTACTTCTTTGGACGAAGAGGTGTTGCAAGTGCTTGTTTTTGTTTTTGCGTTAGATCAACGCATCCAATTGTTGCCAGATCTAAAAGGTCATTTAGCAAACTGCGATCAAATGGCTCACGCTCTGCAGTTCCTTGAATTTCGATAAATGTGCCTGATCCAGTCATGACAACATTCATGTCAGTATCTGCGCGAACATCATCGTCATAATGCAAATCCAGGCAAGGCTTACCGTCCACTATTCCAACTGATACTGCGGCAACCGAATCGCGAAGTACCACGGCATCTTTTGAAACAAGTCCTGTGCTGCGCGCCCACTCAATAGCATCAACTACGGCTACATATGCGCCCGTGATGGCGGCTGTGCGAGTGCCGCCATCAGCTTGCAACACATCGCAATCGATCATGATGGTGTTTTCGCCAAGTGAGGACATGTCCAAAACCGTTCGCAAACTTCGACCAATCAAGCGCGAGATCTCATGGGTACGCCCGCCTAATTTTCCTTTAACACTTTCGCGATCATTTCTGGTGTGCGTGGCTCTTGGCAACATCGAATACTCAGCAGTTAACCAGCCTTCACCTGATCCCTTTTTCCAGCGCGGGACACCTTCACTAAATGAAACTGCGCAAAGCACTTTTGTTGCGCCGAATTCCACAAGCACGCTGCCCTCAGCATGATCGAGCCACTGGCGATTAAAAGTTACATTTCGGAGTTGATCGGCCGATCGGCCATCTGAGCGATTGTTCACGTTAGTAATGCTATTGCACGACTATAGCGAGATAACTTCGATTACTTCTGGACCCAAGAATCGGCGGGCTAACTGTGTGAACGGTTCGCCAGTTGCCAAGAACTCGTGCTTTGGTTCTGGCAGCTCGGAATCGCGCAGCAAGTTTTTTTCTACCAATGTGCGATAAACATCTTTCGCTGTTTCCTCAGCGCTAGACACCAAAGTTACTTGATCACCGACAATCATTGAAATCACTCCAGTGAGCAATGGGTAATGCGTGCAGCCCAAAACTAAAGTGTCGACTTCTGACTTCAAAATTGGCGCCAAGTACTCTCGAGCTACTTCCGTTAATTCAGGGCTATTGGTGATACCGGCTTCGACAAATTCAACAAATCTTGGACAAGCGTGGCTTTCAACGCTGATGTGTGCAGCGGCGGCAAAAGCATCAGAGTAAGCGCCACTTGCAATAGTCGCCGAGGTTCCAATCACACCCACTTTGCCAGTGCGAGTTGCCTGAACAGCGCGCCTAACGGCAGGTTGAATAACTTCAATCACTGGAATCGAATATCTTTCCCGGGCATCACGCAACATTGCCGCGCTTGCAGAGTTGCACGCAATCACGAGCATCTTTACGTCGCGCTCTACTAGTGAATCCAAGACTCGCAGCGAGAGCTCCCTTACTTCCGCAATCGGACGAGGGCCATAGGGGCTATTTTTAGTGTCGCCAATATAGATAACTGGCTCATGCGGCAACTGATCTAAAATTGATCTAACAACTGTTAGGCCGCCAACGCCAGAATCCATCACTCCAATTGAACGCTCATCCATAGACCAAGAGTAATCTGACGGAGTGACCTAATGGCGCTACCAATAGGAGCAGGGGTTTGCGGCAATGATTGCTGTGGCAATTGCAAACCATTCGCAACTGATCTTTGGCAGAAGGCGGAATTACAAAATTGATTTAGAATTAAACCATCCAAACTATTGAGAGTTTAAAATGTCTATTGCGGTAAGTATTCCGACCATCTTGCGTAGTTATACAAATAATGAAAAATCGGTGACCGCCCAAGGCACTAACTTGCAAGAAGTGATCGCAGACCTTGAAACTCAATTTCCCGGAATTTCAGAGCGTCTAATTGAAGATGGAAATTTGCGCCGATTTGTAAACATCTACATAAATGACGAAGACGTTCGATTTACTGGCAGCCTTGCTGCAGCTGTCTCTGCTGGTGATGCGATTACCGTCCTGCCTGCAGTTGCTGGTGGCTGATTTTTGAAATGCGTTATGAATCACTTTTAGAATCCGTAGGTAACACTCCCCTAGTGGGTCTGCCTAACTTGTCGCCTTCCAAAGATGTGCGGCTCTGGGCCAAGTTAGAGGACCGCAATCCGACTGGATCTATTAAGGACCGCGCTGCCCTCGCCATGATTGAAGCGGGCGAAGCTGATGGAACTTTAACTCCAGGTTGCACAATTCTGGAACCCACCAGTGGAAACACAGGAATCTCACTTGCCATGGCCGCTCGCCTCAAAGGTTACAAACTCATTTGCGTTATGCCAGAAAATACTTCAGCTGAGCGAACTCAGATTTTGAATATGTGGGGCGCGCAAATCCGTTACTCCCCTGCAGCTGGTGGTTCCAATGAGGCCGTTCGAGTAGCAAAAAATTTGGCAGCTGAAAATCCAAATTGGGTCATGCTTTATCAATACGGAAATCAAGCAAACGCAGATGCACATTACCGCGGCACTGGACCTGAAATCTTGGCAGATTGCCCAACGGTCACACATTTCGTTGCAGGTCTGGGCACTACCGGAACCTTGATGGGTGCCGGGCGTTACCTTCGCGAACATCGGCCTGACATTTCCATAGTGGCGGCAGAGCCTCGATACGGCGAATTGGTTTACGGCCTGCGAAACATAGATGAAGGTTTTGTGCCAGAACTTTATGATGAGTCTGTATTGACCACTCGCTTTTCGGTTGTGCCACTTGAAGCGCTAACTCGAACTCGGGAATTATTAAATCGCGAAGGAATTTTTGCCGGTATTTCTACTGGTGCTATTTTGCATGCTGCCCTTGGCATGGCTGACAAAGCGGTGAAAGCGGGCAAAAAGGCAGACATAGTTTTCATTGTTTGTGACGGTGGTTGGAAGTATCTTTCAACTGGTGCTTACGAAGGCAATGTGGATGTTGCTTCAGATGCTCTCGATGGCCAACTCTGGACCTGAGGTAGATCCTAAGTAACTACTATCTCTTCCTCGGTCACTTCGCCATCCACAATTCGAAATGACCTCAGTTCATAAGGCCCGTCTTCAGTTCCAGTTTCCCGAGTTGATACCAAAACATAATGCGCGAATGGTTCTGATGCATAGGCAATATCTGTGCGAGATGGGTACGCCTCGGTCGAAGTATGGGAATGGTAAATAACTACTGGATCTTCATTGTTGGAATCAAGCGCTCGGTAAAGCTTTAATAAGTCTGCTGAATCAAATTCATAAAACGTCGGGGATCTGGCGGCATTGACCATAGGGATAAATCGCGTTGGACGATCGCTTCCAGCTGGTCCAGCGATCACGCCACAGGCCTCATCTGGGTGATCAGTGCGGGCATGGGCTAGCAAGTTAGCAACCAAGCCTTGCGAAATTTGAAGCATTTTTGGCTAAATCCCTTCAAATTGTGTGAATTTTTTCAATAATAGCGTTAATAATTGCGTGTTTCGGTTGAAAGCGTGGTCCAAGTCCAGCAGGCTAGAACCTGTAATCAATAGTTGCAATTGCAGCTATAAATAGAGCCAACTCGGTGGTTCCCAACAAAAGGAGAAATTACTTCATGGATGGAATCTATGACGTTACGACACTAACCGCTACGCAGTACACGATTGTTAGCGGTTTCTTGTCACTTGGCTTTGCAGCAATGCTGGCCACGACGATCTACCTATACCAAAGCCAAGCTCGCGTACTTCCTAAGTACCGTCAGGCAATCGTAATTTCCGGAACCGTAACATTAATCGCGCTTTACCACTACTGGAGAATCTTCGATTCCTTCAAAGCGGCTCACATGGGTGGAGAAGCGTTCAACGAGGCATACCGCTACGTTGACTGGTTACTAACTGTTCCACTATTGCTTCTAGAAACAATTGCAGTACTTGCCCTTCCGGCAGTACAGCGCAAGTCTCTAGTTTCAAAGCTTGTTCCAGCATCTGCTGCAATGATCGTCCTTGGTTACCCAGGCGAAGTTTCTTCAGACATGATGACCAAGGGAATTTGGGGCGCACTTTCCACAATCCCATTCCTTTACATCCTTTACGTATTGTTCGTTGAGCTAACAAAGGCACTAGACAAGCAGCCAGCTACTGTTTCGGCAACTGTAAAGCGTCTTCGCCTATTGCTTATCGCAACTTGGGGCGTATACCCAATCTCGTACCTATTGCCCTTAATTGGTATCGAGGGTGGAAATGCATTCGTAGGACGT
>Ga0114967_10005500_pt1 | contig 10063 bp, 7 predicted proteins | sample M_130628_MF_Meta_FD_92639 | JGI IMG/M metagenome (GOLD analysis project Ga0114967, IMG submission 92639) | Freshwater microbial communities from Lake Montjoie, Canada to study carbon cycling - M_130628_MF_MetaG | ecosystem: Environmental > Aquatic > Freshwater > Lake | place: Lake Montjoie... | reverse complement strand
TTTTGAGTCTTCACTTCAAACAGCTCAAAGAATTAACGATCCATCTATTGGCGCTTTGGGTTTTTCTAGCTACAAGTATAAAAATGCTGATGTATTTTATGATCCTGAATGCCCTGCTTCTCACGCGTACTTTATTAACACAAATCACGTTTTCTTAAGATATTTAGGAAAAGATTTGCTTGAAGTAGGCGAAACTATGCGTCCAGTAAACCAAAATTGTTATGTAACTCCAATTGTTTTCACTGGTAACATGACCATTGATAACGCAAGAGTACATGGCGTAATGCACGCTTAATTAATTTAATTTAAAGGATTTAAATATGAGTTTTGTAATCACAGAAGATAAAATCATTAATCAAGCAATTAATGAAACTTCTACAACTAAACAAATTGGCATAGGAACTAGAATTAAAGCATATGATGAAGTTTATGGCGAAGGTGAATTTATTTATCTTAACGGTGTTGCTTCAACTACAGTCGGTGATTTAGTTATTTATGATCAATATGCTGGCACAACTACTAGAGCCGTTGCTGGTTCTCGCGGTCCTTGTGCTATTGCAATGAGTGCTAACGTAGCTTCCAGCTTTGGTTGGTATCAAATTGGAGGCGCTGCTGTTGTTAAAGCAGCAACTGTTGTGGCAAACGCAAGTGTTTATGTGACTGCTACTGCAGGTACTGTTGATGATACTGTCGTTTCAGGCGACAAAGTTGACGGTGCTAGATTCAAAACTGCTAACGGAACTCCGTCAGCAGGTTTGGCAATTATCCAAATTGCTCGTCCTTCGTTAAACGCGAATGGCTAGTTAAAATGAGGGGGCTTAAAACACCCCCTTTATTTATTAATTAAAAAAACAAAACAATGACCAATTTAGTTTTAGATGTTAAACCTTCGCAATTAGTTTTAAGCAAAGATGGAAGCCTAAAAGTGGCTTTCTTTGATAGATTATGCAAAATTAATGTAAAGCGTGATGATAAAGGTCGTGAAATTAGCTTTGAAGAAGTAGTTAAACTTTTCATCCATATTGAAATTCCTGCTGATAATACCACAGTTGTGGAAAGACCTGCTGGAGAAAGAAAAATCCTAGACGGCGATGATGTCCGTTGGGTTTCTGAAATAGAATTATTTGCTAGAGCTTATGATAAATACTTAGCCCTAAAAAATACTGTAGTTTACAATCCACAAGCTGAAATTGAAGAACTTAAAAAGAAATTAGCTGCTGCTGAAGCTTTTAAAACCGAAATAAAAGCAGAAAATATTGCTGCGCTTGAGAATGCGCCTAGAAGAAGCAGAAAACCAGCAGTAAAAGAAGAAACTAATTTAGAGGCGTAAATGACACTTTTAACCATCGCGCAATCAATTCTAAGAGAAACCAAGAATAGCAGCATTCCAATCTCTATTATTGGCAATACTCAAGATGTTGCCTATCAAATTCTTGAAGTATTGAATGTGACGATGGTTGAACTTGCACGTTCTTATGAATGGCAAGAACTACAAAAAGAAAAAACGTTTAATTCTGTAAACGCAACTGAAGGCTATGATTTGCCGTCAGATTTTGACAGATTTGTAAATGAAACTTTTTGGAATAAAGATGAAATGTGGCCCGTAAAAGGTCCAATGACTCCTGAAGAGTGGAGAATATTAAAAAACTCTACAATTTCAGGTGGTGCAACAACTGAATATTTTCGTATTCGTCAAGGGCAAACTTTAATTTTTCCAATTCCCGCTTCTGTAAATTCTTACATTTACGAATATATCACCAATCAAATTATCAATAGTTCTGTTGGAGCTGGACAAACAACTTGGCTTGCCGATAACGATGTACCAGTAATTGATCCATATATTGTACGTTTAGACGCAACTTGGAGATGGTTAGAAAAGAATGGTCGCCCTTACGCAGAAGAACAAAGAACGGCAAACAATGCAATTGCAGAACGTGTAAGAGTAAATGGCGCAAGACGTAAAGTGAGACATAACTACAGCAATTTTGATGTTAAAATTGGATATCCACAATTAATTGTAGCTCCATAATGCCCTTAAACATTACAAAAAGCATCAAACTATCTTCTGAAGCAAACCAAAACTCTAACTATCTTGGTTTAGGGCAAGAAAGAAGCGGTTCTGCCTTACGTTCAAATGTTCCTGCTCCAACAGGCGGTTTAAATACTAGAGATTCAGAAAGTGCTATGGAGCCAACCGATGCAGTAATAATGGAAAACTGGTTTCCATCTCAAGGTTCGGTTTCTACTCGCAAAGGTTTTATCGAATATGCTACTGGTTTAAGTGGCTACATTGAGACACTTATAGAATATAATGCTGGCGCAACCCGCAAATTTATTTGTTGCAACAGTAGCCAAATTAATGATATTACAAATCCTGCCTCAATAGTTAGTATAGGCACTGGATTTACAAATGCTAGATGGCAATGGGCTAATTTTAACGCCTATCTTATCATGGTTAATGGCGCAGATACGCCACAAACCTTTGACGGAACTACTTTAGCAGCAAGTACAATTTCAGGAAGTGGATTGACTGTGAGCCAATTAGATGGAATTAATATTCATAAAAATCGTGTGTATGTCTGGTCTTCTAATGCGCAAGATGTTTGGTATGGCGCAACAAATGCAATTGGTGGCGTCTTTACAAAATTTCAACTCTCGCGCGTAGCTCCTTTTGGTGGTAACCTTGTGTCAATGATGACTTGGAATTTAGACGGCGGCAATGGTGTTGATGATTATGCTGTTTTTCTGATGTCGTCTGGTGATGTTTTGTTGTATCAAGGTTCAGACCCTGCGACTTGGGCTTTACTTGGAACTTACAAAATAGGTCGTCCAATTGCAATAAGAGGTGCTAAAAAGGTTGCGGGCGATATAATGATGATTACCGATCAAGATTTTGTCTTTTTTTCAGAAGTATTTAAAAATGATGGCGCAGTAACGCAAAGAAGTAAATTGTCTGGCGCTGCAATTGATGCCGTAAATTCTTATTCTTCAAATTATGGGTGGGAAGTTGTTCTTTATCCGAAAGGTGGCTGGCTTATGGTCAACGTGCCTGTGGCAACTAATCAAACTTACATTCAATACGTAATCAATACAATCACAGGTGCAGCCACTAAGTTTACAGACATGAACGCTGTTACTTGGGGCAATTACAACAACAATATTTATTTTGGTGGAAACGGTAAAGTTTACAAAGCAGACGAAGGCTTTAGCGACAATTCAAATTACATTGTTTGCGATGTTCAAGCTGCTTACTCAAACCTTGGAAGCCCTCAAGAGAAAACAGTAAATTCATTTAGAAACATAATCAAAGCCGATGGCACTGTGGCAATTAATGCAATAGTCAACTTCGACTACGGCAAGGAACAAACAAGCCAAGATGTAAATTCTTCTGTGGCAAGTGGTTCTTTTTGGGATGTAAGTTTTTGGGATGTAGCATTGTGGAGTCCTGAAGGGCTAACAAGAAATGATTTAGTGTACTCATCTGGACAAGGTGTTGATGTCGGAATGCGACTTAAGACTAGCTTAAATGGACAGCAATTGAATTGGTATAGAACGGATTACAGCGTAACTGTAAGCAATATTTTATAGGTCTAATATGGGTTTTTTGAAAAAAGTTGCAGGAAACAGTATTTTTGGAGATAACTTTTTGGGAAGTGGAAAAGGTCTTGGAATTTTTCAATCCGGTGGAAAAGCAGATGGCTCTGGTGGATATTATTCAAAACCTTCGGATATTACAACAGGAAATCTTTTTACTAATCTTTCCCAAGAACAACAAAAAGATTTGTTATTAAACAATCCTACAATTAACACCCCAGAAGGTGGTCAATCTTACGATCCCTACACTAATTCGGTGAATCTTAACGAAAGTGATTTTACAAAAGCTGAAAGACTCCGCCAAGAGGGCTTAGCAGCTCAATTAAGTGGTTCATTAAATGGCGATTTATCTAATAGCGGACAAGCCATTCAAGATGCTACTTTTGCACGCGGTAAGGCACAAATTGATCCTATTGTACAACAACAAAGAAGAGATTTAGCAACTCAATTAGCAGATCAAGGCATTCCTGCTGGCTCTGAAGGCTATAATCAAGCAATGAATAGATTGGATGATTCAATTGCTCGTCAATATACAGATTTAAGTCAAGCTTCAATCCAAACAAGCGAAGCAGTAAGAAGCCAAAGATTTAACGAAATTGCTTCTCTTCTTGGTCGTTCGCAAGTGGGTACTGGTTCTTCTTTCGCCCAAAATCAAGGCTCTAATTTTAGTGGGTTAGATTTATTTGGAGCTGAACAATCAGGAATCGCATTTAATAGACAAGCTGGATTACAACAAAGTATGTTGTCTAAACAGCTAAAACAACAAAATAGAAATGCTATGTATAGCGCTCTTGGTTCATTGGGTGGTGCTGCAATTACTGGTGGTGCAACATATGCAGCTTCAGACGCTAATTTAAAAGAAAACATAAAAAAGATTGGAACTAGTGAAAAAGGTGTTGCAATTTATGAATTTGAATATAAAAATAAAAACTTAGGTGAAGGAGTATTCCAAGGTGTGATGGCTCAAGACTTGCTAGATAGCAATCCTGAGGCTGTTCTGTCAGACGATAATGGATTCCTAAGCGTTGATTATTCTAAGATTGACGTGGAATTTAAGAGGATTCGTTAATGGCAGTTGACAGAAGCTTACTCGCACAAGCCTTAGGTAGAAACACTCCTAGTAATTACATGTCTGCATCACAAGGGCAACGTAACCTTACAACTGGTCAAGGTATTTCTCAAATGGCAATGGACTCTTCTAATTTCGGAAGTGGTCAAGCAAGGGGTGTTGGATTAGCTGCACAACTTGCAACTTCTGGCATTGGTGCTTTTACACAATATAGAGCGCAGAAAGATTTAAACGAGCAAGAATTAGCCTCGCAACAACAATTTGCAAAACAATTTCCTCACTTAGCTGATATTGCCTCAACTCTCTCTCCTGAGACTCGCCAAGCATACACTTTAGAAACAATAAAAGCTTCTCTAAAAACCGCAGAGCCACAAAGCTCTTTTGGTAAACTAGCGGCTGATTACAAAGCTGGATTAATTGATGCTCCAACATATAAAGCGGCAGTTAAAAAAGAATCCTCTTTTGCTCCTGATTCTGCTGCAAGCGGTGGCGCAACTGGTGCAATTATTAATAATCTTAGAAGAGAAAATCCAAATTTATCTTACGCTCAAGCTTTGACACAAGCGCAAGGATTAGCTAGACAAGGTTTAGGTTATGATGCTTCTGGCAATGTTGCGCCTGTAGCTGGATTTATGGAATCACAACAAGCTGTTAAAGGCTCTGCAAAACAAGCTGAAAATCTAGCCGCAAAATCTTCTGAAAAATTAATTGAGCTAGGTGATAAAGCTGACGAGGCTAATATGACTCTAACCAACAACACTGATGCTAGAAAATTATTAGATAGTGGGGTTTATACTGGCTCTGGCGCAAATTACAAACTTGCATTAGGGAAAGGCTTACAAACTGCTGGAATAAGTTTAAATGACGATCCTATTGCTAATACAGAAGCATTTACAGCTTTAAGAGCGCAAGAAGTTGGCAGACAAATTAAACTATTTGGCGCTGGAACTGGGTTATCTGATGCCGATAGAGAATACGCTACAAAAATGGCTGCTGGTCAAATAACATTGTCAGATAAATCAATTAGAAAAATATTAGACATTTCTGACAAATCTTCCAATAATGTGATTAATTTGTATAATAAAAAAGCTGGGAAACTGCCTTCTCAAGTTCAACAATATGCGCCTCAAGTTCAATCGGTCAATTCTGCAACGCGTCAAAACCCTTCTAAAGCATCAGTTTTAGGTAAATTTACCTCTAGCAATGGCGTATCTTACGAGGTAAGCAATTAATGCCAATTGTAACTTTAGAAACAGGTCAAAAATTAACTTTTCCCGAAGGAACTACTTCGGATCAAATAAATTTTGCTGTCGATGAATTTGTTACAAAAAATGGTATTAGCCCACAAGAAGCACCTGCTCAACAAGCCCCTGCTGCGTTACAACAAGCAGCCCAAGAGCCTCAATCTACAGCTTTAAGAAACCAACAAGCAGTTGGTAATTTTGCAAGAGGTATTCCACAAGGTTTAGGCAATGTTGCAATTGGCGGCGTTCAAGCTGCAACTGATGTTGGCGAAAAAGCAGCTCAATTAATAGAAAAGCTTTATTTTGGCGACAATCTGCAAATGAATACTTTTGGAAATCGCCTTGCAGAACAAGCTAAAATTAGAAAAGAGCAACAAGCTCAACTTCCAATGTCTGAAAGAGCTGGCATTTTTGTTGGTGAAATAGCCCCAACAATTGCGGCAGGAGCTGGAACTGGTGCAAGAGTTGCTGCTGCTACAGGTTCAAGAATTGCTGGCATTGCTACAAGCGGCGGAATTGGCGGAGCTACTTCTAGCGCGCTATCAATGCAAGAAGAAGCTGGTTTAGGAAATAGAGCCGTAGAAACCGCAAAAGGAGCGGCTACGGGTGCAGCTTTTGGTATTGGGCTTGGTGTTGGCGGAAAAGTAGTTGGTGGAGTAGTTAACGCTGGTAAGTCACTATTTACCGCAAAATCAGCGGAAGATATTCTTGCTGCAAGACTCCCTAAAGAGCAAACAACTGCTTTATTAGAGCAACTAAAGACCGCTACACCTGACAATCCTGTTTTATTGCCTGACATTGCTGGAGACTCAATTAAGGGTTTAACTCGCTCCGTAGCCAAGATTTCAACTGGAAAAGACATTGTTGTTGATGCGCTAGAAAACAGAAGTCAAGGAGCTGTTTCAAGAGTTGCTGACCATCTTTCAAGAGATATTTCACCAGTTGATGCTTATTTTGGCAACCTAGATGATTTAACCAAGGCGAGAAGTGAAGCGTCTAAACCTCTTTATGATAAAGTATTTGGTCGTAATTCTAAACCAGATGAGAATATTGAGCTATTTTCGGGAGGAGGAGAGCCATTTACAGGTATTAGGTATGGCAATGTCTTTGACGGTATTTTTGCCTCTAATAATTATGACACGGCTACATCTTATGGGAACATTATAAAAAAAATAAAGGTTAACCCTAATAAAATTTTTGATGTCCCTAAAAACTTCCAAGAAACAGAGAAGGCAGAAAATTTTATTAAAAAAAGTTTCCCCGAAGCCGATGCTGATACATTAGAAAAACTATATGATGCTATCGCTCTCGATAAGAATAGTTTTGATGATGCGTCATATCTTAATGATATTCTTAAAATTTCTGATGATGTAGGTGAGGCAAGTTGGAGTTTGCAAAATACTAGAGGGGCCCTAGCGTCGGAATTAGGCTATGACGCATCGAAAATGCGTGATGAAAATGGGATAAGCTATTTTCTGCCGTATAAAACAAAAGCCATTATCAATGACTTGGAGAATAAAGGGGGCGGTGTGTGGGAAAAGGCATCCAGAACTTTAGGCGCAACTCTACCAACAAAAGGCAACGAAGAACTATTATCTAAAATCGCTCCCGAATTAAAGACAGTAAGAAATGATTTTAGATTAACTCGAGAAGAAGCTCCTGATAATTCTTTTACCCTTCTTCATCATGTCAAAGAAAGCCTTTTTGATAAAGCCCAAGTCCTTAAAAGACAAGGAGCTAATTCACAAGCGCGAGTTTATGATAACTTGAGAGTTGAACTGACTAAAAAAATGGGTGAAATTAGTCCTGATTACAAAAAAGCAAACGAAGTTTTTGGTGGTTTTAGCCAACTAAAAGGAGCGCAAGAAGCTGGCTTAGACTTCTCAAAACTTCGCCCTGAAGAAGTAAGAAGGGAGATTATGAGCTTTTCAGCGGCAGAAAGAGACGCTTACAGAATAGGCGTAAGGGAAAACTTACAAAAGACTGTTTCTTCAACCGCCGATGGTGCTGATCCTGCTAAAAGAATTTTTGGCAATGAATTTAAAAGAGAGCAGCTAAAAGCAGTTTTTGGAAATGAAAAGAAGTTTGCTGAATTTGAACAAAAAATGGCTAACGAGATTAGAGCGGCAGACACCAAAGCTAAAGTTCTGGGTGGATCAAGAACTGATTATAATATGGCTGGCGATGAAGAATTTTTAAATAAGATGATTAGCGGTGGCATTACTGTTGCTAAAAGTAAAATTAACCCTCTCTACTTATTGGAAGCGGCTTATAATGCAGTAACAAATAAATTTGCGGGTATCAACAAAAGTAACGCTAATAAATTAGCTAAAATTTTGGTTAATAGACCGAATGCTATTAATGCCTTAGAAGGCATTCTTGCCAAGGAAAACAATTCTCTTCAAAAAAGAGTTTTAAATGATGCAAAAAATTATATTTTAACAAATATTGCAACTCAATCATCAATGAATAGCAATAACGATGCACAAGCCGCAGAAACAGAAAACATGACAGAAGAACAAATTCGTAACCAACTTATCCAGCGTCAGCAACAAGAGCCAGTCCTTATGAGTGGCATTAATCCTCAAGCTGAAGCCCAAAAAATTAAAAAAAGGTATTATCGCTAATGGCATTTAATGGAACAGGTACATTCGTAAGATTATACAACTGGGTAACTGATAAAAACAACTCGATTCCTATTACAGCATCAAGAATGGATGATGAAACTGATGGAATTGCAACAGGTCTCTCTAATTGCATTACAAAAGATGGTCAAACTACTATTTCTGCAAATATTCCTTTTAATTCTAAAAAAATTACAGGATTAGCAGTTGGTTCTGCTCGCACTGATTCGATCAATGTTGGACAAGTACAAGATGGTCAATTTACCTATTTAGGAACCACTGGCGGGGCTGCTGATGCCTACACTTTATCGCCTAGTCCTGCAATTACTGCCTATGTTGCACCAATGCGTTTCCGCGCCAAGATTGCTGCCACAAATGCTACTACAACCCCTTATTTGCAAATTAGCGCAATTGGTACTCCTGCAAGTGATGCGGTAATTAAAAAACTTGCCGCCGATAAATCAGAAGTTGCAGTTGTTGTTGGCGATATGGTTGCAAATGGTATTTATGAATTTCAAAGAAACTCTGGAAATACTGCATGGATTTTATTAAATCCTGAAAATCAGATTGCTACTGGATATTTAGACAGTGATTTGATTAATAATCTAGCAATTACCACTAGCGTTGCATCTAGCGCCCTCACCGTAGCTTTAAAAACAAAAGCAGGAAACGACCCAAGTACTTCAGAACCAATCCAAATCTCGTTTAGAAGCGTTACCGCAACTTCTGGAACTTATACTACTAGAAACGTAACCGCCGCAACTTCTATTGTTGTGAGTTCTGGTTCGACTTTAGGTACGGCTGCCGCAGTTGCCGCGAATCTTTATGTTTATGCCCTAGATAATGCTGGAACTGTCGAAGTAGGAATTTCCTCTTATTTATTTCAAGATAATTCAATTCAAAGTTCAACTGCTGAGGGTGGAGCTGGTGCAGCGGATTCTGCTACTGTTCTTTATTCTACAACAGCGCGTAGTAGTGTACCAATAAGATTAATCGGCGTAATTAATATTACTGAAGCAACTGCGGGTGCTTGGGTATCTAATGCGACAACCATTACTTCTAATCCAACTAAATTTATAGCATCAAAGATTAATCTTGAAACTATTGCTACATCTACAGCCTCTTCCTCCGCCTCGATTGCTTTTACTAATCTGACTGGCGCTTATTCTAGCTATGAGTTTGAGTTTATCAATATCTTGCCCGCAACCAATGGAGCTGGTTTAATTGCTCAAGTTAGTACCGATAATGGCGCTACTTATATTAATAGTAATTATTTGGGGGGTACTTTCAGTCACAGCAACGCAGATGCTCTTTCTTCTCAAACAATGAACACCACAAGATTTTCTATTAGTCCTTTTGACGCAGATGCTAATAGAGGTTTATCAAATGCAGCATCTAAAGGAATGGTGGGATTTTTCACGCTATACAATCCTTCCAGCACAACGACTAACAAACAAGCTAAATGGAATGTTAGTTTCACAAATGTTGTAGCTTTCAGCTACGCCGACAATGGACAAGGAAGTGGTATTTAT
>Ga0114967_10005499_pt1 | contig 10063 bp, 10 predicted proteins | sample M_130628_MF_Meta_FD_92639 | JGI IMG/M metagenome (GOLD analysis project Ga0114967, IMG submission 92639) | Freshwater microbial communities from Lake Montjoie, Canada to study carbon cycling - M_130628_MF_MetaG | ecosystem: Environmental > Aquatic > Freshwater > Lake | place: Lake Montjoie... | reverse complement strand
GCTGTTGTGTTATTCATTGTTCCCCAATTGTCAGGATTAGAATAGGTACCTTGAGAAGTCCAGCTTTCAAAACCGAAATTTGGAATTTGTGCAATTGCTGAAAATTGTAAAGCGTTAATAGCCACTAATGTAAATAAAATTTTTTTCATTTTGAATATTTTAAAGTTTGTAAATAAAGTAAATAAAAGATTTGTTAATTAAAAAATCTTTAGTAAATACACAATTAGTACAAGCATAAGGTTCAATAAAAGTTCTATTATTATTGTAATGCTATAATTTTTAAGGTAAAAGGGACTTCAATTTTTTCTGCAACCATTTTATCCACTGGAAAAGTCATTGCTTCTGCTGAAATATCTTTCAAAGCAATCCATCTCGGCATTTCTCCATCTTGGGTTAAAATTTGTTTTTCGAGATTTACGGAAATTTCTTGCCAGTTTTTGCAATTTACCCAAAAGTAGAAAATCAACAATTGGTGATTTGGATTGAAAGCTGATTCTTGGTAAAAATCGTTGACAAAAAACAATTCTCCAACTTCAATTTCGAGCGATAATTTTTCTAAAAACTCGCGTTTTAAGCCGTCTGCAAGTCCTTCACCGAATTCCAAACCGCCACCAGGAAATTTGGTAAATGCGCGGTTAAATCGAAATTCATCGGTGATCAAAACTTCTTCGCGGTCGTTTTTCAACAAACCATAAACCCGCACATTGAAACTTTTCATTTCAATTATTTCTCTAAAATCGATTTGATATCTGGTCTGAAATATAATTCAGATTTCAATACTTTTCCATCTTCGCGGTAAATTGGTTTTCCATTTGCATCCAATTTACTCATATTTGAGCGCTGAATTTCTTGAAAAACTTCCACAATTTTATCTTGTAAACCGTGACGTAAAATTGTTCCGCACAAAATATACAATTGATCACCCAAAGCATCGGCTACTTCAACTAAATCGCCATTTTTTGCAGCTTCAAGGTATTCTTCGTTTTCTTCTTTCATCAAGTTGAAACGCAATTCTATTTCAGCTTCAGTAAAATCAACTGTTGGCTGATAGTTGTTTTTGATTCCAAAAGCGTCATGAAATTTTTCTACGTGTCCGATGGTTTCTTGAATTTTCATTTTGTGGATTTTATTTTTCGTAAAATTAAAAAAAGGGATTATCAATGAAGACAATCCCTTTCAGATATTTTAAAATTGCTGGATTATTCTCCTACAACTTCAAATGTAAATGTTGGTTTAACACCTTTGTGTAAGTTGGCTTCCGCTTGGAAAGTTCCAACTTCTTTGATTGGCTCATCTTTGATTTTCAATGATTTTCTATCGATATCAAAACCAGCAGCACGAAGTGCTTCAGCCAATTGTACAGTGTTAACAGAACCAAAAATTTTACCGTTTTCACCTACTTTCGTAGAGATAGAAACTGTAACTTCAGCCAATTTAGCAGCAATTGCTTCTGCTTCAGCCATCACTTTTGATTCTTTGTGAGATTTTTGTTTCATTGTTTCAGCATGCGCTTTCTTGTTAGAAGGCGTGGCCAAAATTGCATATCCCTGAGGGATCAAAAAGTTGCGTCCGTAACCGTTTTTTACTGAAACAGTTTCGTCTTTATAACCCAACTTATCTACGTTTTTCTTTAAGATAATTTCCATTTTACTTCAAGTTTTATTTGTTTGACAAGTGGCTTATTTCAACATATCACCAACATAAGGCAAAATTGCCAAATGACGTGCTCTTTTGATAGCCTTGTTAACCTTAGTTTGGTATTTTTGAGAAGTACCAGTGATACGACGAGGAAGAATTTTTCCTTGTTCGTTTACCAATTTCAACAAAAAGTTTGGATCCTTGTGATCGATGAATTTAATTCCACTTTTCTTGAATCGGCAATACTTTTGTTTTTTAATGTCGATGTTTATCGGCGTTAAATAGCGAATATCATTTTGTGCCATTTCTTTTAAATTTTTGTGTTAAACAATTAAGCTTCTGCTTTCGCAGTTTTAGCTTCACCCATTTTAGCGCGTCTTTTCTCAGCGTAAGCAAGGTGATTTACGTCCATTTTTACCGTAAGGAAACGCATAACACGTTCGTCACGTTTAAAAGACACTTCAAGGTTTGCGATTAAATCACCTTCACCTTCAAATTCCAACAAGAAATAAAATCCTGTTGTTTTCTTTTGGATTGGGTAAGCTAATTTTTTCAAGCCCCACTTTTCACTGTGCTTAAGTTTACCACCAAAACTGGCGATTTCACTTTCGAATTTTTGCACTGCTTCCTTTGCCTGATCATCAGACAAAACGGGAGTTAAGATGAAAACAGTTTCGTAAGAATTCATAATGTTAATAAATAAAATTAATAATTTAAGGGTGCAAAGATAGGGAATTATTTTTAAAATCAAGCTTTTTATTAGTTTAGATTGATAGATTGTTGGATTATTAGATAATTGGATTGTCCGTTCTTCAGAGTTTCAATAGCTAAAGCGTGTTTTTTGGGATGATTTTTGATACTTTAGCGACAGATTTTAAATTGAACAATGTCAAAAAGAAAGTAAAATCAATGTTGTATCGCATTTTAAAAGTAATTGTTGCCGTCGGAATTAGACTTTATTACAAGGAAATAAAAGTCAAAAACCGCAAGCAGTTGAATGTAAATGGTCCTTGTATTATTCTCGCCAATCATCCGAATACTTTGATGGATGCTTGGGTCATTGGCAATATTTGCAAACAACCGATTCATTATATGGCGAAAGCGACCTTGTTTAATTCGCCATTCAAACAAAAGATTTTACGAAGTTTAAACATGATTCCAATCAATCGCCGTGGCGAGGGAAAAATTGCTGGTGTCGCCAATCAAGATTCTTTTGAGGCTTGCTATCGCGTTCTGGAAGAAGGCAAAACATTGGTTATTTTTCCTGAAGGAACAAGTTATTTGGAACGTCACTTGCGAGAATTAAAAACAGGTGCCGCGCGCATCGCATTGGAAGTTGAAAACAGAAACCAAGGAAATTTACATGTTCAAATTGTTCCTTTAGGATTGAATTATTTGAGAGCAAATCGTTTCAGAAGCGATATTTTGGTGCAAGTTGGCAATCCAATGTCGGTAGAATCTTATTTGGAAGATTACCAACAAAGCGCTGGAACTGCCGCCAAACGTTTGACTGAACAAATTCGCATTCGATTAGAACAATTGCTTTTCAATTCCGCTGCGAAAGAGGAAGAAGAATTGACGGAATCATTGCGTGCAATTTTCACTTCAAAATACATCAAAAATGAAGGAAAAGGGGTAGAAGGCGAAGTGAAATTGATCAAACAAATCAGAGACAAAATTTCTGAAATCACCATCACGCAACCCTGGAAATTGGATGAAATCAAAGCACGTTTAATTCAACTTAAATGGCAATTAAATAAATTTGAAGTTCGCGCTGATTTTTTAGACAGACGATTTCGTTCCGTGATGTTTTTGAGACAAATTGCTCTTTCTATATTGTTTTTAGTCATCGGTTTGCCTTTATTTATTTATGGCCTTTTGCACAGTATTTTACCTTTCAAATTGATTGATATTTTGGTTCCAAAAATGACCAAAGAAGTGGAATATTTCGCGCCAATAGCCGTTTTGCTCGGACTTGTACTTTATCCTTTGACTTATTTGGGTTTTGCTTACGGAGTTCAATGGTTGTTTGACCTCTCTTTCTGGGAAAAATTCGCCTATTTCTGGAGTTTGCCGATTTTCGGTTTGTTTGCTTTTTCATTTTACAACTACCTGAAGCACATCGCTTTCAAATGGAAATTTGTGTTTTTGATGATCAACAACAAGCAAACGATGTTGGAGTTGCAAACGCAGAAAAATGAATTACGGGAGCTGATTTTTGGGGAGTGATTTCATCTCAAAATACCTCACCGCCAACTCATAACTTTCCATCCCAAATCCAAAAATACAACCTCTACAAACAGGCGAAATCAGCGATGTATGTCGAAAAGATTCTCGTGCACTAATATTCGAAATATGCACCTCAACAACCGGCGTTTCGATTGCTACAATGCAATCGCGAATCGCAACGCTCGTATGCGTATATCCGCCAGCATTCAGAATAATTCCATCCACTTTCGCAGCTTGAATTTGATTGATGATTTCGCCTTCAACATTCGACTGAAAATACGTTAAATTTGCTTTGGTCTTGATTTTCAGGGTTTCAAAATAAGCATCAAAAGTCATATCGCCATATACCGATGTTTCTCGCTGACCAAGTAAATTCAAATTGGGTCCGTTAATGATTAAAATGTTCATATTTGTATTCATATTTGCATGCAATGACTTGGGAACGCTATATTAAGCATTTTGTTTCGTATTTGAAAATCGAAAAAGGTTTGGCTGAAAATTCTATTTTGGCTTATCAGCGTGATGTGTTCAATTTAATGGATTTTGCAATCAAGCAACATATTGAAGTTGAGGCGATTCGAGTTGTTCATCTGAAAGCGTTTTTGACTTCAATCCATGAATTGGGAATTGGCGCAAGAAGTCAGGCAAGAATGATTTCTGGAATCAAACAGTTTTTTCTCTTTTTGATTTTGGAGGATGTCATCAAAAATGACCCCAGCGAATTGCTCGAAATGCCCAAAATTGGAAAAAAATTGCCCGAAGTATTGGAAATAAAAGAAATTGACGCTTTAATTGCAGCGATTGATTTGAGCAAAAACGAGGGACATAGAAATCGCGCCATGTTGGAAACGCTTTACAGTTGCGGTTTACGTGTGAGTGAATTGGTCAATTTGCGATTTTCTGATTTGTTTTTTGAAGAAGGATTTATCCGCGTCATCGGAAAAGGAAACAAAGAAAGATTGGTTCCCGTGAGTCCAAGCGTGGAAAAGGAAATTGGGATTTACAACGATTTTATTCGCCGGCATCAACATATTCAACCTGGAAATGAAAATGTAGTTTTTCTAAACCGCCGCGGAGCAAAATTGACACGTGTGATGATTTTCACGATTATCAAAAATTTGGCGAACGAAATTGGGTTGCAAAAGAATATCAGTCCGCACACTTTCCGGCATTCTTTTGCAACACATTTGATAGAAGGCGGTGCCAATTTGCGTGCAATTCAAGAAATGCTTGGGCATGAATCAATCACAACCACAGAGATTTACACACATTTAGACCAACGATTTATTCGTGAAGCAATCATTTCATTTCACCCAAGGAACATGAAGTGAATTTAGGAATTCCACCTTATCAATTTTTATTTTTTTACAATTTGTTTGAATAATCGGACTTTGTTTAATAATCAGCCAATACTTTTTGATTGAAGTTTGCAATTTTAATTGTTAATGAACCATACACTTATTAATTGAATTTTAGAGTCTTCTAAACATTACCTTGTTAACTAATTGCGGAATTTCAAAAGCTTTGGTTGAATTAATCTCTTAATTTTGCAATCATTGATAAAGTTAAAATTATGTTCAATCGAGTCTTTCTATTTGTAATTGGCATCCTCAGTATTGCATGGATTACTTATGTTGGATTCGATTTATTGGACAGATCAGATAAAATCACACCTCAAAATATTTTTGATTCTCGCGACGGTGAAATCTTGATTGTAAACAGAACCAAAGAACTGTATTTAAAGCAATTGGATTTCAAGATTCACGGTGAATTTAAAGTTTGGATGGATTCTTTGTTGGCTACACCTTTTCCACATGAACGACTTTTTGTTTCTCGAAAAAGAGCGATAATTATGGTTGAATTGCCAGTTATTTGGAGCGAAACTGTTGCCAATAAATTTTTTAAATCCAAAAATATTACTTTGACGAAAGTAAATGCGGATGAATTTACTATTGGCAAGGGAACAAAAGTTCGTTTTAAACGCAATTTTTTATTGATTTCGAAAACTGAAATTGAACCAACAGAAGAAAGCTTAAATTGGCCACTTTGGGATAAAAAAGCTACAGCGAGTATCATTCAATTGAATCAACCTTTGTTATCAACCGATGTTTATTTCAAAGCTGATGGAACGGTTTCTTACCAAACAAAATTCAGCAAAAATATCAACAGCAAAAAAGTCGATGACCAAGATGTTTTTGCGGAAGTTTTGCCAAATAAATTGAAAAATTACCATTTTTATGAAAAGAAATTTGCCTTTTCTTTAGAAGTAATTTCAGCTGAAAGTCCACTTTATAAGTGGGCAGAATCTGGTTTTGTTCAATTCGAATATCAAGGCAAGAAATGCATTGTTTCGGATTATTTGAGCGGACAAGATCCTTTTGTGGTCATCAGAGAAGAAATGTCGAATGCCGATACCAATTCAAATGTTTCAACGCGACAATATCAGAATATTCAATTAACAAAATCGTTTCCAAGTAATTTGTCGAAAGGATTTTACATGATGTATTTGGCTGATAAAATTGTGATTTCTGAAAGTAAAGAAACGTGTCAAGCGATTGTTGCGGATTACGAATTGGGGAAAACTGTGGCTTTGACAGAAAGCATCAAAAATGCGATTTATCAAAAATTGCCAAAGAAAGTTTCGGAGCGTTTCATTTCTGGAAACATTGCTTTTGCGCAAAGTGCGTATCAAAACATTTTGATCAAAACGCAAATTTTTCGCTTGATGGTCGATAGTCAGGAATTGGAAGAAGTTGAAATTCCGAAAGACATGAGTTGGTCGCAAACGATTGATGGTCGCGTCATTCAGTTTTTAGGTCGCGGAAATCAACAATACATTTGGACTTCCGCAGGAAAATTGGTTGCTGTCTCAAACAAACAAATGCGTTGGAAAATCAACGTGGAAGGAACACTGATTAGTGATCCACAGTTCATCGAATGGCAAGGAAATGTCGCAAATGTAATTCTATTTAATACAGATTCTAAAATTTATTTAATCAACGAATCTGGACAAAATATCGCAGGCTTCCCATTTCAAGTGGAAAACAACGCAACCAACGGGGCAACTTTTTTCAAATCTAAAAACGCTGGAAATATAGTCGTGATGGACGAACGCGAGCAATTGTTGCACATTGATTCAAGAGGAAGATTGATCAATTCTCTTAAAATGAATGTCGGAAATGTCAAAAATCCAGTCGACGTTTTTATGCAAAAAGGTAATTTAATTGCGGTTGTTGCAGGTTCAGAAAAAACGCAAACAGTGAATTTGCAAAAACATAAAATTGTAAAAACCCACGAAGCAATTTCACAAGATAGGGTAGCGGTGAATTCCGAAAATGGTCCAAGTTATTTCGCTGTACAAAATGGATCTTTGAAAAAAATCGATTACACTGGAAAGGAAACCATTTTAGCGAATTATCCCAGCGCAAAGCAATTCAAGTTAATCGAAGGCAAGAATTTCACGTATATTTCGTTCATCAGTTACAATAAAATTCACGTGTTGAATCAACAAGGAATCAAATTATTTCAGTTCGATATTCCATTCAAAGAACTAGCTTCGTATGATGTCATCACACTTCAAAATGGAAAAACATTCGTTGCATTGATTGACGCTATCGAGAATAATTTATACGTTCTAGATCGCTCAGGAAGAAACTACACGCCAAAACCATTGGAAGGAAAAGAGCAAGTAATTCTTTCTGAAAAAGGAAGTAATAATTTGGTTGTTACGACATCAGGAAATGGTTTTGTTGTGCAGTATTTTGATGTTTTGAAGCAAGGAAGCTCGCAATAGTCTAATAGCGAAGCGGGTCTTTTTTTAGATATTATGATTTTAAGATATTAGGATGTTAAGACTTTTTAATTTTCTTGAAAATTTTGAGATAATCTAAAATTGCGAAGCAAAAAGTAAATCAAGTCTAATAGTTACGAAGTAGCGAAAATTAAGGAACAAATGAATTATTTTGATCGAATCCATGAAATCTATCAAGTAGGCAAAGCGCCTTTTAATCCATTTTTCCGTGTTATCCATGTAATCCGTGGCTAAAATAAATTGCTATCCTATTTTGGTTTTCATTCAAACACTTTTGACTTTATAACAATGAGCTTGTCGAATTTACACTGAGCTTGTCGAAGTGAAATCTCCCCAAAAATCCAAGTAACTTTTCTCAACCGATTCAGCTTGATCAATTTCAATTTCAGTCTCAGAAAACATCCCGGCAATTGCCAAACACATCGCTATTCGATGGTCATTGTGAGAACTCACTTTTCCGCCTTCGATAGAATTTTTTCCGTAAATGTGCATCATATCGTCTTGTTCATTCAACACAATATTGACGCCTAATTTTTCAAATTCTGATTTCAAAACTTCACCTCTGTCACTTTCTTTGTGCTTCAATCTTGAAATTCCTTTGATATCAGAACGCCCATAGCAAAGCGCTGCAAATGTTGTCAATGCAGGAAATAAATCAGGACAATGTGTTGCGTCAAATTTAAAAGATTTACGTTCGTTTCCTTCGATGGAAATTTGATTTTCACCAAAAATAACATTACAATTTGCGGCTTCAAAGGCTTTTAAAATGGCTTTGTCAGCTTGTAAACTTTTAAGTGAAAGCCCAGAAACTTGGATGTCTTGTCCTAATGCTGAAGCAACCAACCAATAACTCGCGGCGCTCCAATCGCCCTCAATTTCGTAATTTGTCGCCAAGTATTTTTGTTTTCCAGCGATGACAAATTGTTCAAAATCTTGATATTGAATTTCGATTCCAAATTGCGTCAAGGTATTGATCGTCATTTCAATATACGGAATACTTTTTAAGTTTTTCACGGTCAATCGGCTTTCATTTTCTAACAATGGAAGCGCCATCAATAATCCTGATAAATACTGCGAACTCAAACTTCCATCCAGTGAAATTTCACTTCCGTGCATTGGACCTTCGATTTCAATCGGAATATAGCCATTTTGCGATTTTACTTTCGCACCGAATAGAGGTAAAATTTTTTCAAAAAAATGCATCGGTCTTTTAGAAAGCGAGCCACTTCCGATGATTTCAAAACTTCCCGCATGCGCTGCACAAACATTGGCAATCAATCGAAATCCTAAACCGCTTTCGTGCATGTCGATTTTAACATCAGATGGAAATTCCTGAATTCCTGCGATTTCTGTTTTATTTGATTCTATGGCAATTACTTGGGCACCCAATTTTTGCACCGCTTCAATCATCGCAACTTCGTCTTTGCTGTTTCCAATGTTGGATAAAATACTTGTTCCTTTGCAAAGCGCAGTTGCTAAAACTGCACGCTGTGTATCGCTTTTAGAACTTGGAATTTGAATTATTCCAGCGTATTTTCCTGGCGATATAGTTTTTTTCATTTCAGTAAATCTGGATTCATCACACGGGTTTGATGACGAATCGATTCTTGGTGAATATCGTCCATAATACTGCGAACAAACTTCGGTGTTAAGTACATTTCTTCCACCTTTTCAAGTCTTGATGCAATGATTTTTTTCCAGTGATTTTCTTGTAAAATAGTGATGTTATTATGACGTTTGAAAATCCCTAACTCTTCACTTATCTTCATTCTAGCAGAAAGAATTTCGAATAAACGATCATCTAAAACATTTATTTTGGTTCTAAAATCTTCCATTTCTGACCACAAAGAATCACCTATCTTATTGGAACGCAATATGAGTTTGTCAATCAAATTTTTAAGCACTGCTGGGGTAATTTGTTGCGCTGCGTCCGACCAAGCTCCATCAGGATTTGGATGTGTTTCAATCATCAATCCATCAAAATTTAAATCCATTGCTTTTTGAGAAATTTCATGCAACAAATCTCGCCTTCCTGAAATATGACTTGGGTCGCAAATCAATGGAATATGGGGCATATTTTCTTTCAATCCGATGGGTAATTCCCAATTTGGAACATTGCGGTATTTCGGATGTTTGTAAACTGAAAATCCACGATGAATAGCCGTTAAATCTGTTAATCCTACTTTCTGAAACCTTTCAAAAGCGCCTATCCACAAACTCAAATCAGGATTGACAGGATTTTTGATCATCAAGGGCGTGTTTGTGCCTTTCAAAGCATCTGCCAAATCTTGAATTGCAAACGGATTTACAGTTGTTCTAGCGCCAATCCAAAGCACATCAACACCCGCTTTGAGCGCACTTTCCACATGTTTGGGATTGGCTACT
>Ga0114967_10005498_pt1 | contig 10063 bp, 6 predicted proteins | sample M_130628_MF_Meta_FD_92639 | JGI IMG/M metagenome (GOLD analysis project Ga0114967, IMG submission 92639) | Freshwater microbial communities from Lake Montjoie, Canada to study carbon cycling - M_130628_MF_MetaG | ecosystem: Environmental > Aquatic > Freshwater > Lake | place: Lake Montjoie... | reverse complement strand
TCTTCAAATACTTGTTTGGCTAAGTTTTCTTGAATTTCTTTACAGATAAAAATTTTACCTTCTACAACAGAAGTGATGGCATCAAACATTTCACTTTTTTGGCTGTTTTTTGTCACATAACCCAGTGCGCCATTTTTAAGCATTCTCTTTGCAAATGAAGGTTGATTGTGCATAGAAACACCAATTATTTTTGATCCTGGAGATCCTTTTTTTATAAGTTTGGTAGCATCTATTCCAGAAATAGGCATGATGTTAATGTCCATAATAACTACATCTGGGCGTTTGTTTTTTACAATTTCCATTGATTTGTCTGATGTATCGTTGCAAATGGCAAGTACAGAAAATCTTGGATCCGAATTAATCAATTCAGACCACATTTCAGCAATCAAATTATGATCGTCGAATATTATGATGGTTATTTTATTACTCATATTTGATGATGTTTTTTAAAGGCAATTCTATCGTGAAAGTTGTTTGCAATTTTGAAGATTCTACTTTTGAACTACCACTATAAAAGTAAGCCCTATTTGTAATACTGTTTAATCCATTTCCTTTTTTTATTTTATTAATATTAAAAGGCTTTCCGTCATTTTTATAAACGATCATTAACATTGTTTTAGTGCGTTTCAATGTTAATTTGATTTTTTTTGCATCCGCATGCTTGATGGTATTTACGATGAGCTCTTGAATGATTCGATAAATACTTTTTTGCGCATCTAATTCTAATTCATCCAAATCATCTTTTTTACAATCTACATTAAATTCAATCTGATTCATATCATTGAATTGATTGAACAATTCAATAATTGCTTCTTTCAACCCAAGATCAATTAAAGCTGGTGGAACCAAGTTTCTAGAAATACGTCTTATTTCATTTAATGCTTCTTCAACTTTATCTTTTGCTTTATTTATTAGTTCGGGTTTTATATCATTAGAACCAGCAGCCATTTGCAAAAACAAACTCGTATAAGTTAATGTGTGTCCAACCCCATCATGCAATTCGTTTCCAAAGATTTCTCTTTGTTTTTCCTCCGCACTTATGGTGGCTTTCATGATCTCGTTTTGATGATTTATTTTCTCTTCCTCAATCATTTTCTCCATTTTCCTCAAATTCGTAACATCCCAATGAATACCAATCGAACCTTTAACTTTTCCATTAATGTCTATAACTGGAGAACCGCTAATAACCAAATCCAACATTTCACCTTTCGCTTTTTTTACTTTTATCTCATAAATAGATTCTAATTTTTTGCGCCTTGATTTATCAATTTCGTAAACTGTTTTTCTAGAGAGAGGGTCTGCAATAAAAACATCTGTAGCTTTTCTGCCTTTTAAATATTTAAATGAATAACCCATCATTTTTTCAAACGCTTGATTTACCCATATGATTTTTTCTTCTAAGTCTACTTCCATAACCCCCAAATACATATTTTCAAACAATGCCCTGTATTTGTGTTCGCTGGCAATTAAAAAGTTCTCGGTCAATTTTATTTTATCAATATCAGTATTGTAAAACAAAATTTTATACCCGTCTTCGTTTACATTTGGAATAATTTTCGCCACTGATTCAACCCATTTTAAATGGCCGTTTTTCAACCTCATTCGAAATTCAAAACGATTATTTTTATCAGTTATATTATTTAACCATTCAATTTTTTCTAAATGATTTTTACATTCTGTGCAAATGAATTTTTGGAGTTTCTGATTCAACATTTCTTTTTCAGATAAGCCTAAAATTCGTTTAGATGTTGGCGATACATATTCAATAACACCCAATTCATTGGTAAGCAAAATAATATCTGGAGAATTTACTGTTATTAATTTGAGTTTTTCTTTTTCAATAAATAGCGTTTCCTGATATTTCTTTTCATTTGTAAGGTCGAAGAAAACACCAATATAACCTGCGTAAGTACCATCAGCATAAAATCTAGGCACTCCTTTTTCCATTAGATTATGATATATGTTTTTTGTCCCCTTTACTCGATATTCATTAACGAAGGGTTGTTTCTTAGAGAGATTTTTTTTCCAAGTTTGTACAACACTTTCGCGATCATCGGGATGAATTTTTGATAGATAACGTTGAGGACTATTTGCTTGTTCTACAGAGTATCCCAAAAATTTATCTGATGCTTGATTGCTATAAATTATTTTATTTTCTGAATCGGAAACCCATGCCATTACTGGAATATTTTCCATTAAATTTCTAAATCTTTCTTCACTTTCTTTCATTTGCATTTCATACAAATGTTCCTGAGTTACATTCGAAATTCTTCCACTTATAAAAATATCATCTAACTCAATATCATATTGTTTATAAATTTCTTCAGACAACCAAAAACGCTCGCCAGTGATTTTATTTTTTACTTCATAACGTAGTTTTAATTTATCGCCTAATTTGAGACCAATAATTTTTTTATAATGGGCTTTTGGGGATTCACTTATTACGCAATCACTTTTGCTTAAAAATAAATTAGATTCCGTTTGGTCATCAAAACCAAAAAACTGTTTCCAAGCAGTAGTGAGTAAATTTTTAACTTTTTTAGTGGCGTAAATGATAAAATAAGCATCGTCTGTTGATTCAAGAAATTTATTCAATCGATGAAAGTTTTCCTGCGCTTTCAATCGAAGCGTGTTGGTTTCGGTTACATCTGTACCGTAGAAATTGAAGTAGTTTTTTCCTTCAACTTTTTTATAATAAAATAAATATTGAACGTCATTGGAAACAAGATTAAATGTTCCAAAATCATCAATCAAATGAACAATATTTTTCCAAAATTTTTCAATTGAAAAACTGATTCCATTGTATTCAACTTTCTTTAAACTATTTGAAATTGGATTACGAAACAAAACCTCTCCATCAAAACTTATTCTAAAAATTGGATTAGGGTTCTCGAGTGGAAATTGTGCAATATCTTCCAAGTCTCGTGTTCGTTCTTTTACTTTTGTTTCTAAAGATTCCGATAACCTTTTTAGTTGGTTGTTGAGTTGTTGATATTCATTTTCTGAAATTTTAAATGAATGTTCACTGAGTTCTTTATCTTTTTCATAATTCAAATAACTATCACTAATAGCAGACAAAAAAGGCTGAAATCGTTCGTAATCTTCGGTATTTTCTCCAAGATATTTTTTTAATTGTCTTTGTAAAAGCTTGTGGTACATCTATTTATACGTGTTCTGAAAAAGTAGTAATTGTAATGGTTTGATTATGAAGATAAGATATATGATCTTGTATTTGTGGAGAAATTTCTCCATACGAAAAGAATCCAATGATGTTAGTGGTATTGGGAAAATATTCTACAGCTGCTTCAACTTCTTCTTCAATTCGATTTGCAAGCACTAATTTTCTGCCAACACAACTAATAATAATTGCTAATTCTGGAGTGTTTTTATCTCCCAAAGTTTCGCGTGCTTGCACACCAGCTTCTGACGCAGCAAATACAAGTCGGTCGAAATTGGATTTCATAAATCGAATGGTAGAACCTTCTGGAACATTACCCGCAAATTTCATGATTTTGTTTTCATTATCGATTGATAATATGGTTCTTACAATATAAAAATCATGATCTTTTGTCTTGATAGAAATCGGAAATAACAAAGCAGATGCGGGTAATTCTTTGGCATATCTACCGAGATACGTTTTATACAAGTCTAATGCGTTCTCTCCATCAATTTCATGCAAAAAATTTCCATCTGATTTCGTAATTGTTTTTTCGGGACCAAAAACATCCCAACCGGCTTTTTTACCTGTACCCACATGAATGTGATTGCCATACAATCCCATTAAAACAACGTTTCCTTCATTGTAATTTTCATTTAAACCAACATAGGTTTTTTGAAAACGATCGCCATCTCCAGCAATCCCACCAGAAATTTGAATGTTTGCGCCTATTTCTGATTTAATACCCGTTAATAAATCGTCTCCATTAACCAAGTTTCCATCAGACAACATGAAAATATGTGTAAGATCTGTTTTGTTTAGTTGCCTCGCCAAATTGGCGCCTAATTCAAAACTATTATTGTAATTATTTAGATTGTCAACAACCGTTTCTATCGGTGTTTTTTCAAATTGAATGGCAGAGCAAATGATTGAATTTTCTTCCACATTGGTTTGATTAATTTCCCCTGCGGTGGTACAACTAATTATTTTTGCATTTTTGAATTGAGCATTTAAAAAACTTAAGATGTTGTTATTTTCGACCAAATTAATACCAGTGAAAACAAGCAACACATCTATTTTGTCATTTTCATCACTTTCAATATTATGCCATTTATTTTCTTTGTATTGTATATTACGCGATTTCATATCTTAATTCACTATTGAATTTTCAAAAATAGCGCTAATTAACCCTAAGTAAAAGAAAGAAAGTGTAGAATGTATTAATTATACAATACTACGTACTTAAAGTAAGTATTTATACTTAGTAACTACGTGTATAAATAAACAATAAAAATTTTATTAACTATTCCAAAGGGTTAAAATTTCTTCGGTATGGGTTTTGGCTTTGGGCTTGGTGATGATATGCTTGATGACGCCTTTTCCATCTATTAAAAATGTGGTGCGCAATAAACCCATGTATTTTTTTCCGTACATGCTTTTTTCACCCCAAACACCGTATTTTTCTATGATGTTCAGTTCAGGATCAGCAATTAAGACAAAAGGAAGTTGATGTTTGGTTTCAAATTTTTTGTGCTTCACTACTTCATCCGGACTAACGCCAATAACCACAAAATTTTGTTCAGCAAGCGATTCTATATTGTCTCTGAAATTGCAAGCTTGTGTAGTACAGGTGGGCGTATCATCTTGAGGATAGAAGTACAAAACAATGTTGTAGCCTTTATAATCTGCTAAAGAAACGGTATTCCCGTTTTGGTCTTTTCCTTTAAATGTTGGGGCTTTTGTGCCGGGTTTAATGGTTGACATGGTAAGAGGTTTATGAGGTTTAAATTGCTGCGCTGGTTTAATGGTTTAATGGTTTAATGGTTGATCGACATTTTATTGGTTTGATGGTTGATCGACATTTTATTGGTTTGATAATTAGCGATAAAGGCGCCGGTTTCCTAACCGGTGTCGTACTAGATTTAATTTGAATGAAATCCAATCCAGCATCTAACTTACCTCACAAATTGATAATTCCTTTCTGTTTTATTGCCTACTAAATCTGTAACAATTAGCTTTAAATTATGTTCACCGGGTTTGCACTTTTCATCAAATTCATACACAAATACTTTGCCTTTATCATTGCTGCATAAAATCCATTCGCCATCGAGTAAAGCAGTAAAATTAGCAATGTCAACTGAATTGTCAGATACGGAAAAAGCAATTCTATTTAAGTTTTGCGCGTTGATTCCATTATGAAATCCACCAACCGGCACTATTATGGGAGGCGTAGTGTCTTTTAACAATTGATAGGTACCAAAATCCCTGAAACTAGCGTTATACCAACCTTTTTTAAAGATTGCTTTTTTAAATCGAGATTTACCATTAGCAACTTGTTTCATAACAATTTTGCTAGAATCTTCAATGTCAAAATCGCCTTTTATCCATGTTGGAAAATAACAATGAGATGGAATTTTATCATCTTGAATTTGAAATATTTTTCCTGGCAATTCTTTTACTTTTATGTGAAAAGAATCATACAAACAGCTGTCGTTTAGATAAAACCAAATGGATTCATTTTCAAAAACGTTTGCCATATTGGGTTGAAACAATTTTGCTGATTCTATTTTAATGGGTTGTAAAGGCATATCGCTTTTCGTTAATTCAAATTTTATTTCGGAGTGATTTTCATTGGCATCGCTCACTATGATATTTACTTCATGCGAAATATTATCTGTTAATCTTATCAAACCGTCACCCCCTTTTGGTGTTTTATAAATTCCATTTTTGTAGCCAGGGAGTGGTGAAAGATACTGTAAAAATGGGCCACCCGATTCATGGGTTTTATAATCAATGTGCGCATTAAGATAACGGGTTTCATTATAACCTGTACTATCCATTTCGAAGCCACTAATGGCTTTGTTATCGCAAAAAACTTCTGCACGATAAATACCATTTTGATTGGATGAATTGGTATTTCGGTCAAACGCTGTAATGGCAAAGCTTACTAAATCAGTATTAACTAAAATTTTTCCGCCCATTCCCATTGGTTGATACACCCCATTTATTTTTTTTAATGGAAATATTTTTGGTGTTTGTTCGTAAGTACTAAAACGTCTGTCGTATACAGCCAATCGAATAATGTCTGGTGCAATTATATCATCAATCGGAAAACCGTACAATAGTGGATTAAGCACTTTATCCGATTTGGTATCTCTAATTTCAAAATGAAGATGTGGACCTTGAGAGCCGCCTGTGTTTCCGCTGTATGCGATGAATTCTCCTTTTTTAACGGGAAACTTATTTGCTGGAATTTCTACTGAAACTTTCCATTGTTTCATTTTATATTGCTGATCACGAATAAATTTTTCAAGCGGTGGATTGAAATTATTTAAATGCGCATATAAAGTAGTAGTTCCATTTGGATGATTGATATAAATGGCTCTTCCAAATCCGTTTGCATCAATATTGATTTTTGCAACATATCCATCAGCTGCTGCTAAAATTGGCATGTTTTCCCTTGATTCTGTTCGGCAATCCAAACCCATATGATAATGATTGGGACGGAGCTCACCAAAATTAGCCACTATGCCTACCTTAGCCTGTACAGGCCAAATATAATAATTTTGAACGATGTTTTTTTCGGGAAAAAGTTGAGCAAAAATTGAAACCCTAATCGAAAGAAAAGCAAAAATGAAAAGGGATAGTTTTATGTATTTTTTCATGCGGGTAGAAATAAAGGTTTTTAGGTAGGGGTTGAAAATTTTCAACCCTTACGAGGTTTACGAAGTTTGAGAGGTTTATGAGGTTAATCCATGTTCCAAAAATAAACATTTTTGTTATTGAAATTATGAGGATGTAGGGGTTGAAAATTTTCAACCCTTACGAAAATCGAGACGTCCAAAAGGTTCAATTTGTTCAAAATGTTCAAGAGGTTAATTCATGTTCCAAAAATTATCCTTTCAATTTATTCAAATAAAGCTTTCGCTTCCTTTTAATAGCCCACCGTTTCAAAGGTGGGTGAAGAAAAAACAAAAAAAGACCATGAATCATCATGGTCTTTTTTGAATATCTTGATTATCCTTATTTTGCAAGTGCCATTTCTAAGTTTACAGTAAAATCTATGTCAGATCCTACAACAGCTCCACCAGCTTCTGTTAGCGTATTCCATTTTAAACCATATTGTAAACGATTGACGATACCAGTAGCTTTGAAACCAGCTTTGGTATTGCCATACGGATCTTTTGTAGTGCCACCATATTTTACAGCAAATGTTACTTTTTTAGTTACATCTCTGATGGTTAAATTTCCAACAAGCTCATACATAGAACCTGATTTCTTTTTGAAAGAAGTGCTTACGAAAGTCATGCTTGGAAACTTTTCTGCGTTAAAAAAATCATCACTTTTTAAATGCCCGTCACGACTTGCATTGTCTGTATTGATGCTATTCACATCTACAGTGAAATTTATTTTTGCATCAGAAAAATCATCTTTTGTAGCCACCATGTTGCCATCAAATATTTTGAAACTTCCATCTACTTCAGAGATTACCAAATGAGAAACGGAAAATTTTAAACCAGAATGCATTTTATCTACATTCCAGGTTTTTGCGGTTTGAGCAAATGAGCTTCCAATTAAAGCAATTGACACAAGCAAAAGAAAAAATAATTTTTTCATGATTTTTTTAATTTTTAAATGAGAAAACAAAAATATTGAATTTTTACTTCAGAATAATTAATTGTTGTATGATGTTGGTTTGTGAGGTTGTAGGGGTTGAAAATTTTCAACCCTTACAAGAGTTGAACCGTTCAAGAGGTTCAATACGTTCAATTGGTTCAAAAAGTTAATTCATGTTCCAAAAATTAGCAGTTTGAGTTTTTATATAGGCAGATTGTTATTTCTTTGAACACCTTTAATAGCCCACCGTTTCAACGGTGGGTGTAGATAAAAGCATGTTTTTCTTCGTGCCTTAGCACCTTCGTGTTGAAAATAAAATCGCGCCTTCGTGTCAAAAAACCCTCCCCTTAACAAAAATTATTTTCATAAACAACCAATTACATTTACTTTTGCACGCCACATTTTAAGGCGCTATATTATGCCAAAAAACAACTCCATTCAATCAGTTTTAATCATCGGAAGCGGTCCAATTGTTATTGGACAAGCCTGTGAATTTGATTATAGCGGTACACAAGCTGCGCGAAGCATTCGTGAAGAAGGTGTAAAAGTTATACTTATCAACAGCAATCCGGCTACCATCATGACCGATCCAATGATGGCTGATCGAGTTTATCTATTGCCGTTGACCGTTGAAAGTATTGAACAAATTTTAGAGGAAAATCAAATTGATGCTGTTTTGCCAACCATGGGTGGACAAACGGCACTGAATCTTTGTAAAGAAGTAGACGAGTTGGGCATTTGGGAAAAATTTAATGTAAAACTGATTGGGGTTGATATTAAAGCTATTGATAAAGCTGAAGACCGCGAAAAGTTTAGACAATGGATGATTGAAATGAACATTCCTGTTTGTCCTGCAAGAACTGCAAACTCTTTTTTGGAAGGTAAAGAATTTGCCCAAGAAATCGGTTTCCCATTGGTAATACGTCCTTCTTTTACCTTAGGTGGCACCGGCGGTGGAATCGTATTTAAAAAGGAAGAACTTGATGAAGCGCTCCATAATGGCTTAACCGCTTCTCCCATTCATGAAGTACTGGTTGAACAGGCCGTTTTGGGTTGGAAAGAATTTGAATTGGAATTATTGAGAGATAATGCAGATAATGTGGTCATCATTTGCACGGTGGAAAACTTCGACCCAATGGGTGTTCATACCGGCGATAGCATTACCGTTGCTCCTGCTATGACTTTGTCTGATACCGCATACCAACTCATGCGCAACACCGCAATCAGCATGATGCGAAATTTGGGCAATTTTGCAGGTGGATGTAATGTTCAGTTTGCATTAAATCCTCAAACCGAAGAAATCATCGTAGTAGAAATAAATCCCAGGGTATCACGTTCTTCGGCATTAGCCAGTAAAGCAACCGGTTATCCCATTGCAAAAATTGCGGCTAAATTGGCGCTGGGTTACAATCTCGATGAACTTAAAAATCAAATCACACAATCTACTTCCGCTTATTTTGAGCCTGCTTTAGATTACGTTATTGTAAAAATACCACGCTGGAATTTTGATAAATTTAAAGGCGCAAACGATACACTTGGCTTTCAAATGAAAAGCGTTGGCGAAGTAATGGGTATTGGTCGCAGTTTTGCTGAAGCCATTCAAAAAGCTTGTCAGAGTTTGGAAAACGAAGCCGTTGGTTTGGGTTATTATGGCAAAAGCTTAATGCACACCGAAGAATTACTAGAATACATCAAAATACCAAAATGGGATAGACTGTTTCGCATTAAGGATGCATTGATGGCTGGAGCAAGTGTTAAAAATATCTGCGAAAAAACAAAAATAGACCGTTGGTTTATCTATCAAATACAAAAAATTTGTGACCTCGAAAAACAAATTCAAAAACATAATTTAAGTACGCTTACAGATGATTTATTGTTTGAGGCAAAACAAATGGGATTTAGTGATGAACAATTATCTCGCATTATGCAGGAAGATAATAGTGAATTGATTTATGCACGCAGAAAAGAAATGGGATTAACCCGAGTGTTTAAAATGGTGGATACATGTAGTGCTGAGTTTGCTGCAAAAACACCTTATTTCTACTCTACTTTTGAAAGAAAACCAATTGAAGGGAATCTAACTTCAAACGAATCTATCGTAACCGATAAAAAGAAAATTATTGTTTTGGGAAGTGGCCCAAATCGAATTGGTCAAGGCATTGAATTTGATTATTGTTGTGTGCATGGATTGTTGGCGATTAAAGAATGTGGTTACGAAGCCATCATGGTGAATTGTAATCCTGAAACCGTTTCTACCGATTTTGACATTGCCGATAAATTATATTTTGA
>Ga0114967_10005494_pt1 | contig 10065 bp, 12 predicted proteins | sample M_130628_MF_Meta_FD_92639 | JGI IMG/M metagenome (GOLD analysis project Ga0114967, IMG submission 92639) | Freshwater microbial communities from Lake Montjoie, Canada to study carbon cycling - M_130628_MF_MetaG | ecosystem: Environmental > Aquatic > Freshwater > Lake | place: Lake Montjoie... | reverse complement strand
GAAATAGTCTGCAGAAAACGAAATAATTTCGATTTTAAAAGTGTGTTCAAATTTGAAGTATGCAGGCTTTCTTTCAAGAAATGATTAAAAAAGCTGGGATTACTAAAAAAGTAACTGTGCATACTTTGCGGCATTCTTTTGCTACCCACTTGCTAGAAAATGGCACCAATTTGCGCTATATCCAGTCTTTATTGGGGCATGAAAGTTCAAAGACGACCGAAATTTATACCCAAATAACCACCAAAGGATTTGATCAATTGAAAAGTCCATTGGATAATCTGGAATTCTAAAATAAATGATTATATTTGATTTTAAATTGATTGGTATATGAACGAAGCGAAATATTTAAAAAGTGAATTTATTCGGTTAAAAACGGCTTTATCATTGATTTTGATAGAGTTAGAGCGAGTAGATAAAGCGAAAATAGACGCATATGCGTAAAGCGAAACGTTAGCGGTCATTGCACGTGTACTAATAAAACGTTAACGAAATATATATTAAAATCGGAGAAATGAAAAAACTTAAAATATTCTTTTTATCTATTTTGGTTTGGGCTTCGCAATTGCTAACCTTAAACGCACAAGTGTTGCCCGAATATTACGGTGATTTAAAATGCGGTAAATACACAGTTGGGTTCAAAAGTATTTGCGTGTTTGACACAGCAAGGAAATATGATTTATCCTGTGGAGATTCTTCGATTGTTTTAAAAAACAAAGAATTGGGAAGGCCTATTTTAATAAATATGTGGTATCCAGCAATTAAAACAAACACTAGTTCTCTAAAAATAAAGGATTTTTTTGACTTTCCATCATCTGAAAGTACAAAGGTGTTTTTCAAAAAACTGAATGATTTTCAATATAAAAACTCAAAGCTATATGCTGTTGACCAGAATATTAGAAAAAATGACTTTCCCTTAGCAGGTGATACTTCTCTTGCAGAAAGGGATAGAAAACGAAATGAAATATTTAATACTTATATTAATTCACCAACAATTTCGCACAGAAATGCCAAGTTAATTGAAGGTGATTTTCCAATAATAATTTATCATCAAGGTTTAGGCGGGACAATAGATGAAAATTATTTATTGCTAGAGTATCTTGCATCAAATGGATATATAGTAATTAATAGTGCTTTTCAAGTGCCTGATGGAAGTGGAAATGATGACGGCTGGGAAACAGGTGTAGGTGATATTGAAGCAACATTTTCTGATTTCGCCTTTATTATAAATTATTGCATGAAAAGCAATATTTCAAAAAGTAAAAAAGTATTATTAGCTGGTCATAGCTATGGCGCTAGTTGCGCTATAACTTACATTGGAGAAGGCAATCAAAATGTGGCGGGGCTTATCCCCTTGGATTCAGATTATGGTTATGTTTTAAATAGTTTCTTTCCAAAAAAATACAACCCTTTTGTAAATGAAAAAATGAAATTTTATGATGGCTTGCCTATCTTTTGTGCTGGAAGAGGTGAAGCACATTACAGAATGTTAGACTCTCTATCAAATTCGAAAAGATATTTTTTAACAATCTCAGAGATGACACACAATGATTTTACTGCGCAAGGAGCAATCGGAAGATATTTCTGCAAGAACTATGTTGTTGACAAAGAAAAATATGATTGTGTTCAATATAATTACTTAAATATGTGTTCTACTATATTAACGTTTGTTGATGCCTATACAAAAAACAATAAAGAACTTGCGAAAAAGGAAATTACGCTTCATAAAGGTTGGAAACTTGAAGTCAGTGATAAAGGAGAAAAATCTTCTTTAAATGCTCCTTTTGACGAATCAAAAAACAACTGCCCTACAATTTCACAGTATATTGACATTATTAACAATAGCGGAATAAATAAAATGAAAGAGGTTTATTCAATTTGTAATGACACTGCTATGAAATCAAAGGTAGTTTCCGATATCTTTGATTTTCTTTATGAAAATGAAGACTCGTTAAAGATAATTCCTTACCTAGATTGGATGTCTGAGATAGGCGAAGGAGAAAAGAATCTTTATAATATCTACTTTACAGTTTTCTATTTATCATTCCTTGAATCTGGTAACGGGTTTAATTACAAAAAAGCTAAGCCTATTTACCAATGGCTAATAAAAAAATATCCTTACAAAAAGGAGGGGTATCTAGGAATGGCACTTTATGCTTTAGCCACGGGCGAAGGAGATGCTGATTATTTTTGCAAAAAAGTAATAGAAACAGACCCCAATTATTTGAATACAACAACATCTTCATTTTGGGATGAACATAATAGGGAGAAAATAAGAAAATGCAGGTAAAAAACGCATTAATGAGAACTATTACTTACACAGGTATAAATTTTTATATGACTAATTATATAAGATGAAAAGAAATTCAACAAAAAAACAACGAACCGCTAACAGCACCTAAAAAAAATGCGGGCGGAAGTATAAGTTTTTTTGCCTACAAGTTGTCGCTTCGCGAAAGTTTAGTATTTTTATGTAGGCAAAAAAGAGTACAGTATTTCGGCAACTAATAAACATTTGTGGTGGTAGAAAATATTTCGGTTTCAAAACCGCACTTCTTTTAGCTCCAAAACGTTAGGCTGTGAAAAAACCTAGATTTGCATAAATATCCATTCAAAACAGGGTTGTTTTTTCAATTGTACGCTTACCTAAGGTGTTTTTTTTTAGGCTGCGTATTTGAAATTGAAAATACGAAAGTTTACACAAAGAGCTAAAAATGGATGTTTTTTGTTCGATTTCGGCAGTGTTGGGTATTTTGGTTTCCATTTCTTGAGTTTTTCAATGAGATCTTGAGTGCCTAAAATATTTAGTGCCCGTTTCATATTATAAACCGTCATAATCAATGCCATTTCACCATTTACTTTTTCAAGTCCTCGGAGGTTGGTGTGGTTGTAGCCCCATTGCCTTTTGATGGTGCCAAATATATGTTCGTTAAAATGGTGGTGTGGGTGGCGACCACTAAATTATGTTTCTGATCAACTGCTGCTTGCACGTTATAACTCACCTCAACAACTTGACCTTGAACAAGCAAAGCCCTGGCATCGGGATCTGTGGTGCTAACCTGTGGTTCTCCGCTTGCTTCAATGGCTTTGGACAGTTGTTCATATTTGATTTTATTGGTGCTGAGTTTTGCTATTTTTTCTTGAATGTTTTTAACTTTTTCCGCCGACTTTTCGTTCAAATCATTTTGTTGCAGGGCAGCTAAATATTCGTTTGTTTTTTCTTCAATATAAGCCAAATGGCGTTCTATTTTCTTTGGACTATAGTTGCTCTTTTTGCTGTTGTTTGCCCGTACTTTTGTTCCATCCATGGCTACCACTTCGCCAGTAATCAGCTGCGCATCTTTCAAAAACAACACAAAAAGTTTGAAAGTTGTTTTTAAAGCTTTGGGATTGATTTTTCTGAAATCTGAAATACTGTGATAGTTGGGCGCTAATCCTTCCAAAAGCCAATGCAATTCAACATTTCGAATCGCTTCTTTCTCTAATTTTCTGCTACTTCGCAAACCGTTTAAATACCCATAAAAATAAAGTTTCAAATACACTTTGGGGTTAAACGCAGGTCTACCTTCTGTTTTCAAGATGGCTATCTCAAAACCCAATTTATCAAGTTCCAATTGCTCCACAAAAGCATCCACAAATCGAACAACATTTTCTTTATCAATAAATTCTTCCATGCTACGCATCTGAATTTGAAACCGATCTTGCACATTTAAGTAGCTCATGCTTATGGATTTATTTTTACATAAATCTACGGAATTTATTGGTGATTTTCAAATTTTAAGTACTATATTTGTGAAATAATTGGTGTTAGTTTTTTCACAGACTGACGTCAGCGTTCATTGGAAGAAACCGAAACGACACAGACGAAACGATAAATAAATGAGTATAAACAAAACAATATGAAAAAAAACAAATCAAAACCAATAGTACTGCTTGCAACAGCACTGCTATTTACTGTTGGACTTCGAGCTCAAAGTATTCATTTCAATTATACCGATGGCACCAATGCTTCTTATAATTTGGAGGATGTGCGGAAAATTACCTTTGATGCAGACCTGATGAATCTGCATTTGTTGGATGGTAGTGTGTATGCTTGGAATGTAAGTACAATTGGTGATTACCAATATGATGAATCTTCCTTAAATGTGCAAGAGTGGCTGAATAGCGCGAATGCGTGGGAGGTTGTGATTTTTCCGAATCCGACAAGTACCAATTTGAATGTACGTTACAATTTGCCAAAAGAAGATGTAATAACGATTACCTTGTTTGACATGCAAGGAAAACTCATTCTTCAAAAAAGCTTAGGTAAACAAGTATCTGGAGAACAGCAGCAAACTCTTGATGTAAGCAATTTGCCCGAAGGTTCGTATGTGTGTCATATTAAAGGCCAGCACCAAACAGTGACTAAAACAGTAATAAAAAACTAAAGAATATGAAAATAAAAGTATATTTCTGCGCACTAACGGTAATGAGTGCATTCGGGTTGCAAGCGCAAACCATTATGAACATTCACCAGAGCAATGGAACAGTATTGCAAATCCCATTGAATACTATAGATAGTATTACTTACACGATACCAAATCCCGGCAATTTAGCTGCGCTTACCACAACCGCTGTCAGTTCAATTTCTGAAACCACTGCTATCTCTGGAGGCAATATCACCAATGATGGGGGAACTCTCATCACACAGCGTGGTGTTTGCTGCAGTACAAGCCCTTCACCTACAACTGCAAACACGACAATCATCAGCGGCAGCGGCACAGGTAGTTTTACAAGCAACCTTACAAGTTTAACAGCCAACACAACCTACTACGTGCGTGCTTATGCCACCAATAGCGCTGGAACAGCATATGGAGATGAAGTGAGTTTTACAACAACTGCAGGCGGAGGCGGTATTGTAACCAACCCCGGAGCAGGAGTCACTTTTGATGGTTACAACTATAGTTCTATTGTTTTAGGAAATGGCCAAGAATGGATGGCAGAGAACCTTCGCTCCAGTTCCTACGCCAATGGTGACCCAATACCCAATATAACAGACAATACGATATGGTCAAACTTAACTACAGGAGCTTGGGAGCATTATAACTATGATAGCCTGTACGATAATCCATATGGTAAATTATATAACTGGTACACAGTAGCAGACCCGCGCAATGTTTGCCCAACAGGCTGGCACGTGCCTTCAGATGCTGAATGGACGGTTCTAAGCGACTATTTAGGAGGTGAAGCAGTTGCAGGTGGTAAAATGAAAAGCACCGGAACTGCATACTGGTTAACTCCAAATACAGATGCTACCAACGAAAGTGGTTTTTCAAGTCTTCCGGGCGGTTGCCGCGGCTTCAATGGGACATTTGCCTACGCTGGCACCCACGGTTGGTGGTGGAGTTCTACGGAGTTCGATACAGACAATGCCTGGGGCCGCGCCCTGGGGCACGACGGTGGCAGTGTTGGCAGGTGCGCCAACTATAAGGCAAGTGGATTCCCTGTCCGTTGCCTCAGGGATTAGAATTTATTTGATTCATTTGACAATTTGATAATTTTCCGCGAAGCGGTCGAATTTTTGCGAAAGGCGAGTGCAAAGCCAAGTTTACTTGAGCTTTGCCGAGCTGAGCAAAAATCACGAAAGTATTTTTTTGAAAATGGCACTTTACAGTGAACTTCCAGAATGTAAAGATACTTACGACTTATTGTTGGCTATTTTTCGGTTTGCGAAAGATTTTGGCAAGGAGTATAAATATACGGTTGGGGAGATTTTAAAAAAAGGAGACGATTGAGAAGAACCAACGAAACGCTAACAGCAAGCAAGCGCCAGCACGGTTCTTACTTCGGTTGATCGTTCTATTTATAAAAAGAATGTTTTATCTTCGGAGAAACGTTCTTGTGAAAAGTGGGCCGATCGACTGCTTGCAAACCGTTAGCTGCAACCCCAGACAATAAAAAAAATGAAAAGAAAATTATTGACGATATTTTTTCTATGTTTAACCATATCGGCTTTTTCTCAGCCGAATGAGATAACGTATTTTCATAGAAGCAATGGTAATATTATAGATCCTAATGGAAATCGTTTCATCATTAAAGCTACAAATGTCAGTTGTTGGCTTTACCAAGAGAATTACATTTTGGGGGGCGCTCAAAATGCACATAAAATTACAGCGGAAAATTTGAATAAAATTCTCGGTACGAATGCTTACGGCAATTTCTCGAAACAGATGATGGAGAATTTCATAACTGAGGAAGACATACGCCTCATGAAGAAAATGGGGTTTAATTCAGTAAGAGTTGGTTTTTCAGCGGAGTCATTTGACAACGATTCTACAAAAAAAGTACTATTTTCTACCTTAGATAATCTTTTACCCTCTTTTAAAGAACACAACGTAGCCATTATCCTTTCAATGATTCATGCCGCTAAGCCTCAAAATACTTTATGGGTTTCGAACTATACGAAAGGTGCAACAGTTTTGTGGGACTCGGAAGAAGCAAAGCAAAAGACAGCCGCAATATGGTCAGAAATAGCTCAACATTACAAAGAAGAAGAAATTATTTTAGGGTACGATATAATCAATGAGCCAAACATCACTCGAAAACGAGAAAAGGAATTAATTGATTTATATCAAAGAATTACAGCCGCAATAAGAAAACACGACCCTAATCATATGATTATTTATGAAGGAAATAGCTATGCGACAAAACTGGATGTTCTTTCAAAATATGATAGCCTTTTGGATTCTAATGCATGTTATCAATTTCATTTTTACAGTTGGTTTGGGAATAAAATTGAGAAGCAACTACCAAAACACTTAGGAAGAGCAGAAACAACACAACGTCCAATATTCTGCGGAGAATTTGGAATCAACCGTTTATCGGAAATTAAGCAACAAGTTGATTTAATGAACAACGCAAGAGAAATGGATGGTTGGGCAATGTACACCTGGAAATCTATTGAACTTGCAACTACAAAAGAAGAAAAGAAAAGACCACCCTACTATGGAAGATGGATTTTTATTCCATTTGAGGATTTACACATGTCGTTACTACAGTTTCACATGGACAATGAAATGCGGGATGTAATGGATTGGTTAACGAACGTGAAAGGTTCTAAAAAACCAAGTGCCGAAACGACAGTAAATATCATAGAGAAAATTATTAATGCGGTAGAAGTGAAAAATTGTAAAATAGACAAGATACAAATAGAAGCACTCGGACTTAAATTTAATTAAAGACTATGGAAGAAGGGAAGGCAGCAGCTAACATTTATCTTAGTAGTCGACAAAAGCGTTCAAAAAAAGCGATGAAGCTCCAATTTCCTTCACCGCTTTTTTATTTCTCAACTCTTTGGTAACCAACTGATTTGTTGGATGTTTTCAAATTTTAAGTACTATATTTATGAACTAATTGGTGTTAGTTTTTTCAAAGACTGCCGTCAGCGGTCAGGCTGGTGCGACAATTTAACACCTAAAAAACAACCACTTAACTGGTTATAAATAATCATTTTATACTTTTCGCATTCCTTTTCAAAATATTTAACCAGTTTTCTAGTTATTACTAATCATTTTAGATAAAAATAAATATTTTGATTCTTTTTAAAAAGAAAATTGGTTATAAATAGACATTTTAAAAAGAAAATCGTATATTTGTTAAAAAAGAACCAAATAAATGGTTATGAAGACAAAAGAATTAGGAGAAATAATAAGAGCAAGAAGGAAAGTGTTAAACTTAACTATAGGTGAATTATCTGCATACACAGGTTTTTCTAGAACTACCATTTCAGACATAGAGTTAGGAAAAACGAATCCAAGATTAGATATAATAACTGAAATTTTCCGGTTCCTTAATTTAGAAATGAAAATAGAAATAAAAGAAGTCAAATGAAACTGGAGGTCATTTACAAAGGAAAACAAAAAGCTGGAGAACTCTGGAGAGACGATAAAGGTTATCATTTTATTTATGAAGATGCGTTTCTAGATGACGACAATACAAGACCAATTTCTGTAAATATGCCGAAAAGTCAAAAGGAATATCACTCTAATGAACTCTTCCATTATTTTCAGTCAATATTAAGCGAAGGAGAAAACAGAAAAAGAATATGCAAAGCTTTAGGAATTGACATCAGTGATGATTGGGGGCTATTAGTATACTCGTGCAGTGAAGACACAATAGGAGCAATAACAGTAAAAAAAAATAATCAGTAATGGAACACTGCTTTGGATGTTTAAAGGATGATGTTAAGGGTTTTTGTTCATCTTGTGAAAAAAGATTATTTGATAGGTCTAAAATCAATCCACATCTCACTTTTAATTGGGAAGATATTTCAAAAGTTATCGACGTTTATCCAGCAGGGTTTAGCATATCAGGAGTTCAAACAAAAGGGTTTATTGGAAAAGCAACAGGTACACAACTGTCGCCAAATCTAGCTAATAATGAGAACTCTATCTTCATTATTAAACCTTTACTTTCAAGATTCGACTTACCTTCTGACTCACCTGCCAATGAACATGTAACTATGCAAATGGCAAAACAATTATATGGAATAAGAACCGCTGAATGTTGTTTCATGAAATTTGCGAATGGAACACCTGCCTATGTTACAAGAAGATTTGATTATAACAAAAAGGAAGAAAAGTTAAATCAAGAAGACTTCGCTTCAATACTTCAAGCAACGAAGGATAATAATGGAAGTTATAAATACAATGCCAAAACGTACGAAGATTTTGGTGACGTTCTTTCTGCTTTGAATAAGGTAGAGTTTATTAGAATCTTGATTTTTAATTTCCTGACAGGGAATGGAGATGCACACTTAAAAAACTTCTCTTTATTAGAAACCCAAGATGGCGATATGCAGTTATCTCCATCATATGATTTAATGAACACAAAAATACATGTTAGTGATTCTTCCATTGCATTAAATTTGTTTAGAGAACTTGAAAGAACTAATTTGCCAAGAGGTCAAAACTATTCATACACAATAAAGGATTTTACGGAATTAGGGAAAAGATTTGGGATAAGTGACAGATTACTTAATAAAACAGTAACCGAATTTGAAGATACGGAAGATAAAATGAAGGGAATGATAAACAAATCTTTTCTTTCAGACAGTGCTAAAAGCAAGTATCTCGAAACCGTTAAGAAGAACTTTGAGCAACTTTTTTCTAACTAAAAGACTGATGAATGAAAGAAGCCAGAACCGTTAAAATATGACTTTTGCGTTGAAAAGGCGTTTTTTTTATTTCAATACGATAGATTTTTCTTCTCATTTCCTGTTTTCGTTATGAAAACACAGTTTATCAAGTTCCAATTATTCCACAAAAGCATCTACAAAAGCATCCACAAAGCGCAGAGCGGTTTCTTTATCAATAAATTCTTCCATGCTTCGTATCTGAATTTGAAACCGGTCTTGAACATTTAATACTACTTTTGATTTACATATTTCCCAATAAAAATATTGGTATTATGCCGCACTAGCTTTGGTAATGCTTGATTTTAATCAAGTATTATCTAAGGTTAAGCGGTATAAGTAGCTCATGCTTATGGATTTATTTTTACATAAATATACGGAATTTGTTGGTAGTTTTCAAATTTTAAGTACTATATTTACGAACTAATTGGTGTTAGTTTTTTCACAGACTGACGTTAGAGACGATATCCACACCCGAAAAACGTTCAAAAATAAATTTGCAACTGATGCGTTATTGGTGTATATTTACACCACAAAACAAAACATCATGAGAAGACAAAGTATTTCATTTACAGAACCAAATGACGAATGGCTTAAAAGTCAAATTGACAATAAAGAATATTCAAGCAAGAGTGAATTAGTTAACGATTTAATTCGTCAAGCAAGAAATCAAAATAATCAAATCGATTTAATTAGATTAAAATTAGATAGAGCTGAAAAATCTGGATTTACAACCGATTCCAAATCAGAAATTTTGAAGCATTCTAAAAGTTTGCTTAATGGGTAATTACAAATTAAGCAATGTTGCAAAGGAAGATTTGATCAGAATCCATCATTACGGAGTTAAGCAATTTGGGATAAAACAAGCGGACAAATACTTTGACTCTTTCTTTGTT
>Ga0114967_10005493_pt1 | contig 10069 bp, 11 predicted proteins | sample M_130628_MF_Meta_FD_92639 | JGI IMG/M metagenome (GOLD analysis project Ga0114967, IMG submission 92639) | Freshwater microbial communities from Lake Montjoie, Canada to study carbon cycling - M_130628_MF_MetaG | ecosystem: Environmental > Aquatic > Freshwater > Lake | place: Lake Montjoie... | reverse complement strand
GCAGCGGCGGCGAATGATCCGCAACTGGTTCCTTGCCGAATGATTCGCTGTGAAAACGGATCGCCGACTGGAGACCGGCGACTATGACTCACTTCCTCATCCCCCAAGGGTGGCCCTGAAGGAGGAGGGGCCGTATACTCCTTCATGCATCAAGAAGCATGCCCACCGGGCGTGTAGGGCTGGCCTTGTCGGCTTGCCCGCAACCGAGCCCCCGCAGGGGCCGCGGTGCTTCCAGTCCGCAAGGGCTGGGATGTGTGGAGAGGGCGAGAGCCCAAACCAAAAAAATGCTGCGGCGTCGGGAGAACGGGGGCGATGGGCCTCTCGCTCTCCCGGCGTCTTGATGCGTGTCTCGCTCTGGACAACGCACGATGAGCAATGAAGAGCAGCAACCGCTCGTGAGAGTGGACATTCCGCTGGGCGGTAGCAAGAAGGAAGCTTTCCTCGCCTTCCGCAGGTGGGCGGAGAAGATTGCAGCGGAGAACGGCAAGGAGATGGATCCGTACTGGTACAGCAAATATCCCCGAGAAGAGAAGCCACCCGAGGCCGACGCTCCATGAACGTCGGATGCGCTTGAGACGTAAGTCGGATGCGGTCCAGGGCCGCCGGTGACGGCCCGTTGAAAACCAAAAAACGGGTGTGCGCCTGGTTTGCTTGGGGTGCGCCATGGTGCATCATGGTGCATCATGGTGCGTCCCCCTGCGGAAACGATGTGCGGAAGGAATGGGGCACGAACCAGCACGGCAGCGGTGACGGGCGGCCTGCGATCGTGTGGCGGTCACTTCGGCACGCCGCGGCGCGTCTCGACACCCTCCACCTCGTCGCGCAGGTCGGTCCCGAGATCGGGGGCGTTGAAGCCCCGCGACTGGTCCAGCTTCACGGTCCAATCGCCGCAGATGTCGTAGCGGATCGTGCCTGTGCGAACCGTGCATTCGAGGAGATGCCCGCCGACGCGGCGGTCGGCCGAGAGGAAGTGCCAGTGGTAGCCCGGCACCGCGATGCCTTCGGTCCACTGCGGGCTGCGGATGCCGACGAGCGTGCCCCGCATCCGCTCGTGCCGCCACACCGACTGCGACTTCGCCACCTCCGCCAGAGGCCGGTAGGGCCGCTCCTGCGCGGCGACGCTGCGGAGCACCGCCGTGGCCAGCTCGGCCTCGATCCGGATGGCGACAAAGTTGTTCCGCTCGAGGATCTTGTCGTCGAGAAACCGGTCGATCGCCTCAAGCGAGGCTCCCTCCGGGCAGGCTAATTCTCCGTCGGCGCCGAAGCGGGTCACGACCGCGAAGGGGGAGGTGGTCTCGGGATCGACCTCGATCACCGCGCCGGTCGCGCGCACCTGATAGGCGACCCCCTCGAGCACGATCAACTCACCGTCGAGACGGTCGAGCGTCCCGAGGCCGAAGTCGCCGACTGCGAGCAGGTCGGACAGGGTGGTGGTGCCGTCGTAGCGACCGAGCATGAGCGCGTTGATCACCGAGACCTGCGTGATCCGATCGTCCGCATCTGGCTCCTGATCGGCGGCGGCAGCGGCGGCCCACAGGGAGACCAGGCAGCAGAGGCAGCACCACCGGAACAACGGTCGAACTCGAGCGGTCATGGCTGCAGTCTCTTCGGGAGAGCGGGAGAGCCCTCGGCTTAGACTAAGCCGCCAGAGTTCAGTCGGCCACGGTGTCGTCAAAGCGATCGTGCTCCTGCCGCTGGTGGGGCATGCGGGGGAAACGGCTCCCCCATCGGCGCGGATAGGGCAGCAGCGGGCCAAAAGGCTCCTTGCGAAACCGTAAGGAAACGGGTGGCTTCTGCCCGTTTCGTGCGCGCCATGGTCGTTTCGTGCGCGCCAGTGTTGATTCGTTATTTTTGGGTTTTGGGGCACTTGCCAAGAAAAAAGGAGGAGGTAATTTGGTGGCGTTTTCTGGAATTTCTCTACGTCTTACAACGACCAGTGGCTGTGTCTCCCCCACCCCCCAGCACAGGATTCTCTCAGTCATGAAAAGCTTTCTTCGATCATGGACGATTGCGGCCTTTGCTGCGTCAACGCTCGTTGTGAGTGCGACCGCGGAAGCGGGGATCTTCTATGCCGTAACGAACGCCCTCTCCGTGCAAAGCGGCTACTCCCTGAGTGGCTATATCGAGGTCGCTGCCACGGGGAACCTCAGAAGCCTTTCCAGCTGGAACGTCACCGCCAGCCTGGGGAACAACCCCACGTTTACACTGAACTCAGCCGCGAGTGGCGATTTTTATCTCGCGGGCAACGGCGCAGCTTTGTACGCCACGGACTCTGCGCTCTACGTTCCCGCCACAGCTTATATGAGAATTGAAGATCCCAATGCTGGAGTCGTATGGGCGAAAGACTATGTCTTTGGCAGCGGTAGCCCCTTTTCTCTGTACTCCGGATTTCTGAACGTTCGTCCATACACCGAATTCTGGAACTCAGAGACGTTCCCCGTCAGCGACTCCAACGGTTGGAAGATCGGGACTGTCATGGCTGCGCCGGTCCCTGAGATCGATCCCGCCACTGGCGCAAGCGCCCTCTCGCTGGTCGCCGGTGTGCTGGCGATGGTCGAGCAGCGGCGGCGGCGGGGCTTGAAGGCTGCTCTGGCCGGCTGAGTACCCTCGATCACCTCCATATCCGGGCTGGGCATCTCACGAGTGCCCAGCCCGGTTTCTTTTTCGGGGCGCACGATCGGCTTTTTGCCAGCCCTTCTCCCCCAGCGCATCGACCGCCGCCTCACGCTCCGCGGCTGGTATGCGGCTTCAGCAAGGGCCGATTCTGCTCACAGTGCTGGAACATCTTGATCACGGTGTCAAAGTGCCGCAGCGCCGCCACGCTTCAGATTCTCTTCGATCGTGGCCAGCCAGGCGGCTCTTGAAGCAGGCGGGGGGAGCGAAGCGGTGGCTATGGCCCCTGTTCCTTTTCGGGCCGGCGCAGAGACGGTCTTCCTGTTCTCCACAACCGGTGTGACATTCTCGAAAAGTCTTAGAGAATAGACTTTGTTGGAACGGGTCAGCCTGCCACAAGCAAGCTACTGTCGGCGGGTTGCCTGTCGATAACGGGGCGTTTTATCCGCGCTGTCCTTCATGCACGGCGAATGCGGATTGTCGTATGCCGGATGACGGTGAAAGCCCCCGAGAGTTCCGTCTCATGCGCAGAGATAGTCTGAGCGACGACGCGACCCTTTTCCAGATTGGAAATACCATCCAGGCGAACGAGGATGACGCCGCGGTGATGGAGCAACTGCCTGTAGACGAGTTCACCGAAATCCTTGTCTTCGGTGATCAGAAGCCTCGCGTCTCTGGCCGCAGCGTCAAGAATCGCGTCGTCTTTTGCTCCCTGGAGTTCTTCAGCAATCCAGCGGACATCCCGCCCAACACTGCGAAGGGCTTCGACGATGGCCTTATCAACGCCCTCATCAGCGATGAACCTCATGGCCTATTCCGGATCGCCGACGGTATGTACCGTTTCGTGCGCCATGGCATCCGCCGCGTATTCAAGGGCAGCCAGCACAGCCTCACGCGTCAGCCGCGGGTGAGAATCAAGCACCTGCTCAATCGGCTCGCCACTGGAGAGCTTGCGGAGGATTGCTTCAACGGTGACCCGGGTGCCCCGTACGACCGGCTTACCCAGCATCACGCCGGGATCGGATTGAATAAGTTGATTCGACATAGGCTGCTCGGCTGGGAAAACAGCAATTCACGGATCCCGCAAAAAAACGCTGGACGTCCTGAAAACCGCGAAAAATCAGTACCCCCGGCAGGGATCGAACCTGCGACCTGAGCTTTAGGAAAGCTCCGCTCTATCCAACTGAGCTACGGGAGCAGCGGGCGAACCACACCGTCGGACCGATGCAAGAGTTCGCTGCCGCGATTTTACGGGCCACCAGACTCAGCAACAAGGATCGCCCGAATCCCCGCCCCGCAGGCTTCTGCCGCCAGAGGATTGTGACTCGATCGCCATCCGCCGGTGGAGGCTGCTGCCCTGCAACGACTGCCGTCCCCAAGGCCCTGCAGCCGACTCAAGGCACCTGTCGCGGCGGATGGAGCGGCATCTTCGTGGGCGGAATCTCCCGCTCAGACCACTGCCGCAGCCGGCCGTGAAACACCACCGCCGTTTCCTCTGGCAGCCGCTGGCATTGGCCAAAGGCCCGCGTGCGCCGCTCAATCTCCGTGGCACCCGCCGGCGTCTGCCCCAGCGCATCGAGCCCCGCCTGCAGTTGGGAAAGCTCATCGCTGGCCCGCTCCTCGAGCAACACCTGCTCATGGGGAGTCAGATGGGCAAGCGTCGCTTCAGTGCGCTGCCGTGTCGCTTTTCGGCTGCGATCCATATTTCCACCTCGCCCTACAGGCCATGCCCCATTCGCCACCCCCCAACTGTAGCAGGCGGGGAAGCGAGCGACGCAGCGCTGCATGAAGAATCGTGGAACAGGTCTATGCTGCTGCGCCCGTCTGCCGGGCCTTGTAGAGATAGGGATTCATCGTCGGGTCGTTGTACATCTTCATCTGCCGGAAGACCCGCAGCGGCCGCTGGGCGCTGAAAATCTCCACCAGCAGCCGGTCGATCGCCTCCACAAGATTCGTCCGCTGCATGTCGAGCACCACCATCCGGGCTGCCGCCTTCTCGCGGTGCTCCACCGACGCATCGGCACGCTCGATCTGCTCCTGCATGTGGAAGCGGCGCAGCTCCAGAATCGAGAGCCGGTCGAGCGCCGCACCAGGCGTTTCCGTGGCAGCCGGCGCCTCCGGAGCGGCGATCACACCGCGCCGGGCGAGTTCTTCCACCAGCCAGTCGTCCACCTTCTCGATCGCGTCGTTGCGGGCCTGATTGAAGCGGTCGATCGCCCGCTTCACCTCGGCGATCCGCTGGTCGGTCACCGCCGGCGAACGGGCGATGTCTTCCTCATGCCAGAGCTGGAAATTGAATTTGTGGAGATCGCAGATTTTGCCCGTCAGCCCCGTGGCGGCATGGCCCGGCTCGATCGTGTGCCAGTCGGCCACCAGACGCTCGAGAAGCGCAGCGACGGCGTGGGCATCGAGCGACAGGCCCGTGGCAAACGTGGCGGCGGGAGAGAAAACGGTTGTCGTATCGTTCATGGGTCAGACTCCTTCTGGGATGAACGCGGATAGCTCTGCCGATCACTCGGCAGAAAGTGGAACAGGCGGCCTCATGCCACCTGACGGATCACCAGGCAAAGATTCGCCCCGCCAAACCCGAACGAGTTGCTGGCGGCAACCCGCACGCGGTGTTCGCGGGCAGTGTGCGGAACATGGTTGAGCGGGCACTTCTCATCAGGGTTGTCGAGATTGAGCGTGGGGGGCACTGCCTGATGATGGATCGCTGTCAGGCAGGCGAGCGCCTCAAACGCCGCTGCCCCGCTCACCAGATGCCCCGACATGCTCTTGGTGGAACTGACGGGCACGCCGTCGGTGGCACTTCCCAGCGCCATCCGGATGGCACCAGCTTCGGCGATATCCCCCACCGGCGTGCCGGCGGCATGGGCATTGACGTAGTCGACCTCGTCGGGTGAAACCCCCGCATCGGCCAGTGCCAGCTCGATCGCCTTGGCAGCGAACGTGGGATCAACACTCGGAATCACCATGTGGGAGGCATCGCTCGACATCCCCACGCCGGCCAATTCGCCATAGACGCGGGCGCCACGCTTGAGCGCCGTGCCGCGATTCTCCAGCACGAAGAACACGCCCCCCTCCCCCATCACAAATCCGTCGCGGTCGCGATCGAACGGCCGCGAGGCCTTGGCCGGATCGTCGTTGCGGCGCGAGAGGGCGCGGAGATTGTAAAAGGCGGCCAACCCTGTGGGGCTGAGCATGTCACAGCCTCCCACCACACAGGCATCGACCCAGCCAGCCTGCAGCCACTTGCGGCCCAGCGCCAAGGCAAAGCCCGCAGAGGCACAGGCGGCCGCCGCCGTCACCGCCGGGCCGCCGAGCCCCAGGATCCGGCTCATCGTGTGAACCATCGCCGGATCGCGATGCTGCTCAAAGACATATCTGCCCCCGCGCAGGAAATCGTTTTCATAGATCTTCAATTGCTCAGCGCCGAGGCCCATCACCACGCCGATGCGGGGGCCATGTTCGCGGGCGGTGAGTCCTGAATCAGCAAGCGCCGCGGCCATTGGCACCAGGAAAATCCGCGCCAGCCGATCGAGCTTTTCCCAGGCCGCGGGATCGCCCGGCAGCAGGCTCACGTCGGGCATGGCAATCTCGCGCACTGGCGCACCAAACTGGACGGCCACCCGCGACATTTCTCCGATGTCGACCACGTCGACCGCCGAGCGGGCCGCCAGCAGGTTGGTCGAGATCTCTTCAAACGAATTGCCCAGCGGCGTGAGGGCTCCCACGCCCGTGATGAGCGTCGCTTCTCGCGGGCCGAGGGGAGTGAAAGAAGACAGATTCATGCGTTTCCCCCGGTGCCTGCGGCCAGCGGCCTGACAGCAGGCTGTGCGCCCTGCCGCTGCAATTTCACTTCGGCGCCCCAGTGGCAGGTTGTCGACCACTCGGTTCCCCCCTCCAGGGCAGCGGCCAGCGAGGCGAGCGATCCTGTGCCCCGCCGGCTTGAGCGGGGTGCGTCGGTTGGAGGCACGCGCATCACCAATTGCAGGGGACCGGCGGCGTCGGGCGTGATCGCCAGAGCGACTCCCCGGCAGGTCGATTCCAGCGGTGCCTCGCCCCGCTCGTCGAGCGCCGGTTCCTCCACCCATTCGCTGAAGATCAGCCAGTAGCCAGGCACCCCCGGCTCATCCAAAAATGACATGAGTGTCAGCAGACCCTCGTCGAGTGCCTCAGGGCCGCCCCCCACGCCGATGTTGGGGCCATGCATAAGCAGCGCCACACTCACAGCACTGGCCATGGCATGGAGCGAGCACTGTGGCACGATGTGTGGCGAGACATGCACCGTGCCCCCGACGGCCATCTGCACCAGCGTGCGGGCACTGGCGATGCGGCCCGCCAGACAGGAAGAGGCGATCACACCAAAGGCTTCGAACGAGGGACGTGGCTCGGGATAGCGGGCCATCGCCTCCAGCACCGCGCGCACGCCGACGACCGTCTGCTCATCGGCGTTGCGGAGAAAGCGGGGGGGCAGCGGGGGCACGCCGGCGGGGGACGGGGCCTCCCGTAACTTGGCGATTTCAGCCAGCGTCGCCGTGACCGTCGCATGGGAGGCGATCGAACAGACCGATTCGTGGCGGGCGTGCGGCACGGCTGAAGATGTCCACGGAGGAATGGGGATCGGGCACGGGGGGTTTTTTAGGCGAGGGGTCGGCAGACGTCGCAGCAGCGAGTTCTGTTCCCAACGTGCGTTCCATCCCCCGGGCCGGCGGTTGAGCCCCGCAAGGCGCTGGAGCGCGGGTAAAAGAAAACCTCAGACCACCGAGAGCTAAGCGGCAGACTTGTTGCGGCCTGCCTTGGTATCGATCTTGGTCTGCAACACGTTGAGCAGGTCGCCGACAGAGTGGATCGAGTCGAGCAGTTCCGTTTCGATCGAAATGCCAAACCGGCTCTCGATGTGCAGCACGAGCCCTGCCATGTCGAGGGAGTCGAGGTTCAAGCCTTCACGCAGCGTCGTCGACTCCTCAACGGAGGGGTAGGTTTCGCCCGTTTCCTTCTCGAGCAACTCAAGCACAACAGCGGAAAGTTCCTTGCGGTCCATGCGGGCAAGACTCCTCAACTCGCGGATACGTCGGGGCTGGGACGGGGGGCCACCCCAGGAGGCAGCGGAGCGGTTACCATACCGATCGGCCGGTGTCGGAATGCGTGGTGGGGCGAATCCTCGCCCCGCTCCGCTCCGACGCCACCCACAGGAGCCTAACGAATGGGCGGTGTTGAGCGAAGAGCAAATCCGCCGCAGCCCTTCACCGCTCTGGCCCGCCAAGCCGCCGGGCCACTGGCCTGGTTGGCGGTCGCGTATACGCTGTTTCTCGTCTATTACACCCATCATCCCCGGCCGCCACTGCCGGCTGGAGCCGCTGCCGCCGGAGACAAAACGCTCCATTTTCTGGCCTACGGGGCTCTGGCGGGCTTTACCGGCCTCGCGGTGGCCGCCCGCGGCGGGTGGACGTGGCGGGTGGCTGCCCGCCTTGTGGCCTTCCTGGCGGCCTTTGCCGTGGTGGATGAGGCGACCCAGCCCCTTTTCAGCCGCCATGCCGATCCACTCGACTGGGGTTTTGACTGTATTGGACTGACTGTGGGCGCCGCCGTGGTGACTGCCGGTGTGGCCGTGGTGCGGTGGTGGCGAAAGAGCAGTCGGCCGGCGTGATGACGAGGGTTTTGGTTCAAAAACCCTCGCCGCCGGCGAGCCGGCGCGTGGCTGGGCTATCAGTCGTCGCCGAGGTTGGCAGTGCTTTTTGCGCGACGCCGCTGATACGGCGTGCCCACGGGAGTCTTGCCCTGCAGTTCCTTCTCGGCCTCAATGTGTCGGTGAACGACCTGTGCCTCCGCCTCGGGCCTGCCCACGAAGCCCGTTCCACCCCACAAGTAGAGCTTCCGATAGACCGCCGGAGAGGCATAGTCGTCTTCTTCAATGATGCATTGGGCACTCGTATGAGGACTTTCAGGCTCCCCTCCCGCCAGCGGATTTCTCACCAAGGCGCTCAGGCCATAGCCCTTTTTGGCGGCTGCGATGAGCGTCGATTCCCGCTTCCAGGAGAGGCCGCCGTCAGAGGTCTTCCACCAGCAGACTTCCGTGCCACCCCCCGCCCGGTTGCCTTTGAGAATCAGCCAGATGACCGTGGGCGATTCCACAACCATATCGCCGTCCTGGCTGCCGGTCTCAGGTCCCGCCACTGCCGTCGGCTCCTGCCAGGCAGTGCCGAGCCAGCGGGTATACCGAACCGAGCCGGCGGAGTGCCTGAAGAACATGTGGGGGGCACCGGTCTCGTCGAGGCGGCAAACCCCGTGATTGACTTTCGCCGAACCACTGTTGTGGACGAGCGTCAGCCGGTCGGCGGTCTCTTTGGTGACTGGCAGCGGCAGTGCCGTTCCCGCCGCATTCTCCCAGGAGCCGTCTCCACAGTTCATTTTCATGTAGTAGACATTCACCCGCTGCTTGTTGTGGTTCTCGATCAGGCAGGGGTGATAGATGTACTGCACGGTGATTGTCTTGCCGTCGGCCGCGTTAAACCAGGCGTACCAGGCATCATGGGTGTTGGGATCGTTTTCCTGGGCCTTGTGCTTGATCACGCTCACCGGTGGCGCGAAGGTCCGGCCATCATCAGTTGACTTCTGATAGACCCAGTCGCTGCGATGCGAGCCGTGACGATAGAAGAGGTAGAGATCTCCATTGGCCATTTTGAGGAACTGGTCGTACGTGCCGAAGGGATCGATATTGTCGAGCACTTCCCACGACGAGATGTCCTCGGGATTCCTGGTGACGACGTGGATCTGGCGCCCGCTGCCGGGCGTGCCGTAGAGATTTTCACCCAAAGTGGCCAAGCCTCCATGGCCGCCGAACACGAGGTGCACGTGGCCCTTGGAGTCGACGGTGAGCGCGGGCTTACCGTGGTTGTCGATCTCCTTGCGATCGGTGGGATCGGGCGTGAGCCCCAGCCAACTGACACCAGCCTTGACTGGCCCCTGCCAGAGCTTTGTCGCATGGTTGTACACGCAGACGTAGGGGTCTTCGTGCGGCCCCTGGTAGGCGATGTAGGTGTTGCCGTTGAACTGCTCGGCGCTGGGATGCTGAATCGAGGCCACGGCGTTGTCGAAGCCGTTGTCGGTGAAGTAGTCGACATCGGCAGCTGTTGCCAGCCCTGCTCCAAAGACCGCACACGCTCCAACCGCGCAACCGCAGAGCAGGCTTGTGAGCAGGAAGCGGCTCAAAATTATTTTCTTCATGGTTTTCGTTGCTTTAGTAGTTGGGCGTTGGAGCCCGGAAATCGGCGATGTTCACGGAGTGAAACCATTCGATTGTGCGTGTGAGGCCTGCTTCAAGTTCGATCGTCGGCTCCCAGCCCAACCGGGCCTTGGCCAGCGTGATATCGGGCCGGCGCCGCTCCGGGTCGTCGACCGGCAGCGGCTTCTCCGCCAGTTTCGATTTCGAGCCGGTCAGGGCGAGCGTTTTTTC